>OCZT010004941.1_pt1 | contig 13359 bp, 9 predicted proteins | sample 1539031 | NCBI WGS metagenome assembly OCZT01 (sample SAMEA3539308, study PRJEB22396) | soil metagenome | biome: tundra; feature: field; material: soil | place: USA | collected 2010-05 | depth 0.15 m | reverse complement strand
AGGACGAGGTCTGGCTCTACAACGCGCACATTGACGAATACTCGCACGGCAATCTTCAGAACCATCAGCCCAAGGCGCCGCGCAAACTGCTCCTGCACAAATCGGAAATCCGGAAGCTGTTTGGTCTCGCGTCGGTCAAGGGCCACACGCTGGTGCCGCTGGCGTTTTACTGGAAGAACGGGAAGGTGAAGGTCGCGCTCGGCGTCGGCAAGGGCAAGCAGGAGTTCGACCAGCGCGAGGATTTGAAAAAGCGCGAGTCCGACCGCGACATGAAACGCGCGACGATGAAGTGGTCCAAGGGCAAGTAATCGAAACGAGGATGAAAGATGGGGAATTGAGGATTGAAACAAAAGAGGATGACGCTTTCACGCCATCCTCCATCTTCGTTCGAGATTTGGCCGTGATTTTTCCGTGACGTCCTGTCGTTGGCCGGGTCAAATACAATTGAATTATGCAAAATCGCTGGACGGGCAGGTTGCTTGCAACCCTGGCATTGCTGGCGGTCGTGGCGGGAGCTTTGTGGCATTTCCTCAATGCGGAGACACGGAAGCCCGCTGAGGTGCACCCTCAAATGGCCAAGTCCGATTTCAAATATCACTCACCGCCAAAACTTGAAAGTTCCACGAAAGAGGATTCTCCCGAACCTGAACGTGACGGTCTCCCAAAAATCCCGCGCGAGAAAGTCGAGGAATGGCTGGCGAAACACAATCGCAATGCGATGAGTTTGCTGGCGGCGTTTCGTGCGCTTCATGACACGAATTATTTGAACGAGGCGGCGACGAATTTTCCGAACGACCCGCAGGTGGAGTGGACGATCCTGGCGCGCAAAGCGTTTCCTGAAGACCGGCGCCAATGGCTGGACCGGTTCAAGGCGTCGTCCCCAAGCAATGCGCTGGCGAATTATCTGTCCGCGCAGGATTATCTCAAAAACGGCCAGCCCGACGCCGCCGTCCAGGAGCTTTTGGCAGCGTCGGGCAAGCCGCAATTTAACGGCTATGAAACCGAATCCCGACTGGATGAAGAAGAATTATGTCTGGCTTCGGGAAAGTCACCGTTGGAATCGACTGAAATTGCGATGGCAGGTGTCACGGGAGACTTTGTTCACGGGTTGGTCACGCTCAACACACTTGCCAATGGCATTGGTGATTTGGAAAAACAGAGCCTAAACTCCGGCGACAACGATTCCGCGGCGAACCTAGCTCAAATGGGAATGACTCTGGCCGAGCAACTCAACAGCGGAGATAGTGGGAAATACCTCGTCAACCAACTTGTCGGTTTTGCGGCCGAATCCATCGTGTTGAGACAGTTGGATGCAAATACCAGTTACGATTTTCTTAATGGCAAGACCCCGGACCAGGTGTTGGGGGAGATGAAACAGCAAAGGGCATCTCTCAATCAACTCGCGCGAAGTTTCGATGCCATCCAATCCGACATGACCGAATCGGAAAGGGTCAATTTCACCGAGCGGATGAAAATTTACGGTGAAGCTGACGCCATGCGCTGGGCGGTCCAGCAGCATCCGCCAAACAATCCGTAAAAATAAAAAGAGGACGACGCATTCACGCCATCCTCCATCTTCAATTCTCAATTCTCGCTGTGAAAATCAGGCTTTGGCCGGCTCGGGCTTCTTCCAGGTGCGTTTGGGTGCCTTGGTGACGAGGCCCTTTTTGAGGGCGCTGGCGGCGACGCGGATGTAGCGCACTTCACCGCTGGGCAAAAGGGCTTTCACGCGCTGCAAGTTCGGGAAGAACCGGCGCTTGGTGATGGCGGTGATGTGCGTGCCGATGCCGCCTTGTTTCTTGGGCTTGCCACTGCGCCAGATGATGCTGCCTTTCATCGGGCGTTTGCCGGTCAGTTCACAAATTCGTGCCATAACAATTTCGTAAAATTAAGGAGCGCGGAAGATAGCAGCCAATCGCTCGGTTGCAAGTACTATTTCGGCGAACGTTGCTTAAATGCCGTCGGTTTTTCCCTGACCAAACGACTCAAAAGATGGTGAAAAAAACTGCTGATGACGGACTGCGGCCAGACAAACCAGTCCGGACGCAGATTCCATCAGTGTCTTTTTTCCCTGTTGCAACGAGCAGGAACCTGATTTTAATTTTGTGCTTTTTCAGCGGCAGCCCTGATTGCCTCCAACTCCTCCCAACGCGCGCAAGGCCTGGCTTCGTAACTCCCGTCAACCAGGTTCGCTTCAACTCAAACCAGACTGCCGATTCGCCGCAGCCGAAGGAACGGCTCGCCCAAGGCGCGGGACTGGACCAGGTCCACTTCGAATTCCGCCACCCAGTCGTTGTCTTCCTCCGGGTCAACCAGCATCTGCTGGACGCGCCAGCTCTTCTTGTCTTCTGAAGGAACGACGTAAGTGTGCCGCGCGTTCCGCGCGTTCGGGTCGAGGCAAATGCGCTCGTGTTCGAGTTCGTAGGCTTCCATCGCCGCGCGCAAACGGTCAGCCGTCCAAGGCTGGCCATCGGCATCGGTAGGGACGCGCTGCTGCGCGTCCTGGTCCCGCAAAGCGGGATCGGCCCTACCGGCGACAGTGGAAAGGTTGGAAAGCGCCGCTTCGTAATCGGCAATCACCAACCCGCGCAGAAAAACAAAAATGCGATTTCGAATCGCCGCCGTGAAGGCCTTGGCGTCGCGTGTGATGTCCGAGGCGGCTTCTTCCGCGCCGGGTGGACGCACCTCTTTCGTTTCAGCGCGCTGGAAATTCGGGTCGCGCATTTTCTCCCATTCATCAAGCAGGCTCGAGTCCACCTGCCGGATCATCGAGCCCAGGTAAAGTTCCATCTCGCGGATCTGGTCGTTCTTGGCGGCATCGGGAACATTCTGGGTGAGGACCTTGTAAACCCGGTTCAAGTGCCGGAGCAGAACCCCTTCGGCGCGCTGCAACTCGTAGTCCCGGATGTAATCGGAAAACGAGCGGAACGATTCGAACATTTCCCGCGCGATGGATTTCGGACGGATGTTTTCCTGACCCACCCACGGATGCCGATCAGCAAAGGCGTTGAACGTTGAATAGACAAATTCCCGGTTCGGCTTCGGGTATTCGAGCTTTTCCAGTTCTTCCATCCGCTGGTCGTATTCGATTCCTTCCATTTTCATCTCGGCCATCTTCCGGTCCTTCACCTGGTCGAGTTGTTTGCGCAGAATGATGTCGGGATCTTCCAGGATGGATTCCACGAGGGTCAGCAGGATGAGCGCGTAATCTGGTTGCTGCGAATCCACCAGCGGAATCGTGTCGAGCAGATACAACGACAGCGCCTGGTCCATCGAGAAATCCTCCTGCAACTCGATGTTCACGCGAAGTTTACGCCCGCCCTCACCCCGGCCCTCTCTCCCGGGGAGAGGGAGAATCTGTTTCCGCGCTGAGGCAAGTTCTGACGTCTCGGACAATCCGGCAGCGTCACTTTGCTGTTCCCTCTCCTGGGGGAGAGGGTCAGGGTGAGGGCGGACCACACTTTGACTTTCAGTCCGTACTCTGCCTTCCGAAACCGGAGACGGGTTGGCATTCGAAGCTGCTGCGGCTGGGGACAGCCGCGCTCCGGGGGCAATGAACTCCACGATCTTCCGGTCCAGCAGCGAGCGGAACAATTGCCAGGCGCGTTTGATGTGCGCCTGCTTCTGCCGTGGCGATTCGTGACAGCGGGCAATGAGCTGCTGCATCGCCCGGCACCCGTCGCCTTTGCGGCTCAGCACATTCAGCAACATCCCGTGCGTCACCTGGAAACGCGAGGTGAGGCGCTCCGGCGGCGCGGCAATCAAACGCGTGAAGGTGTTCTTGTCCCAGTTGACAAAATTCTTTTCCGGCGGCTGGCGCTTCACGGTTTTCTTCCCGTCCCGCGCGGATTTTTCCGCGAGCTTCAGGTTTTCGATCACATGCTCCGGCGCCTGCGCCACCACCCAGCCGCGGTCATCGAAGCCCTTGCGCCCGGCCCGGCCGGCAATTTGGTGAAAGTCGCGCGCACTCAGGATGCCGGTCTTTTGTCCGTCGTACTTGCACAACCGCGTGAACAGCACGGTGCGAATCGGCACGTTGATGCCCACCCCGAGCGTGTCCGTGCCGCAGATGATTTTCAGCAACCCCTTCTGCGCGAGCTGCTCGATCAGCACGCGATACTTCGGCAGCAACCCGGCGTGATGCAAACCGATGCCGTGCCGCAGCCACTTTTTGATGTCGGGACCGTACGGGCTGCTGAACTTGAATCCTTCGAGTGCGCCGGCCAGCGCGGCTTTCTCCTCGCGGGTGCAGACGTTGATGCTCGTGAAATCCTGCGCGCTCTGCGCGGCCTCCAGTTGCGTGAAATGGACCACATACACCGGCGCCTTGCCCTCGGCGGCGAGGCTTTCCAGCGTCTTGGCCAGCGGCAATTCCGAATACGCATGTTCCAGCGGAACCGGCCGGTCCGTGGACGAAATGCCAACCGTTGGCCGTCCGTTAAGCCGCGTGAGTTCCTCCTCGAAAAACGTCGTGTCGCCCAGCGTCGCGGACATCAGGAGAAACCGCGCCTGTGGCAGCGTCAACAAGGGAACCTGCCACGCCACGCCACGCTCACGATCGGCGTAATAATGGAATTCGTCCATGACGACCTCCTGCACGTTGGCCTGCGCGCCTTCGCGCAGCGCGATGTTGGCGAGGATTTCGGCGGTGCAGCAAAGGATGGGCGCGTCACGATTGACCGACGCATCGCCGGTGCTGAGGCCGACGTTGTCGGAGCCGAACTCGCGGCAGAGGGCCATGAACTTTTCATTCACGAGTGCCTTGATCGGGCAGGTGTAAATGGAGCGTCGTCCCTGGGCGATGGCCTGGAAGTGCAGCGCCGTGGCCACGAGCGATTTGCCCGACCCGGTGGGCGTGTTCAGGATGACATTCTTCTCTTCGAATAATTCCAGAATGGCCGATTCTTGGGCGGGATAAAGTTGCAGCTGCCGCCCTTCCACGTAGTCCAGAAAGCGCCCCAGCAAGACATCATTGCCGGGTTTCACGTCCCGCGGAATCAGATCATATAGCGTGGCTGGCACAGGACACCAACTTTACGCAGGAGGAGCAGTGTTGAAAAGGCAGATGAGAGAAACGGAAACTCGATTGCGCAAGGTAGGGCGCGTCACTCCGTGCGCCCGTCGTAGCCATGTCAGTAGGCGGCGGGCAGAGGACTGCCCGCCCTACCATCGCCGCCTCACTTTTCACTGGCTGTCTTGATTGCCTCCAACTCTTCCCAGCGAGCGTAGTGTTTTGCGAGATTTTCCTTCGCGGCGGCGAGATCGGCGGTGAGCTGGCTGGTTTGCGTCGCGTGCGTGCGGTGAAAATCCGGCGAGGCGAACAGGCCTTCAATGCGGACGATTTCCGCGTCCGCCGCGTGGATTTGCGCCTCCATCCCTTCCAGCTCGCGCACCTCCTTGAACGAAAGTTTGCGGGGCTTGGCCGGTTTTGGTGCCTTCGTCGCCTTCGTAGCCGCATCTCGTGAGAGCGCCGCTGACTTGTTTACGGACAAGATGGCCGCGCTCTCACGAGACGCGGCTACGAAGGCGCGCTGTTTCTTTTCCAGGTAATAATCGTAGTCGCCCACGCTGTGCGCGATGCGCTCGTCGCCCTCGAACGCCAGCACGTCCGTGCAGACGCGGTTGAGAAAATAGCGGTCGTGGCTCACCACGAGCACAACACCGGGGAACGCGATCAACGCCTCCTCCAGCACGCGCAACGTCGGCAGGTCGAGATCGTTCGTCGGTTCGTCGAGAATCAGAAAGTTGCCGCCGTTTTTCAGGATGCGCGCGAGCAACAGCCGGCTGCGCTCGCCGCCGCTCAGATATTTCACCTGCGTCGTGATGCGGTCGTCGGCGAACAGAAACCGCTTGAGATAGGAGCGCACCGAAATTTTGCCCTCGCCGAAAATGACGAACTCCGTGCCGTCGCTGACCTCCTCCAGCGCGGTGCGTTCCTCGCGCAATTGAATCCGGCCCTGGTCCACGTAGTTGAACTTCGTGAGCTGGCCGGTCTTCACCGTCCCCTCCGTGGGCGCCAGCTGGCCGATGATGATTTTGAGCAACGTGGTCTTGCCGAGGCCGTTTCTTCCGGCAACACCGATGCGCTGGCCGTTCTCGAACGTGAAATTGAATCCGCGAAACAACGTGCGCCCGCCGAGGTCCATGCCGAGATGGCTCAACTCGACAACGCGGTTGCCCAGTTGCGGCGGCGGCGGGATGCAAAGCTCGACTTCCTCTTCAATCACCGGCCCGTCCTGCGCGGCGGTTTCGTAGTAACGCTCAAAGCGGTTCTTCTGTTTGCTGCGCTGCGCGCGCGGGCCTTGACGAACCCAGGCCAGTTCCTTTTTCAGAAACATCTGGCGTTTGTGCTCGATGGTGGCGTCGGCGGCCTGGCGTTCGGCCTTGTCCAGCAGGTAATCGGTGTAGTTGCCGTCGTGCCAGAAGAAGCGGCCATCGGAAAGTTCCACCATGCGCTTCGCCACGCGGTCGAGAAAGTAGCGGTCGTGCGTGACGACGAGAAACGTGCCCTTGAACTCGTCGAGAAACTCCGCGACCCACTCGATGGATTCCGGGTCGAGATGGTTGGTCGGCTCGTCAAGGATCAGGAGGTCGGGCCGCGAAACGATCGCGCGGCACATCGCCACGCGCCGCTTCTCGCCGCCGGAAAGCGTGTCCATGCGCCGGTCGCCGGCGGGACAATTCAGGTGCGACATCGCGGTCTCGATGCGCCGGTCCAGCGTCCAGCCTTCCAGCGCGGCAATGCGATGTTCCAAGTGCTCATGCCGCTTCGATTCGGCGGGCAGCGATTCAAACTCCGCAATCAAATCGAGCACCGGCTTCGCACCGTCGCGGATGTTTTCAAGAACGTTCTTCGCCTCATCGAGCATGAAGTCCTGCGGCAGGTAGCTGACGACGAGTTCGCGCCGCCGCGTGACGTCGCCGCTGTCCGGCGATTGCAGCCCGGCGAGGATGCGGACGAACGTCGTCTTGCCGCAGCCGTTGCGCCCGACCAGTCCGATGCGGTCGCCCTCATCAATGGCGAGCGTCGCGCGGTCGAGCACCGCGTGCTCGCCGTAGCGCACGGTCAGTTCAGTGGCAGTGAGAATGGTGGACATTTTAGATCAAGCCGCGAAAACACGCAGTCTGCCGCATCGAAGCGTAGCACAGGCGAAATAAGGTAAAATCGTCTTCACAGGAGCGTTGACGATAGCAGAGAATCAGACAGGAACAAGCCGGGAAAGACCGGTGTGAGGTTCGCGCGCAATCAATCTCGATCGATCGGCTTCGATGGTACGGCTGGATTTCACTTCCGGCCCGTCACGTCGGCAACGGCCTTTTGGACTATCTCCAGGTCGCTGGTGCCGCGAAAACCACTGAAACCGACGGACAACTTTGTTTGACCGTCTACGGCAATTGGTTGGCCGCCTTCCCAACCGATGAAGTCCGGCCGGATGATGCCGTACCGTTTCTCGTCAACTTTGCCCGCAAACACCAGTGTTTCATACTCGCCCGTCTTATAACCGGTGATCCAGACTTGGCTCGCCTTGATCCAGGCGATGCGGAAGCACTGTCGCTGCCGGATTTTGTCGGTGCCGAACATTTTTCCGTGGACTCCCCCGGCTTCATCCAGGATGCAAAGGGCGCAGTTGCCGTCGTTGTTTTTTTGGTCCGCCTCAATCGCCAGATATTTCGGGATTCGTTTCTCCACCGCCGCGATGATTGTCTGGATCAGGACAGTAAGTGCTTTCGGTTCCATAATTAAAAACTGTTGTTGATGTTTCTACAGACTGGTTCGGAGATGAATCTTCCAATCACCAACCCCGGAACACAAGCCCGAACCGATGGCAGGCGGTTCAGATAACATCGAAACAGACTGGAGGTATGAAACCCTATACCCGCGCTGTCTGGACGGGCAATGCGGACAGCGGCACCCGCTCGTTGGTTTTGGTGAAATATTCAGCCGACCATTCGTTGGGGAACAGCACGACGGGATTTTTGCCCACGTCGTAAGCGACCCGCGAGCCGGTCGGCAGCGACAGGGCGTCGAGTTCGTCTTCCTTCATGTCCGTCGGCAGCCAGCGCACGACCATCCAGGGCGTGGATTCGAGGCGCGACACCGCGCCGTATTCGTTTTCGAGACGGAATTGCACGACCTCGAATTGCAACGGGCCGACCGCCGCGAGCAACGGCACCTTGACGGTGGAATTACGCAGGTAGAGCGCCTGGATAACGCCTTCCTGCAACAGTTGTTCGAGACCCTGGCGAAATTGTTTGAACTTCGCCGTGTTGGGATTGTGCAGATAGCTGAAGGCTTCCGGCGTGAAGCGCGGGATTTCCTTGTAGGTGATGCCGGGATCAGTCGTGAGCGTGTCGCCGATGCCGAAACTGTCGTGGCCGACGAGGCCGATGACGTCGCCGGGATACGCCTCGTCCACCGTCTCGCGTTCGTTGCCGAACAGTTTGTGTGAACTGGAGAGGCGCACCTTCTTCGCGGAACGCGAGTGATGCACCGTCATGCCGCGCTCGAATTTGCCGGAGCAAACGCGGATGAACGCGATGCGGTCGCGGTGTTTCGGGTCCATGTTCGCCTGGATTTTGAAGATGAAACCGGAGAAAGCAGGGTGTTCGGGTGCGATGAAGTTCGGAGTCCCGTCTTCAGGCGGATTTGTATTTGCATGTTTTCCATCCGCCGAGCCGCCTGAAGACGGAACTCCAAACCGCCCCTTCGGACCGGGCGCGTGTTTGAGGAAACCGTCGAGCAAAAGCTGCACGCCGAAATTGTTGATCGCGCTGCCGAAAAACACCGGCGTGGTTTTGTCCGCGAGCACGGCGGCGTCATCCCAGTCGTGCCCGGCGTGTTCGAGCATTTCGAGTTCTTCAACCGTTTTGTGAAACGTCGCGTCGTCGAGTTGACCGCGAATCGCCGGATCGTCCAGTCCACCGACCTGCACTGGCGCGCGGTATTGGCCGCCCACGGTGCGTTCGAAAAGATGCATCAGCTTCGTCTGCCGGTCATAGACGCCCTGAAACTCGAAGCCGTTGCCGATGGGCCAGTTCACCGGAAACGCGCCGATGCCGAGCACGCGCTCCAGTTCATCCAGCAGCGCGAGCGGGTCTTTCATGGGCCGGTCGCACTTGTTCATGAACGTGAAGATCGGCACGCCGCGCTGGCGGCAGACCTCGAAGAGCTTGCGCGTCTGCGGCTCGATGCCCTTGGCCGAATCAATCACCATCACCACCGAATCCACGGCGGTGAGCACGCGATAGGTGTCCTCGGAAAAATCCTTGTGGCCCGGCGTGTCGAGCAGGTTGAGACGGTAGCCATTGTAATCGAACTGCAACACGGTCGAGCTGATTGAAATACCGCGCTTCTTTTCCAGCTCCATCCAATCGGACGTGGTGGCGCGCTGGTTTTTGCGCGCGGTGACCGAGCCGGCGAGCTGCACCGCGCCGCCGTAAAGCAGCAGCTTTTCCGTCAACGTGGTCTTGCCTGCGTCCGGATGCGAGATGATGGCGAACGTGCGCCGCTTCTGAATTTCTTTGGCGATATCCACAAAGGTCGCTCAGGATAGCAGAACAACCCGCATGAACAAGGAGAGAACTGGCCGGGCTGTCTCGACTCCATGAGAATGTCCCCCTGAGGCCGGGATTGCCACCCCAACCCCCCGGCCTCAGGGGGACATTCTCTCGTGAGTTAACCAGGGGACATTTCTAAAGAGTTTTGACAAGTGCTATTTCGGCGAAATTCTGCGTGCCTTCGGCCCGCGCTGTTCGTATCTTCGCGCTGCTTTATGGCCACGGTCAAACCTTTCGCCGCGCTGCGACCGGAACCTAAACTTGCCGCGCGCATTTGCGAATTGCCCTACGACGTGATGTCGTCGGACGAAGCGCGTGAAATCGCCGCCGGCAACCCGCTCAGTTTTTTGCACGTCAGCAAACCGGAAATTGATTTGCCGCCAGCAACCGACGTTTATGCGCCGGAAGTCTATGCGAAGGGCAGGGAAAATTTTCAAAAGCTCATCCGTGACGGCGCGCTGAAGCAGGATTCGCAACCGTGCTTTTATCTTTACCGGCAGATCATGGGTAAACATTCGCAAGTTGGCCTCGTCGCCGCGGCGAGTTGCGAGGAATACTTGCGCGGGGTCATCAAAAAGCACGAGCTGACGCGACCGGACAAGGAAGACGACCGTGTCCGGCACATCGAAGCCCTGAACTCGCAAACCGGCCCGGTTTTTTTGACCTACCGCGCCAACGCTGAACTCGACAAATTTGTCGCGAAGAAAATTTCCCAAAAACCGGACGTGGATTTCACTGCCAAGGATGGCGTGCGGCACACGGCCTGGGTGATCGCCGATGAGGACGGGATCAAATTCATCGAGACGCAATTCTCAACCATCCCGTTTCTCTACATTGCCGATGGCCATCATCGCAGCGCGGCGGCGGCGCGGGTTTTTCGATCGCGCCAGGGCACGGGCCACAGCGGACAATTTCTCGCCGTGATTTTTCCGCACCACCAGATGCAAATCCTGCCCTACAACCGCGTGCTGAAAGATTTGAACAACTGGACACCGGAGCAATTATTGGAAATTCTCGGCGCTGTTTTTGCCATTGACCCGAACGGCACGGCCCAGCCTGCGTGCAAACACGAACTTGGCCTTTATTTGCAAGGCAAATGGCACACCCTGGCTTTTCGCTACAAGCTCGCCACCACAAGCGACCTGATTGATTCGCTTGATGTGTCGCTGCTGCAAGAACACGTCCTGGCCCAGGTGTTCCGCATTGACGACCCGCGCACGAGCAAGCGCATCAACTTCGTCGGCGGCATTCGCGGCACGGCGGAATTGGAAAAGCTGGTGAACAGCGGTGAATACGCCTGCGCGTTCTCGATGTTCCCGACGAGCATTGATGATTTGATGGCCATCGCCGATGCCGGCCGCATTATGCCGCCCAAGAGCACCTGGTTCGAGCCGAAGCTCCGCGACGCGATGTTCTGCCACATGATTTGACGTGCTGCCGGCATCTTGTCGGCGGAACTGATTTCAATTTGATCTGCCAGCGGGACGCTGGCAGCACGTTTTGCCCCATTGCTCCGAGCTTGGCGAACCGGCCCGGTCCGTGCTTAAATCCGCTTGTGCCACTGAATCGCCTCCAACGCGGCTTGCGGGCCACCTTTGTGGGAATGGCCGTCAACATTGTGTTGTCGGGCACGAAACTCGCCGCGGGCATTGCCGGCCATTCGCACGCGCTCGTCGCCGATGCGGTTGAATCCTTCGCCGACATTTTCAGTTCGCTCATCGTGTGGCGCGGACTCGTTGTGGCCGCGGCGCCAGCGGACGAAGACCATCCCTACGGCCACGGCAAGGCCGAACCCATTGCCTCCGCCATAGTCGCCGCGATGTTGTTGGGTGCGGCGCTATGGATCGTGCTCACGGCGTTTGGCGAAATCATGGAACCCCACCAGTCGCCGGCGCCGTTCACGCTCATCGTGCTGCTGGTGGTGGTGGCCGTGAAGGAAAGCCTGTTCCGATTCGTCTCGCGCGAAGGCAGGGCCGTGGACAGCTCGGCCGTCAAAACCGATGCCTGGCATCATCGCAGCGACGCCATCACGTCCGTGGCCGCCGGCATCGGCATCAGCGTGTCGCTCATCGGTGGCAAGGGTTTTGAAGCCGCCGACGATGTGGCGGCGATTGCGGCGGCGGGGGTCATCGCCTGGAACGGCTGGCATCTGCTCCGTCCGGCACTCAGCGAGCTCATGGACACCGCGCCCGGCCCGGAAGTGATTGACCAGATCCGCCGGATTGCGACCGCCACGCCCGGCGTGGACAGCGTGGAAAAATGCATCGTTCGCAAGGTGGGTTATCAGTATTTCGTGGACATGCATGTGGAAGTGGATCCGCAGATGACCGTCCTGCGCTCGCATAAAATCGCCCACGACGTGAAGGACAAAATCCGCGACGCCATCCCTGCCGTCAGCGACGTGCTGGTGCACATCGAACCGCTCGGCCTCGCGGCACGGCGAAAGAAAGATTAACCGCTGGTCTTCGCTGATAAACGCTGAATGGGATTTGAAATCCGGCGGGATTGACGGGCATTGGCTGATCAAACCGCGAAACGAATCATCAATCCCGGTGTCTATATGAAAATGAATCCGGCGCATTTCCACACAAATCGGGTGGGGTCGGTGTCTATACTGGTGGCAGCATGAATCCAAGGCGCGCTTTTACACTCATCGAATTGCTGGTGGTGATTGCCATCATTGCCATTTTGGCGGCGATGCTGCTGCCGGTGCTCGGCAAGGCCAAAGGCCGGGCGCAAGGGATTGCTTGCGTGAACCAGGGCAAGCAGATGATGACGGCGATGCTCCTTTACACGAGTGAGAACAACGAATTTTTCCCGCCCAACCCCGACGACGGCAACACGAATGCGGGTTATAATTGGTGCGGCGGTCAGGCGGGCATTGGCGGTCCGCAGGAATTCAACCCCGATGTGCTCGAGGACCCGGCCCGTTCGTTGCTCATCGGTTATCTTGGCGGGAAGGTGGATGTGTTCCGCTGCCCGGCGGACCGGCGCCAAGGCCCGTATCAGGGAACCAAACCGGCTTTCAACGGCCAGATCGTCCCCGCAGCCAGGACCTTTTCGATGAGTCAAGCGGTGGGCACCATTGATCCCGGGTTTGATGCCACCGGCCCGGGGCCGGGAGCCACCCACAGCGGAATTCCGAACCTGTCGGTCAACGGCCCGTGGCTGAACAACCAGTCCACGCATCGTCGGGATTCACCTTGGCACACGTTTGGCAAGGCATCCGATATTCACGCCCCGGGACCTTCCGGGCTCTGGGTGTTGGTGGACGAAGACGCCAAAGGCCTCAATGACGCGGCTTTTGCCTTTGGCATGGAATCCCCACAATGGTTTGACGCGCCCGGGACCTACCACGATGGCGGCTGCGGCTTTGCTTTTGCCGACGGCCATTCCGAAACCCACCGGTGGCTGAACCGGGCTGAGAAGGCCAGTGGGGGAGCCGCCATCATTGATCCCCTGGACCGGCAGGATTGGGAGTGGATGCAACAACGAACGTCGGCAAAATAGTAGTCCGACAACCCAGGGCAAAGGCGCCGGATTGGAGCGCCGAACTCCGATTCGGCGTGGATCGGCAACGCACCTGCCGATTTAGACCAGCCTTCGCTCGGAAGCTTCGGCGCGGCAGGGATCGGCGCTCCGATTCGGAAAAATGAAACTTTTTTCCCTTCACACTGTCCAACGATTGATTATGGGTGTTGGTCCGGACAAAAAAATGCGCCGGCGCGCGTTCACTTTGATCGAACTGCTGGTGGTGATTGCCATCATTGCCATTCTGGCGGCGATGCTGCTGCCCGCATT
>OCZT010004940.1_pt1 | contig 13359 bp, 13 predicted proteins | sample 1539031 | NCBI WGS metagenome assembly OCZT01 (sample SAMEA3539308, study PRJEB22396) | soil metagenome | biome: tundra; feature: field; material: soil | place: USA | collected 2010-05 | depth 0.15 m | reverse complement strand
ATTTCTTATGGTAAGTAAAAATGAAAAAGTATCCGTTCTGTTTGCTCCGATTACTTTCCTGCTGGTGAAATCTTTCCGTTTCTCTCTTTTTACCAGGATACTATTATCTGTTCCCAGCGAGATTGTCAGAGTATCCTTTAACTGATTAACATTCAGAGTTGATTTTCCTACAAACGAATTTTCGAAATAAAGGGTCGCCTCACCGGTCTGAAGACTTAATTTAGCCCAATCGGTGATATTTGCTGTAAGATAAGCCAGAGATGACAGCTTTGGCATTGTAACATACTTATAATCGGCAGGGGCACTGATCCTTTGGATTTCTACCATCTGAATTTTTCCATCCGAAGGGACTGTGTAAGGCACGGCTATGTCGAAAGTGATCGTAGTTTCTCCAACCTGCTTTTGGACCGAAACCGATGCGGCTTCAATCGCCTTTCCCTCTGATTTGTCATTAGCAATAACAGCTACCTCATTCAACTTTGGAGGTTCGCTTCGTTTTGCACCTGAAGTCATACTTTTGTACAAAACCGGTGCAGGATTATAATAATCAACAAACCATGGATTCAGAACTGGAATGTCTCCAGCAACCCATGGTGTTGCATTTGAAAAACTCAGTTTGACATCCTTCCAATCGACTCCCGAGTTCTGAAAAACATTTGCCTTATAAAATATTACCACAGGATTTTTTATGTCATCAACTCTGATGTCGTATGAAGGATACCATCCTGCGTTTGATACAACATAACTGAAAGTAAGTTTTCCGGTAACCTGTTTTTCCGTTGTAACGGAAACCAGAATTTCGCCCGAAGGAAGTTGCTGTCTGCCAAGCTTATCGGCTATTTGTTTCTGAAGCGCTGAAATCTGTTTATTATAATCCTTTATCAGTCTTTGTTTTTTTAATCTTGTCGTTGTTATCTGATCCATATTATTGGTATACAGATCCATGACATTCTTTAGCTGCTCGAGAGAAAATGTTGTTTCCTTAATGAGAATAGCTCTGTTTGCTACAAGGAAATCTTCTTTTTCCTGTAAAGTGCTTAAAGCAGCAGTTTCATCTTCGACTTTAGTCTGGAGGGTCTCAATCTGACTCCTGATACTTTTAACTTCCGGAGAGTCTTCAAGATTCTGCAGATAATTATTTTGTTGATTTACAGAAAGGATTGTAAACTCTCCAAAACCTTTAACCTGAATGCTTTGAACATCGATGTACGGTGAAAGTCCTGAAAGTTTGAGAACACTTTTTCCGGGTAAGAGTGAAACAGATGTTTCATGATCAATCTGGGCCCTGTCGGGGAATACCGTAACATGCTTTATTTCAGCTTTTATCTCCTTCTCAGTCTGTGCTGTAAGACTGAAAAGAGCTGATATAATGAATATTGATATAATAAATATTTTTTTCATAACATGAATCTTAATTTATCAGCTTAAAGGTAAAACTTTTATTTAAGCAGAAGATACAGGCAACTCTTAATCTTAATAACCTCCTTCCCGACCTTCCCAACGGAGGGGCCAGCATGAGCGATGGCCCATGCGGTAGTCTGGCACCTTAACGCCATAGTGCCGTTGTGCCTTAATCCATTAATATATGTTAAATATGCCTTTTTCTGCACCAGATCGGTTAATTAGTCTACCTTTAGCCAATATTTTTAAATCACAATGAAGGGACTAAGAATTGGGAATCTGGCAATAGCGATACCAATTATACAAGGTGGAATGGGAGTAGGGATTTCTCTTTCAGGACTCGCTTCCGCAGTTGCTAATGAAGGTGGAGTAGGTGTAATATCAAGTGCCGGACTCGGACTTTTATACAAGGATTTTTCATCTGATTTTCTCGAAGCCAGCATATTTGGTCTTAAAGAAGAGATACGCAAGGCGCGTGAAAAAACCTTAGGTGTTATTGGTGTAAATGTTATGGTTGCCATGACCAATTTCACCGATATGATTAAAACAGCTATCTCTGAAAAAGTTGATTTAATAACAGCCGGGGCAGGACTTCCGCTTGACCTGCCATCTTTTTTAAAGAAAGACAGTACAACAAAACTGATACCGATTGTATCATCAGCAAGGGCAACCAAGATAATATGTGAAAAGTGGAAAACTAATTACAATTATCTTCCCGATGCAGTTATTGTAGAAGGACCAAAAGCAGGTGGACATCTGGGTTTTAAAGAGGAGCAGATCTTCGATAATGATTATTGTCTTGAGAAGCTTGTTTTGGAAATTGTAAGTGAATTGAAAATATTTGAAGATAAATATGGTCAAAAAATTCCGCTCATAGCAGCTGGAGGAATTTATACCGGTGAAGATATACATAAGATCCTTAATCTGGGAGCTTCCGGAGTTCAGATGGGCACCCGTTTTGTGACAACCGATGAATGTGATGCTTCAGCTGCATTCAAGCAAGCATATATCGACGCTGAGAGCTCGGATATTGAGATTATTAAAAGTCCGGTTGGTATGCCGGGAAGGGCAATCCTTAGCAATTTTATCACCAAAGTCAGGGCGGGTAAAAAACAGCCAAAAAAATGTCCTTTCAAATGCATCAAGACATGTGATATATCTAAAAGTCCGTACTGTATTATTGTTGCTCTTATTAATGCATTAAAAGGCAATTTTGAGAATGGGTATGCTTTTGCAGGGGCAAATGCTTTCAGGGCAACTAAAATATCTTCCGTAAAAGAGATCTTCCAATCACTGATAAAAGAATATAAGGAAAGCAAATAGTCTCTCCATAACTTCTTCTCTTAGCCTCTTAAGCCGTAAGACTCACGACTCACAACACACGGAAGAAGTCTCTTTGTTACTATGTCTCATTGTCTCTTCCTCCCTTTGTCATTTTATACAGATTTTGCCAGGGAATCCTTCTTCAAATCCTATTTTTTTATATTTTTGTATGTTTATTTAGATTAAATACAATTAATGGAACAATTATTGATTAGATACTTTATACCCCCAAACCCCCCAAGGGGGGCTTAACGAGAAAGGAATTAAGAATAAAGAACAAATGAACAGCGATTGAAGAACTAAGTTATAAATCTGCATTCTGATTTAAAAGGATCTTAATTCTGATTTCTAAAATCCCTTCTCGGGGAGTAAATTGATTTTCTTCGCTCCCCTCTTCGCTTTCGCGTAGCTTCAGCGAAGCAAAGTGGGGCCGGGGTAAACGAAGAAAATCAACTAGCTGGTTAACTATACTAATTTCAACTTGTTTACCTTTTTGGAGGTTAATGACTCGATAATAAAAACAAAATGGAAAAAGATCAGGATAAAATAATAAGTGATGTAACCACAAGCGAATACAAATATGGGTTCTATTCCGATATTGAAATGGACAGGATCCCAAAAGGCCTGAATGAGGATGTAGTGAGGCTTATTTCAGTGAAGAAAAATGAACCGGAGTGGTTACTCGATTTTCGCCTGAAGTCATATCGCCATTGGTTGACAATGAAAATGCCAACATGGCCGAATCTTAAAATAGCTCCGATTAATTATCAGGATATTATTTTCTATGCAGCTCCTAAAGAGAGAAAGAATCTTAACAGTATTGATGATATTGATCCCGAACTTAAAAAGACTTTTGATAAGCTGGGTATTCCGCTTCAGGAACAAAAGCATCTTGCGGGCGTTGCAGTTGATGCTGTGATTGACAGCGTCTCGATCAAAACAACGTTCAAGGAAACACTGGCTGAAATGGGAATTATTTTCTGTTCATTCAGTGATGCAGTGAAAGAGTATCCCGATCTGGTAAAAAGATATATGGGCTCTGTAGTTCCATATACCGATAATTTTTTTGCGACACTAAACTCAGCTGTCTTCAGCGATGGTTCATTCTGTTATATTCCAAAAGGGGTAAGGTGCCCGATGGAGCTTTCAACCTATTTCAGAATCAACTCGGCAAATACAGGTCAGTTTGAGCGGACACTTCTGATTGCTGATGAAGAAAGCTATGTAAGCTATCTTGAAGGATGTACTGCACCCTCCAGGGACGAGAATCAGCTGCACGCAGCAATTGTTGAAATAGTAGCTGAAAAAAATGCCGAAGTGAAATACTCAACTGTTCAGAATTGGTATCCTGGCGACAAGGAAGGGAAAGGCGGAGTTTACAATTTTGTAACTAAAAGAGGAATGTGCAAAGGAGAAAGCTCAAAAATATCATGGACCCAGATCGAAACAGGATCTGCAATAACTTGGAAATATCCGTCGTGCATTTTACGTGGCGATAATTCCGTCGGTGAATTTTATTCGGTTGCCGTTACAAACAATTACCAGCAGGCTGACACCGGAACTAAAATGACTCATATCGGTAAGAATACCAGGAGCACTATCGTTTCAAAAGGAATTTCAGCTGGTCATGGTCAGAACAGCTACAGGGGACTTGTAAAGGTTTTAAAGAATGCAACAAATGCCAGGAATTATTCTCAATGTGATTCCTTATTGCTTGGCGATAAATGCGGGGCCCATACCTTCCCTTACCTTGAGGTTGATAACTCGACCGCTATTGTTGAACACGAAGCAACAACTTCCAAAATCGGAGAGGATCAGATTTTTTACTGCAACCAGAGAGGTATTTCAACTGAAGATGCAATAGGACTAATCGTTAATGGGTATGCACGCGAGGTAATTAATAAACTGCCTATGGAATTTGCCGTTGAAGCTCAGAAGCTTCTCCAGATAAGCCTTGAAGGCAGTGTAGGATAGAATACAAATTAACAATTATATATTATCATGCTGATTATTAATAATTTAAAAGCCTCAATCGGGGGTAAAAGTATTTTAAAAGGAATAAGTCTTGATATTAAGCCCGGAGAGATTCATGCTATCATGGGTCCAAACGGATCTGGAAAGAGTACTCTGGCAGCAGTCCTTGCGGGACGTGAAGATATTGAAATAACCGAAGGGACTGTAACATATTTAGGGAAGAACCTGCTCGAAATGACAGCAGAAGACCGGGCAAAGGAGGGAATATTCCTCGGATTTCAATACCCCATCGAAATTCCCGGAGTGAGCATGGTAAATTTCATGAAAACGGCTGTTAATGAACATCGTAAACATAAAGGCCTTGATCCTCTTTCAGCCTCTGATTTTCTTAAAATGATGCGCGAGAAAAAAGAGCTGGTTGAAATCGATTCGAAACTTGCTAACAGATCTGTAAATGAGGGATTCTCAGGTGGAGAAAAGAAGAAGAATGAGATTTTCCAGATGGCGATGCTTGAACCAAAACTGGCTATACTCGATGAAACTGATTCCGGCCTCGATATAGATGCTTTGCGTATTGTGGCCAATGGAGTCAATAAACTTAAGCGCCCCGATAATTCCTTCATCGTTATTACTCATTACCAAAGACTACTCGATTTTATTGTACCTGATGTAGTTCATGTTCTTTACGATGGAAGGATTGTGAAGACAGCCGGAAAAGAACTCGCACTGGAACTTGAAGAAAAGGGATACGACTGGATCAAAAAAGAGATTGAAAATAATGTAACTACATGAAGGAAAAATCTGAAATAACAGAAAAGTATCTGGGACTTTATAAGGATAATATTAACAAGATTTCCGGTATATCTTCTCCATTTATTAATTCTTTCAGGGCTCCCGCGTTTGAGAAATTCAGTAAATTGGGAATTCCCTCAAAGAAGGATGAGGCCTATAAATATACCAATCTCAACATCTTTTTTGACCATGATTACGAGAATTATTTTATGCCGGTTCCGGCAGATTTTATCAAAGCTGAAGAGTTTCGTTGTGAGGTAACTGATCTTGATGCCTATGGGGTGGTTTTACTGAATGGATTTTATCCTACTCTAAACGAGAAACTTCGTCAACTGCCAAGTGGAGTATGGATCGGAAGTCTCAATGCAGCTGCAGTACAATTCTCAGACATATTTGAAAAGCATTATGGCAAATATGCAAAGAGCGAAACAGATGGTCTCATTCATCTGAATACCGCGATGGCTTCTGACGGAGTATTTGTTTATATCCCTGAAGGTGTACATATGACCAGACCTGTCCAGGTTGTAAACCTTGTTCAATCAGATGACGATACTTTCAATCAGCATAGGAATCTTATAATTGCAGAGAAAAATTCAAACTTCTCCATAATAATATGTGACCACACACTCTCACCACAGAAGTTTCTGACAAATGCTGTTACTGAGGTATTTGTTGGTGAAAATGCTCATTTCGACATTATAAGAGTACAGAATGAGCATAATAATGCCTGTAAGATAACCAGTACATTTATTCATCAGGAGAAAAACAGTGTTACCTCTTCAAATAATATAACCCTTCACGGTGGCCTTATACGAAACAATACATATCATTACCTTGGAGGCGAGGGTGCAGAGAGCTATTCGTACGGGTTATTCCTTGCTGATAAATGGCAGCATATCGATAATTTTGTAAATGTTGATCATGCTTTTCCTCATTGCACAAGTAATCAGTTGTTTAAAGGAGTTCTTGATGATATGTCAACCGGAGCCTTCAATGGTCGTATCCTTGTCCGGCCCGATGCCCAGGGCACCCTGGCTTACCAGAAGAATAATAATATCCTTCTTACTGACGATACAAAGATGGATACCAAACCGCAACTCGAGATTTTTGCAGATGATGTCAAATGTAGTCATGGTGCTACGATTGGCCAGCTCGACGACGATGCATTGTTTTATCTTCAGTCACGGGGAATAAATAAGCGTGAGGCCAGACTTATGCTGATGTTCGGTTTCGCTCACGAAGTAATTCAGAATATTAAAATTGAACCGCTTCGGGAAAGGATGGACAACCTGGTTATGCAACGTTTGAAAGGTGAACTTTCGAGGTGTGCCAGTTGTATGGTAAAGTGTATGTAACCTGAACATTCAATGAAAGATATAGCAGAAATAAGGGCCGATTTTCCAATTCTGAACAGAAAAGTTTATGACAAGCCACTTGTTTATTTCGACAACGGGGCAACTACTCAAAAACCACAGTGTGTTCTTGATGCAGTGGATGAGGTATATAAGTCGTACAATGGTAATATTCACAGGGGAGTGCACTATTTAAGCGATATGTCATCTGAAGCATACGAGAAAGCCAGGGAAAAAGTAAGGTCATTCATAAACGCTGAGAAAAGAGAAGAGATAGTCTTCACTTCCGGAACAACTGGTTCAATCAATGGAATTGCTTTCTCCTTCGGTGAACGATATATTAAACCAGGTGATGAGATAATCCTCAGCCGGCTGGAACACCATGCCAACATTGTACCATGGCAGATGATGTGCGAAAGGAAAGGAGCTGTTTTGCGTGTTATACCTATAAATGATAAAGGCGAAATAATCCTGGAGGAATATTATAAGCTGCTCTCAACTAAGACCCGACTGGTATCTGTTACACAGGCATCTAATGCTTTGGGAACAGTTCTTCCTGTAAGCGAGATTATTGATGCGGCACATTCTGCCAATGTTCCGGTCCTAATCGATGGAGCTCAGGGAATTCAACATGGAATTGTCGATGTAAAAGAAATGGACAGTGATTTTTATGTTTTCTCTGGTCACAAAATATATGGTCCTAATGGAATCGGTATATTATACGGTAAAGAGAAATGGCTTTCCGAATTGCCTCCTTTTCAGGGTGGTGGAGATATGGTAGATAAAGTTACTTTTGAAAAAACCACGTATAATGACTTACCTTTTAAATTTGAAGCAGGTACGATGAATTATCCCGCAGCTATTGGCCTGGCAAGCGCACTTGATTATGTTTTAAATATCGGAAGGGAGAACATTGGCTCCAGGGAAAAAGAACTTCTTTCATATGCAACCAATAGATTATCAGCAATAAATGGAGTAAAAATTTATGGGACCTCTGACAGGAAGATTTCGACAATTTCGTTTCATATTAAAAATATACATCAGTATGACACAGGTATGATTCTTGATAAGATGGGGATAGCCGTCAGAACCGGAACTCACTGTGCCCAGCCGGTAATGGACAGTTATGGTATTGATGGTACGGTGCGGGCTTCACTCTGTTTTTATAATACAAAAGAGGAGATTGACACCCTTGCTGACGGAATTGAAAAAGTGAAAAGCATGTTTGCCTAAAAAAATTATATGACAATTAAAGAAGTACAGGATAATATTATTGAGGAGTTTTCTTTGTTTGACGACTGGATGGATAAGTATAATCTTCTGATTGATCTTGGGAAAGAATTGCCTGTTATTGATCCGAAGTATAAAATAAAGGATTTTCTTATTGAAGGTTGTCAATCGAAGGTCTGGCTACATCCTGAATATGATGGCAAACTGATAACTTTCACTGCCGACAGTGATGCAATAATAACTAGGGGTATTGTAGCTCTTCTGATAAAAGTATTGTCAAACCGGTCGCCGGATGAAATAATATCTACCGATCTGTATTTTATTGATAAGATAGGACTAAGGCAAAATCTTTCTCCGACCCGTTCCAACGGATTGCTATCAATGGTGCGTCAGATGAAGTTGTATGCGATGGCTTATAATGCAAAAAATAAATATGGTAATTAAATGGACCCTACTGAACAATTGGAAATTGAAACCAGGATTGGAGAAGTGCTGAAGAGCATATATGATCCGGAAATCCCTGTGAATATTTATGATCTGGGCCTTATCTATGAGATCAATATTGATGATGAGCATGTTGCACATATCACAATGACTCTGACTGCACCTAATTGCCCCATGGTGGAGGAACTTATTGAGGAGGTGAAATATAAAGTGGGGGGTACAAAAGGTGTGAAAGATTGTGATCTTAAACTTACCTTTAATCCTCCTTGGGATAAGAGTATGTTAAGCGATGAGGCAAAGCTTGAATTGGGATTTCTCTAAACCTACATGAGATGAATACTTCAGTTGATAAAACCTTTTCCGTACTGCTAAAAGAATATGCCGCTGAAATTGGCTTTGATCTCTGTGGCTTTGCTCCGGCCAGATCGCTTGATGAACATCGGGCGATAATTTCAAATTGGACCGTTGCAGGTTTGAACGGTGATATGGCATACCTGGGTCAGAATATTGAAAAAAGAATTGATCCCAGGATTCTTGTTCCTGGTGCAAGATCACTAATTGTTACCGGGTTAAATTATTTTACTGAGAAAAAGCAGGGCGGGAATGGTATCCCGAAGATCTCAAAATATGCCTATGGAATTAATTATCATCATGTTATAAAAATAAAACTCAATAAGATTCTCAATTTCATTAAAAGTATTCATCCTGAGTCTTCTGGGAAATCATTTGTCGATTCTGCACCTCTCCTCGAGAAGGCCTGGGGCAGGGAGGCAGGTCTGGGATGGTACGGAAAACATTCTGTGTTGATAAACAAGAAGATCGGATCATTTTTCTTTCTGGGGATCATTGTTACTAATATTGATCTGGATTATGATCAACCTGAAAAGGAAGATCATTGTGGTACCTGTACATTATGTATCGATTTATGTCCTACCGGAGCTATAAACAATAACAGAACAATTGATACACGAAGATGTGTAGCTTATCTTACTCTCGAATCCAAAGCTCAAGTTCCGGATGATCTTGTTATGAAATTGGAAGGAAGAGCTTTTGGTTGCGATAAATGCCAGGATGTATGTCCATGGAATAAAAATTCAAAACCCCATAAAACTCCTGAATTTGACCTTCCGGCTGAGGTGGAACTTATGACAGCAGAAGACTGGAAAAACCTCTCGAGGAAAGATTATAAAAGACTTTTTAAAGAATCAGCGATCGGACGAAGATCCTATTGCAGATTTATGGACAATATTGAGGCTGCCTCCATCTCAGCAAGCTGATGTTGTATTATCTATCCTCAAGAATTGTAACTACAATCTCTCTCTTTTCACGTGGCCCGTCAAATTCACAAAAAAATATGTTCTGCCAGGTAGATAATCCCGGATTATAATCTATTATTGGAATAGTCTCGGAAGCACCCACTATGCCAGCTTTTAAATGTGCATCACCGTTATTATCCTGGTGATCATGCTCCCATATTCCTGAAGGGATCAGCTTTTTGAGGAGAGTGATCACATCATTCTGAACTGATTGATCCCAGTTCTCCTGTATCATTATTGCACCTGTTGATCCTCTGGCATAAATCGATGCAATACCTGTCTTAACCTTGCTTTGTCTGATTATGGAAGTAACTTCGGCAGTAATATCATATAATCCATTCTGCTTTTCAGTCCTGAGTGTAATTATTTTTTGCATTGCTTATATATTATTACCGTAAAATTATAATATTAACCGGGGAACAAATTGTGAATTCAAACATTTCTTAAACCTCTACGAGGTATAATACAATTAAGATATATACTTTCTTCTACAATACTCTATCGCCTACAGCGAATTATCATGTGCTATACTGCATTAAGTTTAGACTCATTCCACGTAGTGGATCAAGTATTGTAGAATAATTATATGAAAATCACTTAATTCCCCGTAGGGGATAAACATGTCAATGATGTAAAAAATGAGAAAATTGAAGTATGTTTTTTACCTTGCTGTTAAATTGACGTCTTTATAATACAATTCAACAAAATATTTTGATAGATCTACAACTTATAGAAGAATGCAGGGGCGGGAATTTTAATAATTTCAGAAAACTCATTGAACTGACCTCTCCCTTTGCTTACTCGGTGGCTTTCAGGATGCTAGGTAATGAAGATCAGGCTAAGGATGTCGTTCAGGAGACAATGGTAACTATTTGGCAGAAACTTAAAAAGATCAAAACAGCAGAAGTTTATAAAACCTGGATATACAGAATTGTGGTTAACAAATGTTACGACGAAATGAGAAAAAGGAAAAGAAATCCGGAATTTATTGCTGATGAAAAGACCTGGGAGCTTATTGCAAACAGGATTTCAGAAGGACCGTCAGCTGCTCTTGAGAATAGAGAGACCTCAATGGTCATAACTATTCTGACAGAAAGACTTAGCTCTAAACAAAAAGCTGTTTTTGTTTTATCCGATCTTGAAGGAATGTCAAATGATGAAATATCTGAGATTACCGGAATAAGTAAATCAGCTGTTAAAGCTAACCTGTACCATGCGAGAAAGAGCATTTCTGAAAAGGTGGGGAAATATTTATAGCTATGAAACCGGAAAATGAAAAATATAACAAAGTTCTGAATCTTCTCAGAGTATCAGAACCAACATTAGATTCAACTAAGGAAATTGAAAGAGAAGTGATTAAGAGGATAACAAAAATTAATCACTTCGGATTAATTTTTTCAGAGGTAATTGATTTTCTGTTCGGTTGGGTTTATATCGGATGGGTAAGGAGAAGCCTTATAACCGCTTCAATTGTTTTGATTCTGGTTTTTGTATACCAGCAGGGAATCATACTGAAACGGATTGATGTGCTTAGCAGACAGACAGTTGTTATTGACAAAGAAAATACATCGTCGCCTACGGATGAAATTGAAAAATTGTTAATGGTATACAAGAATTCAGGAAGAAGATTTCCATCAAAAACCATAACAATATCGGAAAGTCAGATGAAGGAGCTTCTTGAGTCTGTAAATGAGTTGCAGATTAAATATAAGGATCTTGAAAACCTGATTGAAGAAGATCCTGAACTGAAAAAATTGATTGAAAAGAAACTGATCGAATATAATCACACCAAAATTAATCTTTGAAATCATGAAAAGAAGATCAATTAAACTGATTGTGTCGTTGATTCTAATGCTTATTGTATCGTGTAATGATCCCGAGACCGTTGTGACAAATTATGTTCATACTGATGGATCTGTGACACGTAAAATTCAAATGAAAAGTATTGAAGGCGACATTAAAAAAAGATTTAAAATCTCTGAAATTCAGGTCCCTTTTGACAGTACATGGGCTGTTAAAGACTCTGTTGAGTTAGACAATAAAGGAGATTCTATATGGATTAAGACAGCAGAGAAACAATTTAAAAATATTGATGAGTTAAACCTGGCTTATAAAACAGATTCGGGCGCTAACAAAAATATCTCGAGACAAGCCGGATTTAGTAAAAGATTCAAGTGGTTTAACACAGAATTCAGGTTCTATGAAAGAATTGATAAGGAGTTGTCATTTGGTTACCCGATAAAAGATTTCCTTAATAAAGATGAGCTACTTTACTTTTATTCTACGGAAGATCTGAAAAACACCAAAGAGAACGGTACTGATAGTCTTAAGTTCAGGGCTCTGAGAGATTCAGTCAAGAATAAAACCGATAATTGGACAGAAAAAAACCTCGTTTCAGAATGGATCGGTGAATTTTCAAAACTTACTTCCGGGAAAGCAGGTAATGACATGACAATTCAATCGTTGAAAGCCCGTGAGGATGAATTTGTGAAAATTACGGAGAAGAATGGTATTAAGCTGGACAGCTTGTGGAAAAATGGGGTTTTACTTAAGGAATTTATTGGTGAAGATAATGCCCTGAAATATAAAGTTGAAGCAGATTCTGCCCTTTCTATTGTCACAAAAAATCTTTTTGTTAACTTCAGTGACTATTCAGTAAGAATTGTAATGCCAGGGAAACTGATTGGAACTAATGGGTTTATTGATAGCAGCCATGTATTACTCTGGCCAGTAAAGTCAGACTATTTTATGACTGAACCATATGAAATGTGGGCTGAATCGAAGGAAACAAACAGATGGGCATGGATCGTTTCAGGATTGTTTCTTGTATTTGTACTTTCTGGGGTGATTATAAGGGTAATAAAAAAAGACTGAAAAGCTCAGTCTTTTTTTAACCCTAATCTACCTAACTAACTAACTAACATTCTTACTATCTATGAGTTATAACTATCTTGTATAATCCTTTAACATAAGCATTAATTTCTGCCGCGTGAAGAAGATTCTGCTTTTCACTGTTCCTATTTTCAGTCCCAGATCATCAGCTATCTCTTTATATTTGTAGCCTTCTATATGCATCCTGAATGGGATCCTGAATTCATCACTTAAGGAATCAATTGCCTTTTCAATTTCATCTTCGGCATATTTCGACTCGGGAGAGATAAACCCTTTGTCGTGTGGCTGGTTTATATAATAGAGGTCTTGTGTCGCGTCAATTATGGTATTCTCTTTCACATTTCGTCTGTAGTTATTAATGAAAGTATTTTTCATTATTGTAAATACCCAGGCTTTGAGGTTGGTGTAATCAACAAATTTATCCTTATAAGTAATAGCTTTAAGGTAAGTATCCTGAACAAGATCCAGAGCACTGTCGCGGTTGGAGGTGAGGCTCATTGCAAATCTTTGAAGATTTGTCTTCATTTCTATCAGACTATTATTAAATTCATACTGTGTCATAGCTCTTAGTTTTTATTGTTGAAACAAATTTATACAGATAAATAAAGATATGCAAATCTTAATATCTTAAAATC
>OCZT010004939.1_pt1 | contig 13360 bp, 10 predicted proteins | sample 1539031 | NCBI WGS metagenome assembly OCZT01 (sample SAMEA3539308, study PRJEB22396) | soil metagenome | biome: tundra; feature: field; material: soil | place: USA | collected 2010-05 | depth 0.15 m | reverse complement strand
ACCGCGCCGTCTCCGACGCGCTCGTGGGCGCGACCGAAAAGGATCTCGACGCGCGCCCGGCGCCCGGCAAGTGGTCGGCGCGCGAGATCGTGCATCACCTCGCCGACAGTGAGATGACCTCGGCTGTCCGTCTGCGGCTGCTGGTCGCGAGCGACCGGCCGCAGATTGCCGGCTACGATCAGGAGGAGTTCGCGCGGCGGCTGTACTACGATCGCCCGATCGAGGCCTCGCTCGACGCGTTCAAATCGGCGCGCCGGACGACGGGGGAGATCCTCGATCGGATGACGGAGGCGGAGTGGGCGCGCGAGGGCACCCACACCGAGCACGGCCGCTACACGGTGGAGCAGTGGCTGGAGATTTACGCTGGGCATGCGCACAACCACGCCCAGCAGATTCGTGTCGCGCGCGCGTCGGCCAGAAAGAGCTGACGATCACGACGATCAGCGCAGAACTCGCTGAAACCGCAGAAAACGTCTAGTACAGCAGGACGGCCTGCCTGACGCGGTCGAACTCCTCGACGGCGGATTCCCACGACCGCGCGATCTCCCCGGCCGCCATCCCGCTCTCGATCTGCTCGCGCAGCGCCGGCGATCCCGCGAGCACGTCGATGGGCAGCCGCTCGTGTTCATACTCATAGGGCGGATCGCGCCAGCCGAAGCGATCGGGAGCGCTCGCGCGAAACGTCTCGAGCAGCGCGACCGCGCTCGCGACGGGGCGGAAGCTCTGTCGATCGCGCACGTGAATCTGGCAGCCGCCGCAGCGTTCGTGCGCGTGCTTGTGGAAGGTCGGCTCGAAGGCCGCGGGGCGGAAGAAGACGCCCGGCAGCCCGCGCCGGTTCATCGCGCCCGCGAAGCGCTCGGCCACGATCCAGGGCGCGCCGACCAGCTCGAACGGCCTCGTCGTGCCCCGGCCTTCCGAAATCCTAGTGCCCTCGAAGAGCACCGTGCCGGGATAGACCGTCGTGGTGTCGAAGGTCGGAATGTTCGGCGACGACATGATCCACGTCAGGCCGGTCGCGTCGAAATACATCTCGCGGCGCCACCCCTCCATTGCGATCACCTCGAGATTGGCGCCGATGCCGAAATGGTCGTTGAAGAGCCGCGCGATCTCGCCGATGGTCATGCCGTGCCGCATCGGAATCGGGTACATGCCGACAAACGACTCGAATCCGCGGACGAGCACCGGACCCTCGACCTGGACCCCGCCGATCGGATTGGGCCGGTCGCAGACGATGACCTTCAGGCCGCGCCGGCGGGCCGCCTTCAGGCAGTTCGCCATCGTGTAGATGTAGGTATAGATGCGGACGCCGACGTCCTGCAGATCGATCAGGAGGACGTCGAGGTCGGCCAGCATCTCGGGCGCCGGCTCGCGCGTGTCGCTGTAGAGCGAGTACACCGGCACACGGCGGACCTCGTCGCGGCCGTGCGGCGTTTCGATCATGTTGTCCTGGACGTCCGACTGGAAGCCGTGCTGCGGCCCGAAGATCGCCGCGAGGCGGGCGCGCGGATGGCCGGCGAGGCGATCGGCGATGTGCCGCAGCTCGCCGTCGACCGACGCCGGATTGCAGACGACCCCTACGCGTTTGCCGTCGAGGGCGCTCGAATCGAGAATCCGTTCGGAGCCGAGGCGCACGCGCATCGCGCGATTATATGGGCAGTCGCAGAAGACCGGCTCGGCAGGCGGTCGTGAAGTGACGCTCCGGATTGCCAGCAAATCGGCCCAGACTTGCCTGTTGGCGGGCTCCGTTGATAGACTGACCGCTTCTGGTGGTCAGCCCTGCCTGCTTCGCCCGCGTCACGTGTCGATCGAGCCTTCCTGACTCGCTCTCTCACCAGCGTGCCTGCTTAGCCGACGTGCAACCACCTCACTAGAGGCAGAGAAGCAGAACGAGGAGACAGTGATGGGTCGAAGGCTTTACGTCGGGAATCTTCCGTACACCACAGGCGAAGCGGAACTCCAGGAACTCTTCAGCAAGGCCGGCACGGTCGAGTCGGTGCGCGTCATGCGTGACGCCGCGACGGGCCGCGCGCGCGGGTTCGCGTTCGTCGAGATGTCGACCGACGAGGAAGCGCAGAAGGCGGCCTCGGAGCTCAACCAGTTCCAGATGGGCGGCCGCAGCCTGACCGTCAACGAAGCGCGTCCCAAGCCGGAGTTCTCCGGCGGCGGCGGCGGCTTCGGCGGGAACCGTGGTGGCGGCGGTGGTGGCGGCGGACGTCGCGAGCCGCGCTGGTAACCCTCATGAAAGCGTGGACAAAAGGCGATCGAGTCGCGCAGCCCACTTACGGGTCCGGCACGCTTGTCGAAGTCAACGAACACCACACCGTGATCGACTTCGACGAGCATGGTCGCCGTGTCTTCGCCACGCGTCTCGTGGTGCTGCAGGCAACCAATGAGCCGGCGCCCGCCAAGGCCGCGCGCAAACGCGCGACCAAGGCCAAGCCGAAGGAAAAAGAAGCCAAGGCCTAGTTCTCACTCCGCGGTAACGACACACAAAACGTGCTTCCCCCTGGGGCGCTCGTCTCGAGGACGAGCGTCCCACCATGTGCTTCGGCGATCCATTTCGCAATCGGCAATCCGAGTCCGGTGCCGCTCCCGCGTCGCGACGGATCGAGCCTGACAAACCGATCGAAGATCCGCGCCTGATCGGCCGGCGCGATGCCCGGCCCCGTGTCCGTCACCGAGATCTTGATCGCCCCCGGCTCTTCGCGCAGGCCGACCGACACCGATCCACCCGGCGGCGTGTGCTGCACGGCGTTCTGCAGCACGTTCAGCAGCAGCTGACGGAGCAGATCTTCATCGCCCCGAAAGGGCGTCTCGCGCGGGGTCGAGGATCCGATGGTCACGCCCCGCTCGCTCGCGAGGACCTCCACGTCGCGGCGGCATTCGTCCACCAGTTCATCCAGATACAAATCGACCGGCCGCAGCGGATATCCGCCCGCGTCGGCTCGCGCCAGGACGAGCATGTCCTCGACGAGCCGGCCCAGCCGCCGCGCCTGACCGCCGGTGATCGCGAGCGCTTCGCGGTACTCGGCCTCGTCGCGGTGGGGGCGGCCGAGCGTCACCTCCGCCGCCGTGCGCACGACCGACACCGGCGTGCGCAGCTCGTGCGACGCGTCGGCCATGAACTGGCGCTGCGTCCTCAGCGCCTCGGTAATCGGACGCAAGCCGATCGAGGCCAGCCACAGGCCACCGGCGCCAGCCAGAACGAGCACGATCGGAATGCCCACCAGCATCGCTTCCCGCACTTGGTGCTGTTCACGGCTCACGTCGGTGAGCGGGCTCGCCGCCACGAGCAGCAGCGTCGTTCCGTCAAACGTCTCGGGCTGTGCGTGCACCCGCCACGCGCCCACCATCGTCTGCACGGTCCAGACGGCTGGCGTCAATGCCGCCGGGGGCGATAGCGGCGGCAGCGGCTGGAGATCGCGAAGCTCAAGGCCGTCCAGCTTCGACGCGAGCGGCGAGCCGTTCGCGTCGAAGATCGCCACGGCGCGTCCAGGCGTGGCCACCGTGTCGCGCGCTTCTTCCGCAGCCGACGCCGGAGTCGAGTGTTCCTTGAGCTCGCCGCGCAGGACGTTCGCGATGGTCGCTTCGAGGCCGTCGAGCTCTCGATCCACGCGCCGGATCCCCAGGCGCCCCTGCACCCACAGCACGTCCGCGCCGAACAGGCACAGGACGACGACGAGCGCGACGGTGTACCAGAGCGTCAGCCGCGCGCGCAGCGACAGCGCCATCATGACGCGTCGCCTCCAATCGCCAGCTGGTAGCCCTCGCCGCGGCGCGTGCGAATCAACGATTCCGAGCCGGGGCGATCCAGCTTGCGCCGCAGCCGCTGCACGTACACGTCGACGACGTTCGACAGCGGATCGTAGTGTTCGTCCCAGACGTGTTCCGCGATATCGCCGCGGCTGACGACGTCGCCCCCGCGCCGGACGAGATATTCGAGCAGCGCGTATTCCTTCGCCGTCAACCGGATCTCGTCGGTTCGCACCCAGGCGCGCCGGCTGCGGGTGTCGAGCGCGAGCGGGCCGACCGACAATCGTTCCGGCAGGAGCGGCTGCTGGCCTCGCCGGATGAGCGCACGCAGCCGCGCGAGCAGCTCGCCGAAATCGAACGGCTTGACCAGATAATCGTCGGCGCCGCAATCGAGCCCTTCAATGCGCGCCTCGACGGCGTCGCGCGCGGTGACCATGAGGATGGGCACGGCGCACGCCGACTCGCGAATCGTCCGGCACACCGTGAAGCCGTCCTTGCCGGGCAGCATCACGTCGAGGATCACCGCGTCGTAATCGGTTGTGCCGACCTGGAAGATCGCGGCGTCGCCGTCGCAGGCCACGTCCACCGCGTACGCGTGTTCGCGGAGGCCCTTGGCGAGCACGAGGGCGGCGTTCGGTTCATCTTCGACCAGCAGGACACGCATCGTGACAGCCTTTGGGACGTTGCCGATCATAGCGGCCGGCACATGAATACGCCATGACACCTGTTCATGCTCGGTTCATCATCGGCCCACTACACTGGTGCGGCAGTTTGAGGAGGCAGACATGACGATTCGACAGATCGCCCTCACGACGGTGCTCGCGATGAGTATGGCCGGTCTTGTCGTCGTCGATGGGGCCGCCGAGGCCGACCAGAAACTCCAAATGAAGGACTTGCCCGCCGCCGTCCAAACGGGCGTGACCGCGAACCTGAACGGGGGGACGCTGAAAGGCCTCTCCAAGGAAGTCGAAGGCGGCAAGACGATCTACGAGGTCGAGACGACGCTCAACGGCCGCACGAGAGACTTTCTCCTGGATGCGACCGGGCGCCTCATCGAGCTTGAAGACGAGATGGCGATGGATGTCGTTCCGGCGGCTGTCAAGGCCGCGCTCGAAGCGCACGGCAAGATCGTGAAAGTCGAATCGGTCACCAGGGGCAAGGTCGTGACGTACGAGGGCACGGTCGAGAAGGACGGCAAGAAGTCAGAGGTCGCCGTCGACGCGAACGGGAAGAAGGTCAAGGGCTGATGCTCGTCGCCGTTCTGGCGCTCAGCGCGCTGCTGCAGGCCCAATCCGCGCCGCGGGTGGCCGTGAGCGGCGTCGTCCAAGACCAGACCGGCGCTGTCCTGCAGAATGCGACGGTGGAGCTCGTCGCCGCCTCTGGCGCCGTGCAGTCGACGACCACGACCGACGCGGTCGGCGCGTTCCACTTCGCCAACGTCGCCGCCGGCCAATACGAGCTTCGCACGTCGTTCGAAGGGTTCAAGCCGGTCGCCGTGTCAGTACGAGCTTCGCACGTCGGTCGAAGGGTTCAAGCCGGCCGCCGTGCGCGTCCGCGTCGGCGCGCGGCCGCCGGCGCCGCAGAAGCTGGTGCTTCGACTCGCCGACGTCACGCAGGAGATCACGGTGAGCAACGCCGCGGTGCAGGTCGACGCGACGGCGTCGAACAACCTGGACGCCGTCAACGTCGATCAGACGATGCTCGAGAGCCTGCCGGTGTTCGATCAGGACTACATTGCGACGCTGTCGCGCTTTCTCGATTCCGGCTCGCTCGGCTCGGGCGGCGCCACCGTCGTCGTCAACGGCATGGAAGTGAGCGCGCTGAGGGTCAGCGCGTCGGCGGTCCAGCAGATCAAGATCAATCAGGATCCGTATTCGGCCGAGTACGCGCGGCCAGGGCGTGGGCGAATCGAAATCCTGACCAAGCCCGGAGGCCAGGAGTATCACGGCGAAGGGAACGTCATCGTCCGCGACGCGGTCTTCGATGCGCGGAACGCGTTTGCCTCGAGCAAACCGTCCGAACAGAAGCACATCGCCGAGGGTGTGTTTGGCGGGCCGGTCGGGACGGGTGGCAAGACGTCTTTTCTTATGTCGGGGCACGACCAGCGCGACGACCAGCAGGCCGTGGTGTTCGCGTTGGGTCTGACGGGCGTGATTCAGGACGTCGCGCCGCAACCGAACCGCCAGTCGCTTCTTTCGGCCAGTCTGACGCATCAGCTCAGCGACAAGACGACGATCTCGATTCGGCCGAGTTACGAGTACGAGAGCCAGCAGAATCGCGGTGTGGGTGGCACGACGCTCGCGAATGCGGGCACGAACTTCGAACACCGCGAAGAGCAGGTTACCTACACGCAGCAGACGGTCTTCCGCCCGACGCTGCTCAATCAGTTTCAGGTGCTCGTCGGGCACGAACGCGAGCCGACCACGAGCCTTTCGCCGGCCCGCGGCATTGTCGTCGCCGGCGCGTTCACCGGGGGCGGCGGGCAAGGCGATCTGCTCCGCACCGAAATGCACATGCAGCTCACCGAGAGCCTCGTGTGGACCAAAGGGCATCACCTGATTCAGGCCGGTTTCCAGCTGCCGGACTGGAGCCGCCGCGGCTTCTACGACCGGAGCAATTTCGGCGGCACGTTCTATTTTTCGAACCTCGAGACGTATGCGGCGGGGCAGCCCTACGCCTTCATCCAGCAGCAGGGGAACGGCGATCTCGCATTTCTCGAGAAGCAGGTCGGGACCTACATCAAGGACGACTGGCAGGTACGGCCCGGACTGTCGGCCTCGCTCGGGCTCCGCTACGACTGGCAGAACTATTTTCACGACGACAACAACGTCGCGCCGCGCGCGTCGCTCGCATACGCGCCTGGCAACAGGAAGACCGATGTCATTCGCGTCGGCGCCGGAATCTTCAACGATCGGAGCGGCCCGGTCGTCATCGCCGATCTGCTGCACTCTCAGCCCGGCGGTTTGACGCGGGTGGTCGTCACCAATCCCGCCTATCCGGATCCGTTTCAATCCGCCGCGGCCGCCGCGGCGCAGCCGCCGAGCATCGTCCGGCTTGCGCCGGACGTGCAGATTCCGCAGACGTTCCAGTACAGTCTGGGGATCGACCATCAACTCCGGAAGGCCACGACCCTGTCGGTGACGTATATCGGGGCGCGGGGCTACCATCTGTTCCGATCGCTCGACATCAACGCGCCGGCGCCGCCCTTCTATCTCTCACGTCCCGATCCAACCTACGGCGTGGTGCGCGAGATCGAATCCAACGGCCGGCAGCGGAGCGATTCGCTGCAGCTCACGCTGCGCGGGAAGATGACGCCGTGGTTCAACGGCCAGATGCAGTACACGCTGAGCCGCGTCTATAACGATACGAACGGCATCGGATCGTATCCCGCCAACGACTACGATCTGTCTGGCGAATGGGCGCATGCCGACTTCGACCGGCGGCACCGGTTCCTTCTACTTGGCCGACTCAGTGCGCGGGTTGTGGACGTCGGTGTCGGCGTGACGATGAATTCCGCGGCGCCGTACACCGAGACGCTGGGGCAGGACGTCTACAACAACGGCCGCGGGCGCGCGCGGCCGGCGGGCGTGCCGCGGAACAGCCTCGAGGGCCAGGGCTTCGCGCAGCTCGATCTGCGGCTGTCACGAGATCTGAAAGTCAACGCCGGGACGCCGCAGGAGCGCAGCATCGCGATCGCGCTCGACGCGTTCAATGTGACCAACCGCGTCAACTACGCGAACTACATCGGCACGGTGGGCTCGCCGTTTTTCGGACAACCCGTGGCGGCGCGCGCGCCGCGGCAGCTGCAGCTTTCGGCCCGACTCAGTTTTTAACCGATCATGGCCCTGACTAGATTCCTGACCGCTGTTCGCACTAGGCTTGAGGACCCTGTAGCCCTGTGAACACTGTCATCGCGCTCATCGCCGTGCTCGCCGGGTTCGCCTCCCACGAGCCGGCCGTCGTGTCGGCTCAGGCGGCTGCGCCCTCGACGCCGCTGACGTACGACGCGGCGCTCGATCTGGCCACTTCGCGCAACCTTGGCCTCGAGGCCGTCCGTCGGCAGCGCGCGATCCGCGAGGCCGCGATCCGCATCGCGCGCCAGCTGCCCAACCCCGACGTCAGCTTCGAACTGACGCGCGACACGCCGCACGAGACGGTCGGCGTCGATTTTCCGATCGAAATCGGTGGCAGGCGCTCGAGACGGATCGACCTCGCGAACGAAGAGCTCACGCTCGCCGACGTCGACGTGCGCGCGGAGCTGCGCGCGGTCCGCAAGGAGCTGCGCCAGGCGTTCTACTCGCTGGTGGCCGGCGACGCGCGCGTGACGGTCGCCGACAGCGTGCTCGAGATCTCGCGTCGCGTGCGCGACGCGGCGCAGGCGCGCTTTGAAACCGGCGCCGCGCCCCGGCTCGAGGTGCTGCAGGCCGACCTCGGCGTGACGCGCGCCGAAGCCGAGCTGGACCTCGCGCGCAGCGTGCGCATCGCGGCACAGGCGAACCTCAACGCGATCCTCAATCTGCCGCCGCAGCAGGCGGTGGCGGTGTCGGGCACCCTCATCGATCGTACTTCGGCGCCCGCCTACCCAATCGCGCTCGCCTCCGCCATCACGTCCAACGTCGATCTCCTCAGGCTCGATCGCGAGATCGCGGTGGAGCAGCGCCGCGCCGATCTGCTGCGGGCCGAGCGGACGCCGACGCCGACCTTCTCGCTCGGCGCCATGTTCAACAACCCGGGCGGCGACTTTGGTTCAGGCTTGCGCGGCGCGGTCAGTGTCGGCGTGCCGATTTTCAGCCGCAATCAAGGCGAGATCGCCGAGTCGATTGCGACGACGTCGCAGCTGCGCGCGGAGCGGGAGGCGACCACACGCGATGTCGAGAACACCGTCTTCGCCATCGTCGCCAGAATCGACGCGCAGCGCCGGCAGCTTGACGCCTATCAGCAGCGCCTCGTCCCGACGGCGACCGATCTCGAGTCGTTGGCGGAAGAAAGTTACCGGGCCGGACGGACGTCGATTCTCGGTGTGCTCGATGCGCAGCGCAGCCTGCGCGATCTCAGGCGGGAAGCGCTGCAGGTGATGCTCGACCTGCAGTTCTCGCTCGCGGATCTGGAGGAGATTCTTGGAACGACGCTCCCGTAACGGTCCGGCTAGAGCCGGACACTGCGTACTCCTGGCGTTGATGTTGTGCGGCGCCTGCAAAGGCAAAGGCGGCGACGCAGACGAAGCGGTGAAGCCAGCCGAGGTCCCGACCATCAGTGCCGACACGGCGAAGGTGGTGCGCCGCACGCTCGCCGCGGAGCTCGCCGTCCGCGGCACGATTGCGGCGGTGCCCAATGAGGACGTCAAGGTCAGCGCGCTCGTCCCCGGGCGTGTGATCAAGGTCAACGTGGCCGAAGGCGACACGGTGAAGCAGGGCCAGGTCCTCGCCGAGCTCGATCGCCAGCCGCTGCAGGATCAGCGCCGCCAGGCGACGGCGTCGGTCGATCAGGCCAAAGCGCAGCTCGAGAACGCGCGGCTGAACCTCCAACGGAACCAGCAGCTCTTCGAGCGCGGCATCGCGGCCGGTAAGGAAGTGGAGGACGCCCGCAAGGACATGGCGTCGGCGCAGGCGGCGCTCGATCAGGCGAACGCCGCGCTGAACGCGGCCGAGCGTCAGGTCGAGCGCGCCGAGGTGCGCTCGCCGATCGACGGCCAGGTCGTCAAGCGCATGGTCAGCGGCGGCGAGCAGGTGGACGGCACCGCGGCGCAGCCGATCGTCGAGATCGCGAACCTCGATCGCGTCGAGCTCGACGCGAACGTGCCGTCGGAACATCTGTCGCAGATTCGAGCCGGCCAGATGGTCGACGTGTCGAGCGACGCCTACGCCGGACGCACGTTCGCCGGCACGGTGCTCACCATCGCACCGGCGGTCGACCCGACGACCAACGCGGCGCTCGTCCGGATCCGCATCACCAACTCGGCGCGGCTGCTCAAGGTCGGCATGTTCGCCGAGGCGCACGTGCAGCTCGCCCAGCACGCCAACGCGCTCGTGGTCCCGCCGTCCGCCATCGTGCGCGATCAGGAGGGCGCGGTGGTGTACGTGCTGACTGGCGACATCGCACAGCGGACGCCGGTGAAAACCGGCCTCGAAAAGCCTGACGCCGTCGAGATTCTCTCTGGCGTCAAGGAGGGGCAGACCGTGCTGACCTCGTCGGTCTACGGTTTGGGTGAAAAGGCGAAGCTGGCGCCCCCCAGCAAGTCCGGCCAATGAACGTCGCCCGCTTCGCCGCCAACAACGCGCGCGCCATTGTGTTCGGCGTCGCCTTCGTGACGCTCGCCGGCGTGTATTCGATCACCGCGCTGCCGAGCGGCATCTATCCAGAAGTCGAGTTCCCGCGCATCGCGATCGTCTCGCACTCGGGCGATCTCTCGCCGCGCATCATGCTCATTTCGGTGACGCGGCCGCTCGAGGAGGCCGCGCGCGGCGTGCTCGGCGTCCGCCGCGTGCGATCGAAGACGATCCGCGGCGCCACCGAGATCTCCGTCATCTTCAATCCCGACGCCGACATGCCGTACGCGCTGCAGTTGATGCAGGGCAAGGTCGACGAAACGCGGCAGGATCTGCCCGGCGGCACCGAGATCCGCGTCGAGCGCATGACGCCGTCGCTCTTCCCGATCCTCGGCTTCAACATCACCGGCGACATACCGGCCGCCGACCTGCGCGACATCGCGATGTTCCAGATCCGGCCGCTGCTCAGCCGCATTCCCGGCGTCGCGCGCGTCGACGTCGCCGCGACCGACGAACGCGAAGTGTCGGTCGTCGTCGATCCAGGGAAGCTGAACGCGTCGAAGCTCTCGATCGATCAGGTCGCCGACGCGTTGAAGAGCGCCAATCAGGTGACGTCGGTCGGCCGTCTGCCGAAGGACTATCAGCAGTTCCTCATCCTGTCCACGTCCGAGCTCACCAGCCTCGACGACGTCCGCCACGTCGTCGTCGCCTTCAGACAGCAGACGCCGGTGTATGTCGGCGACATCGCCGAGGTCCGCGAGGGGGTCGTCGATCGGACGACGCTCGTGACGGGCAACGGACAGCCGGCGGCGGTGGTGAACGTCGCGCGTCAGATTCGCGGCAACATCATCGCAATTGCCGACGGCGTCGACCAGGCGCTCCACGATCAGGCGGCATCGCTGCCGCCGGCGATTCACATCTCGAAGGTGTACGACCTGGCGACATTCGTCAAAGAGGCGGTGCGGAGCGTCAGCGACGCGATCATCATCGGCAGCATTCTCGCGGTGTTCGTGCTGCTCGCCTTCCTGCGCGACTGGCGCGCGACGTTTGTCGCGGCGACGACGCTGCCGCTGACGATCGTCGGCACGTTCTTCATCCTGCATCTGGCGGGCGGCACCATCAACCTCATGTCGATGGGCGGCCTCGCCGTCGCCATCGGGCTCGTCATCGACGACGCGATCGTGGTCGTCGAAAACATTCACCGGCACCTGGCGTCAGGGGACACGCCTGAGGCCGCGGCGGAGCGCGGCACCAATGAGCTCTTCGGCGCCGTCGTCGGATCGACGTTGACGACGGTGGTGGTGTTCGTGCCGCTGGGCCTCTTGCAGGGCATGGTCGGCCAGTTCTTTGCGGCGCTGTCGCTGACGCTCTGCGGCGCCGTGCTGCTGTCGCTGGTGTACGCGCTCATCTTCATTCCCGTGCCGGCGGCGCGGTTTCTCAGGGCGCACGGCCCGGAGAAGCCGCAGACACTCGGCTGGCTGAGCCGCCGCTACGAAGGGGTTCTGCGCGGCGCTCTGGCGCGGCCGATGCTGGTCATCGCCGTGACGATCATCGTCGCCCTGGTCGGCGTGCTGTTCTATTTCCGGCTCGAGACCGGCTTCCTGCCGGAGATGGACGAGGGCGGCTACGTGATCGACTACTGGACGCCGGCGGGGACGTCGCTCCAGGAGTCGGATCACATGATCAGCCGGCTCGAGAACATCCTCAAAGGGACGCCGGAAATCTCAGGCTTCAACCGGCGAACGGGCGCCGAGATGGGCATGTTCGCCACGCAACAGAACCGCGGCGACATTCTGGTGAAGCTGAAGCCGCGCTCGGAACGCGACAAGGGCGTCGACGAGATCATCGCCGAGGAGCGCGATCGCTTCGCGAAGGAAGCGCCGGGCATGACGATCGAGTTCGTCCAGATCCTGCAGGACATGCTCGGCGATCTGGAGGGCACGCCGGAGCCGGTCGAGGTCAAGCTGTTCGGCGACGATGTGCCGACGCTCGAGACGATCACGGCGCGCGTCGCCGAAAAGATGTCGAAGGTGCCGGGGCTGGTCGACCTCGTGTCTCCGCGGCGCGGCAACCCCGAGCTCGAGGTGCGGATCGATCCGACGCGGGCCGCGAAAGCCGGCTTCACGACGCAGCAAGTGTCGACCGAGCTCGCCAACGGCCTGCTCGGCAACGTCGCGACCGAGGTCCGGCGCGGCGATCGGCTCGTCGATCTGCGCGTCCGCTATCCTGATTCGTACCGCTTCGACGCGGCGTGGGTCCACGATTATCCGCTCGTGACGGCGGCTGGCGCCGTCGTGCCGCTGTCGGCGACCGCCGACATCACCACGGTGGCGGGCAGCTCCGAGCTGCACCGGGAAGATCTGAAGCAGATGATGCCGATCACCGGGCGCCTCGAGGGGCGCGACATGGGGAGCGTGATCGACGACGTGAAGAAGCTGCTCGCGGGCGAGCACCTCCCGGTCGGCTACACCTACGCGATCGGTGGACAGTACGAGAGCCAGCAGGAGTCGTTCCGTTCGCTCGTCGTCGTCTTGTCGATTGCGGTGCTGCTCGTGTTCGGCCTGCTCGTCGCGCAGTTCCGCCGCTTCACGGCCGCGGTCGTGATCATGTCGGCGGCGCCGCTGTCGCTGGTCGGCGCGTTCGGCCTGCTGCTCCTGACCGGCACGCCGCTCAACGTGTCGTCGTTCATGGGGCTGATTCTGTTGATCGGGTTGATCGTCAAGAACGGCATCATCCTGATGGACTACGCGGATCGGCTGGACGAACAGGGCATCGAACGCCGCGAGGCGCTCGTGCAGGCCGGGGCCGTCCGGCTGCGGCCGATTCTGATGACGACGCTCTGCACGCTGTTCGGCCTGCTGCCGCTGGCGCTCGGGTTGGGATCGGGCGCCGAGCTGCAGAAGCCGTTAGCGATCGCCGTGATCGGCGGCTTGTCGGTCTCGACGATCATCACGCTGGTGTTCGTGCCGACGATGATCTCGGTGCTGCACGACCGCCAGGCCAGATACAAACAGATCTAAGCGTGCTCTGAGTCTCAGGGGAGACGATGGACGAGCACTTCCGTCGCGTGGTGCACCGTCGCGAGGAGCGGGGCGTAGGCGACGGCGAGCGATGCGGCCGCCGCCACCACCAGCGCGAGGCGCGCCGACGATGTGCGGCGACGTGCGGCGTCGCGAGGCGGCGGTTCGTCGATCAGCCGCAGCACGCGCGAGGTGATTTCTCCGCCGCCGACCAGCGTGCTGATCGGCTCGGTGCTGGGCATGAGCGTCGGCATCAGGCGCGCGATCTTGACGAGCGCCGAAGCGAGCGCCAGGCGCGCGGCGCGATCGGCGGAGGCGGAC
>OCZT010004938.1_pt1 | contig 13360 bp, 7 predicted proteins | sample 1539031 | NCBI WGS metagenome assembly OCZT01 (sample SAMEA3539308, study PRJEB22396) | soil metagenome | biome: tundra; feature: field; material: soil | place: USA | collected 2010-05 | depth 0.15 m | reverse complement strand
ATTGATCCGGCCCGTTTGGAATGCAACAGCGAATCCCACCCTTGCCGCAAAAACAAGGACGCGGCAAGGATGGGGCACCCTGTCTTGTTTCGCTCGTTGGGGGCCGGATCGATAGCCAAGGATCACGGCTGGTGTGACTCTTGCGCCGATTGAGCCGGGGGACGTGTTGGAGCTTGAACCGTAGCGGGACAACCGTGTTTCCCGGCTGTGCTAAGGTTCAACCGTGAAAGCCGGGGCACAGGACACGGGCGGCGGGGGCGGGAAGGCCGCGGGACGGCGGCTGTTGCCGGGGCTCAGGGTGGGAGATGGGTTTACGCGGCACCCGTTCGATGAGGAGTTTGGGGTGCGGACCAGCGGGCTGGTTGCGGGGCGGCACTTGAAGAGCGGGCACCGGCATGACCGGCATTCGACGGCTTACTACGGGGTTGCGCCGTCGGTGTTTCAGGCGCTGATGAGGCGCTGGCAGAGGAGCCGGCCGGCGGCGGCGATCGAGGAGTTCAGCTTTATCGATGTGGGTGCGGGGATGGGGCGGGCGGTGCTGCTGGCCTCGGAGTTGCCGTTTCGCGAGGTGGTGGGGGTGGAACTGAATCCTGCGCTGGAGCGGATTGCGCGGCGGAACCTGGCGGTGTGGCGGGCGGCGGGGCGGTCGCGGGCGGCCATGAGAATTGAGTGCGGGGATGCGGTGGAGTTCAAGTTACCGGCGGGGCCATGCTTGGCGTTTTTGTTCAATCCGTTTGAGGCGCCGGTGATGCGGCGGCTGCTGACGGCCTGGCGCAAGAGCTTTGCCGGACGGGCGGGGCAACTGGACCTGATTTATGTCAACAACGAGCAAGAGTGGGTGGTGGAGCGGCAGGCGGGATTTGTGCGGCTGTTTCTGGGGCAGGTGAGGCGGTCGAGGGCGGATGCGATTGCGGATCACAGGATTCTGGCCAACCAGCCGGACGGGGAATATGCGTCGGCGAATTATGAGGATTGTTCGATGTGGCGTTGGGAGGGGTGACCTTCAGTTGGAGATGGATTGCGGTGGGGTGGAGGTTTGTGGTTTCCCACCCTTTCCGCGAAAAGCTGCGGAAAGGATGGGGCACCCAGCGGGGTTGGTGGTTTCCCAGGTCTCAGAAGCGAGACCTGGGGCACCCAGCGATGGGGTCAGTGGAGCAGGGTTTTGTGGACGTGATTTGACGAGACAGGCATGGAGGGAGAAAGCTGATAGGAGGGCAGCCCGTGCATCGATTTGCCATGACAAACGGAGCCAGACCCCGCCCCTGCGACGAAGCCCTATCGCCGGGAAGCAGGGACCGGTGGAATCGGAATCAGGGGAATCAGGCGCCCGCTGGAGCAAGACTTTGAAGGAACCGCATCTGATCCTGGGAATCGGCGAACTGCTTTGGGATGTGTTGCCGGAGGGGCCGCGCCTGGGCGGGGCGCCGGCCAACTTTACGGTGATGGCGGGGCGGCTGGGCAACCACGCCGCGATTTTGAGCCGCATCGGGCGCGACGACCTGGGCCGCAAGGCGGTGGACAGGCTGGACCCGCTGCCGGCCGATGCGAGTTTTCTGCAAGTGGACGCGGCGCACGAGACGGGCCGGGTGACGGTGGAGTTTGAAGGCGGGCAGCCGAGTTATACGATTCACCAGCCGGCGGCGTGGGATTTTCTGGAGCTGACCGACCGGTGGGTGCAACTGGCCGAGAGGGCCGACGCGATTTGCTTCGGCTCGCTGGCGCAACGCTCGCATGAGTCGCGGCAGACGATCCAGACGCTGGCGGCTCAGACAACGGCCAAGTGCGTGCGGGTGTTCGACGTGAACCTGCGGGCGCCGTTCTACTCCAGCGAGGTGATCCAGGAGTCTCTGGAGCTGGCCACGGTGATGAAGATGAACGACGCCGAGGCGCCGCAGGTGCTGGCGCTGCTGGGGCTGCCGGAGTATGAGGAGACAGCGCCCAACCAGTTGCGGCTGGGGGCCGAGCGGCTGCTGGAGGAGTTCCCTTCGCTGGAGATGGTGGTGGTGACCCGCGGCGGGCACGGCAGCCTGCTGGTGAGGCGCGACGATTGGCACGATCACCCCGGAATTCCCATCAAGGTGGCCGACACGATCGGGGCGGGCGATGCGTTTACGGCGGCGATGACCCACTACCTGCTGCGCGGGGCGGACCTGGCCACGCTGAACGAGGCCGGGAACCGTTGGGGCGGCTGGGTGGCCTCGCAGTCCGGCGCCATGCCGGCGCTGCCGGAAGCGGTGCGCGCGGGGATTTCCGCGGCGATCGAGGGTTGAGCGGGATGGGGATCAAGATTGGTGGTCTCCCAGGTCTCAAAATCGAGACCTTGGGCACCCGGGGTTTGTGGTCTCCCAGGTCTCATGGTCGAGACCTGGGCCACCGGGCGCGGGTGGTGGCGGCGGTTGTGGCGCTGACGGCCGGGGCGTGGGCGCTGGGGCAGAGTCCGGCGCAGGAGCCGGCCGGGGTTCCGGTTCCGACGGCGGCGCAGGCGGGGATGACGAGCCAGATCTCGCCGCAGGGCCAGAGCCAGCCGCTGAGCCAGGACGATGTGCGGGACGTGATTCCGGTGCGGGGAGCGCCGCTGCCGCACGGCGAAGGTGCGCGGCGGATGGGCGAGCGGCTGAAGCAGATCTTCGACGGATTCGACTGGAGGGCCGACCCGAGCAAGCCATTCGAGCGGATTCCGTATTACCAGACGCTGCTGACCAAGAAGCTCTCGCTTCCGGACGAGATGCTGGTGCGGATGGAACTGGGCAACGAGCAGTTGCGCGCCGGCCGCAGCGAGAGGGCAGTGGAAACGCTGGAAGCGCTGGTGAAGCTGATGGAGCCGTGCCTGGACAAGGTGCCGGTCCCGATCCAGGCGCAGATTCACCAGGAACTGGCGCTGGCCTACCTGCGGCTGGGCGAGCAGGAGAACTGCATCGGGATGCACAACTCGCTCTCGTGCAATTTTCCGCTGCACGGCAGCGCCATCCACCGGAAGACGCGGGGGGCCGAGGGAGCGGTGCGGGAGTACACGCGGGCCCTGGAACTGAACCCAGGAAGCAATCTGTGCCGCTGGCTGCTGAACATTGCCTACCAGGCGCTGGGCCGCTACCCGCAGGACGTGCCGAAGCAGTGGCTTGCGCCGCCGGAACTGTTCGCATCGGAGTACGACATCGGATTCTTCCCGGATGTGGCGTCGCTGGCCGGGATTCATGCGATGGAGTTGTCGGGCGGGGCCATTGTGGAGGATTTCGACGGCGACGGGCTGCTGGATGTGATGGTGTCTTCGTCGGGGCCGCTGGACCCGATGCATTTTTTTCACAACAACGGGGACGGCACGTTTACCGACCGGACGAAGGAGGCCGGCCTGGGCGAGGAGATCGGCGGGCTGAACCTGGTGCTGACCGACTATAACAACGACGGGCGGCCGGACGTGCTGGTGCTGCGCGGGGCCTGGTGGGGGAAGTTTGGCGAGTACCCGCTGTCGCTTTTAAGGAACAACGGAGACGGAACCTTCGACGACGTGACCGAGGAGGCGGGGTTGCTGACGGCGGGCCCGACGCAGACCGCTGCCTGGGCGGACTACGACGGCGACGGCTGGCTGGACCTGTTTGTGGGCCACGAATCGAAGCCGGGAGACGTACACCCCTGCCAGTTGTTCCACAACAATCGCGACGGCACGTTTACGCTGGTGCAGGCGCCGGGGGCGGCGGCGGGCAAGCTGGGGACGAACTTGGGATTTGTGAAGGGCGTGGCCTGGGGCGACTACAACAACGACGGCCGGCCGGACCTGTATGTATCGACAATGTTCGGCTCCAGCTTCCTGTTCCGCAACGACGGGCCGCGCGACCCGAAGCACCCCGAGACCGGGGAGTGGGTTTTTACCGACGTGACCCAACAGGCCGGCCTGGGCGGCACCCGGCACACCTTCCCCACGTGGTTTTTCGATTACGACAACGACGGCTGGCTGGACATCTTTGCCGGCGGGTACGCGACCACATCGATGGAAGACGTAGGCTCCTTTGAGCTGGGAAAGCCTCACCACGGGTCGGTCTCGCACCTGTTTCGCAACAATCGCGACGGGACGTTTACCGACGTGCCTCATGCGGCCGGACTGGACCGGGCGATTACGACGATGGCGGCCAACTTCGGCGATCTGGACAACGACGGGTGGCTGGACGCGTACCTGGGGTTGGGCGAGTCGTCGTATGAGTCGCTGTTGCCGAAGCGGATGTTCCGCAACGACCAGGGGCGGTACTTCCAGGATGTGACGACTTCCGGGGGGTTCGGCAATTTGCAGAAGGGGCATGGGATTGCGTTTGCGGACGTTGAGAACAACGGCAATGAGGACGTGTTTGAAGAGCTGGGCGGGGCGTTTCAGGGCGATCGGTTCATGCCCACGCTCTATCGCAATCCGGGACACGGAAACCACTGGGTGACGCTGGTTCTGGAGGGCGTGAAGACCAACCGCGCGGCCTATGGGGCACGGATCAAGGTGACGATCGAGGAGGCCGGCCATCCGCGTTCGATCTACCGGGCGGTGGGGTCGGTTTCGAGCTTTGGCGGCAACCCGATGCGCCAGCACATCGGGGTGGGCCAAGCCGCGAGCATCCGGGAGATCGAGATATGGTGGCCGGTAACGGACGAGCGGCAGCGGTTCCGCAACGTGCCGGTGGACCGGGCCTATCACATCCGGGAGGGCCGGGACGCGCTCGATCCGGTCCATTGGAAGCGGTTTGAAATTGGAAAGACAAAGATTGCCGAACCGATGCACGATCATCGTCACTGAGTGCCGGCCGAGAGCTGGGCGCGGAGACAGGAGCGCCATGGAAACTGAATCTCATCAAGCATTTAGAGGCCAGGGGCGGCTCCGGAGGACGGCTATTTTTGATTGCGGAAGGGGGAGAATTGGCGGCCGTTTCTGGCTGGTTTTCCGCAACGTTCCGGCGCAATTGCATCGACAAATGTCCTATCGATCTTGTAGCGTTTTGAGCAAGCTGCACTGCGGAACCGGCTCCGCCGGACGGCGCAAGGGCAGAGAGGCAAGGGAATGGCACGACCGCGCAAGACCGCAATCAAACTGGCGCCGCCGCCGGAGACCGACGGCACAAGTCACGTAGCCAAGCACCGGCGCGTTTTCGAGTATCTTCATGCCGGCATTCAGTCGGGGCAACTGAAGGAGGGCGACCGGTTGCCCAGCGAGGCGGAACTGGGCAGGCTCTTCGATGCCTCGCGGATTACGGTGGCCAAGGCGGTGCTGGACCTGCAGCGGATGGGGCTGGTTTCGCGGCGGCCAGGCGCGGGCACGCACGTGCTTGCTCCGCACAGCGCCACGGGCCGCTCCTTCGGCCTGCTGATTCCCGAGCTTGGCCTTACCGAAATCTTTGAACCGATCTGCCACGGGATGATGCGTTCGCCGGTGGCTCGGCCGGATGCGCTGTTGTGGGGCAATGCCTCGACTTCAGTGCGGGAGAGCGCCAAAGAGGCCGAGCAGATGCTCCACTCCTTCATCGTGCAGAAGGTGGACGGGGTGTTTTTTGCGCCCTTGGAGCTGATAGGGGAGAAGGATGCGGCCAACCGGCGGATTGCGCGGGCGCTGGAGCGGGCGCAGATTCCGGTGGTGCTTCTGGACCGCTGCTACATGCCTTTTCCCGAGCGGTCGGGGCACGATCTGGTGGGGGTGGACAACCGCCGCGCCGGGTACATGGCGACGGAGCATCTGCTGGGGCTGGGGGTGCGGCGGCTGGCGTTTCTGGGCGAGGCCAATGTGGCCAACACGGTGGATGCGCGCATCACCGGCTTTCACGAGGCTCTGCGTAGCCATGGCATTTTTCCGGAGAGGGACCCGGCCTGGCGCGGCAGCCCGCAGGACGAGGCGTTTGTGCGCCGGTTGCTGGATACGCTGCGGCCCGAGGGCATGGTCTGCGCCAACGACCTGACCGCGGCGCGGCTGATGCAGACGCTGATGAGCTTCGGGGTGCGCATTCCCGAAGAGGTGCGCATCGTGGGCATGGACGACGTGAAGTACGCCAGTCTGCTGCCGGTGCCGCTGACCACCATTCACCAGGATTGCGCGGGCATCGGCGCGGTGGCCATGGCGACGATGCTGGAGCGGCTGGAACACCCGGAACTGCCGGTGCGCGACGTGCTGGTGCCGACGCGGCTGGTGGTGCGGCGCTCGTGCGGGGCGCAACTGGGGGAGGGACAGGCGGCGCTGGAGCCTTGAGAAACAGGCGGCCCGGCGTGAGGCGAGGAATCGACCGAGCAGAGGGGACCGGGGGCAGCAGGGAGAAAACGTTCTCCCTCTTGTCAGACAGCACTGTCTGCGGTAATATGGCCTCCCATGAGTAAACGATATTCTGTCCTCGCTCTGCTTTTCGCCCTCACGTTGCCCTTGAGCCTTATGGCCCAGGGGCCCTCGCTTGCCATTCAGGTGGATCGCCCCACCGCCAGGGTCAGCCCCATGCTCTATGGGCTGATGACCGAGGAGATCAACTTCTCCTATGACGGCGGACTGTACCCGGAGCTGGTGCGCGACCGCGCCATCGGTCAGGGTTGGCGGGCGCTCACCCACTGGACGGTGGTGGCCAAGGGAAACTCCCAGGTAAAGGTTTCGGCCGACGAGACGACGGGCCCCAGCGCCGCTCTGCCGCGCAGCCTCAAGGTCGAGGTGGCATCGGCCACGGAAGCTGCGCCGGCGGGGGTCGAGAACGACGGCTTCTGGGGCATTCCGGTGCGGTCGCGGACCACCTACACGGGGTCGTTCTACGCCAAGACCGACAGCGCCGGGGTTGCGGTGACCGTGAGCCTGGTGAACGATGAGACGGGCCGGACCGCGGCCACGGCAACGGTTGCGGGACTGACCGGCGAGTGGAAGCAATTGAGTTTTACGCTCAAGACCGCGGAGGTCCCGGTGACGGCGAACAATCACCTGATCCTGACCGTTCCGCGTCCGGCGACGGTGTGGTTCGACCTGGTGAGCCTGTTTCCGCCGACCTACCATGACCGGCCGCTTGGCAACCGCATCGACCTGATGGAGAAGCTGGCGGCGATGCATCCGAAATTCCTGCGCCTGCCGGGCGGCAACTATCTCGAGGGCGACCACATTGCGGAGCGCTTCGAGTGGAAGAAGACCATCGGCCCATGGGTGGACCGGCCGACGCATCCCAGCCCCTGGCACTATCGCTCGTCGGACGGGATGGGATTGCTGGAGTTTCTGGAGTGGTGCGAGGACCTGAAGATCGAGCCGGTGCTGGCGGTGTATGCCGGCTACTCGATGGCGCAGGAGCATGTGGAGCCGGGGACGGCGCTGAAGCCCTATGTGGAGGACGCACTGGACGAGATCGAGTACGCGAGCGGCGGGACGGAGACGAAATGGGGCGCCGAGCGCGCCAGGGACGGACACGCCGCGCCGTTTCCGCTGCATTACGTGGAGATCGGCAACGAGGACTGGTTCGACCGGTCGGGCTCCTATGACGGGCGCTACGCGCAGTACTACAAGGCGATCAAGAAGCGCTATCCGGAGTTGCAGTTGATTGCCACCGCGCCGGTGAAGAGCGTGAAGCCGGACGTGCTGGACGAGCACTTTTACATGTCGGCGCAGCAGTCGTTTGGCGACGCCAACCACTACGACAAGACCGACCGCACCGGGCCGAAGATCTTTGTGGGCGAGTGGGCGACGCGCGAGGGCGAGCCGACGCCGAACCTGCAGGCGGCGCTGGGCGACGCGGCCTGGATGACGGGCATGGAACGCAACAGCGACCTGATTGTGATGGCCAGTTATGCGCCTCTGTTTGTGAATGTGAATCCCGGCGGGATGCAATGGGAGACGGACCTGATCGGCTACGACGCGCTGACGAGTTACGGCTCGCCCAGCTACTGGGCGCAGGTGCTGTTTGGCAGCCGCCTGGGCACGGAGGTGGTGGCTGCAACGCTGGCGAACGCCGGCCCGCGGGTTTATGTATCGGCCACGCGCGACCAGAAGCGGCGCAAGCTGTTCGTCAAGGTGGTGAATGCGTCGTCGTCGGCGGCGCCGTTGAGCATTGCGCTGGAGGGCGTGAGCCATGTGGAGCGGAATGCATTGCTGATCACCCTGAGCGGCAAGACGCCGAACGCGACTAACAGCATCGCGCATCCGGATGCGGTTGTGCCGGTGGAGCACCGGATTGAAGTTGCCGGACCGAAGTTCGAGCGGAGCTTCGCGCCCTACTCGATCAATGTGCTGGAGCTGAGCTACTAGGGAAGGCCTGAATAGGTCCTTGTTAAGGGGCAGCATTCCCTCGGGGGATAAATGGATGGGTTGAAACCCATCCCTACCAGCCCGCGTTGATTTTTCAGCCAATTACGGCACGGCTGAAGCCGTGCCCTGACACAAGGCCGGCGCTTTTCAGCAGCCTGTGAAGCCGCGCCCTTTCAAAACGCCGGTCAGGCCGGCGGTCTTGCGGGGCCGGTGGACTCGCGGACGACGAGTTCCGGGACCATGACGATCTCGGTGGGGTACTCGCGTTCGCGGTTGGCGATTCGTTCGAGCAGGACCTGTGCGCCGCGCTTGCCCATCTCCATCAGCGGCTGGCGGACGGTGGTCAGCGAGGGCGTGGTGTAGGCCGCGGACTGGATGTCGTCGAAGCCGACCACGGAGACGTCTCCGGGGACCGAGAGGCCCACGTCCTTGAGGGCGCGGATGGCGCCGATGGCGGCGATGTCGTTGAAACAGAAGATGGCGGTGAAGTCGCGGGTCTTTTCGAGCAGGGCCTGCATGGGCTTGAAGCCGATCTCCGGAGCCATGGGGTGGTAACCGGTCTTCATCGACCAACCGGCGGAGTCGATGCGGATGACCAGCGCGGGGTCGAGCTTGAGGCCGATTTCACGGGCCACCTGCCGGATGGCCTCCCAGCGAAACTCCGAATCGGGGATGGCGCGGGGGCCGCGCATGATGGCGATGCGGCGATGCCCGAGTTCGTGGAGATGGCTGAGAGCCTGTTCTACGGCGAGATGATGGTCGAGGATGATGTTGGTGACGTTTTCAACCGCGCTGTGAGCGGAGATGGCGACGACCGGGACCGGCACCTCAATGTGATCTGCCGGAGTGTTCAGCAGCAGAAAGCCGTCCACGGCGCGCTCTACCAGCATGCGCGGGTACTTCTCGATCAGTTCCCGCTTCCAGTCGTGGCAAGCGGTGAAGTAGAAGTAGTGGGCACTGGTGAGTTCCTCGACCACGCCGCTCATGACGCGGGTGAAATAGCCCTCGCTGAGGTCGGGGGCCAGCACGCCCACGCTCATCGAGCGGCTTTGGCGGAGCGAGCGGGCGAAGTAGTTGGGCCGGTAGTTGAGGCGCTGTGCGGCCTCCAGGACCCGGTTGCGGGTTTCCTGGGGGATGGACTTGGCGGAGGGAGAGTTGTTCAGGACCAGCGAGACGGTGGTCTGCGAGAGCTCCAGATGCTCGGCGAGCATTCTGAGGTTGACGTGTCCGGGTGGCGTAGAACTCTTTGCCTTTGCCATGTTGGAGTTGTAACACGTTTTCCAAAGAAGGGGAAACACTGTTTCCCCTCTAATACATCGATTTTCCTGTTACGACGGGCAGAGAGCGCGTCAAACCGGCAACGATTGGCTCCAATCGACAGAAAACCCCGGCGACGGTGGATCGCCGCCGGGCTGGAAGGATTGCGGTGGGCGGTTTGGGTTGTCTGCTGGAACATTTTCAGAGATGGTGACCTGCCACGCGAATGCGAACATCCTTGTTTCCCACCCTCCGCATTTTTTCCTCGAAAGGCGCGCGAAGGATGGGGCACCCAAACTTCAGTAGGAGTGAAAATGCTCTCAGCGGGCCTCGACGCGGTTCACGCCGGGCTGGAGCGGCCAGGTTTTGCCGTTGAACACAAAAGTGCCTGCGAGCTTGCCGGGCAGGGTGATGGTCGCATCCAGGCCGGCGCCCTGGCGGCGATACTCCACCTTGATGGCGCCCTCCGGGTGCGGATAGCTGGCGGTAAGCGAGGGCAGCGTGCCCAGGTGGGGCGCAATGCGAACGGTGGCAAAGCCGGGGCTGGCCGGCTCGACGCCCGCCACCAGCGTGAGCAGGTCGTAGATGGGATGGGCGGTCCAGGCGTGGGAGTCGGAGCGGGTGTCGCCGGGGATTTCAGGCCAGGTGCTGAAGTGGAGGGGCAGCAGCTTGCGCCAGGGGTCGAGGGAGCGCAGGTACTCGTCGGCCAGGCCGGCGTGGTCCAGGGCGCGGGCGAGATAAAAGCGGAAGTAGTAGGAGGCGCTGAGGACGCCGTCCGGCGTGGTTCCCGGCTCGATAGCCAGCATCTTGCGAAGAACTTCCGGCTGTCGGTCCTGGGGGACGACGTCGTAGAGGACGGCCAGAATGTTGGCCTGCTGCGAGAAGTTCTTCTGCTCCGGGGTGTCGGCGATGAGGCCGCGGGAGGCATTCCAGCACTTGCCAACGAGGCCGGCGCGGACATGCGCGGCGCGGGTCTGGTAGCGGGCGGCGAGCAGCGGGTCGCCAAGAGCCTTTTCGAGGTCGGCGGCTTCGCCGAGAGCGCCCAGGTATTCGAGCGTGGTGACGCAGGACTCGTGCTGGGAGTCGTAGGTGGGGATTTCGCCTTTGGAGACCCAGTCGACGAAGCTCCACCAGGGGAGTTCGTGGAGCAGGCCGTCGGGCTGCTCGTAGGTGGCGAACCAGTCGAGCACGGTGCGGGTTCCGGGGAGATAAGAGCGCGCGGGCTGGGGGTCGGGGCGGTAGAGCCAGTAGTCGTGGATCATGCCGATCCAGAGCAGGGAAAAGGTGGGGATGGACTGCGGCAGGGAACTGGGATAGCGGCTGCGGGTGATGCCGTCGGGGATGCGCGACTGGTCGAAGGCCGCCAGAGCCTGGCGGGCGAGCCGGTCGTCGCCGGCGACCGAGTAGGAGATGAGGGCCTGGACACGGGTGTCGCCGACGTACTGGAGCTGCTCGTAGTAGGGCGTGTCCATGTAGGTCTCGTGAGCATCGAGCCGGGCGGTGCGCCAACTGGTCTCCCAGATTTTGTCCAGGTCAGGATCGCCGGACTGGAAGGTGGCGCGCTGCTCGAAGGGGTAGGCGGTGAACGAGGCGGTGAGCGACTCGAGTTGGAGGGGCTCGGCGGCGGTCTGGATGTCGAGGTCGAGATAGCGCCAGGTGCGCCACCAGAGGGGCTCGAAGGAGCGGTGCTGGCCGCCGTCGGGCAGGAAACTGTCGATGATGCCGATGGCGGTGCGATCGCCGACGTCGTTGCGGTCGCCTTTGTGCTGGTTCTTGTCGTAGAGGGCCTCGGCGTAAGTGAGGGTAATGTGCGCGCCGCTGCCGCCGGAGACGGTGAGGAGAGGATAGGCGGTGGTGAGGGTCTTGCGGTCGAGCAGCAGGTGGACGTGGCTGCCGGCGGGCACGGCGGCCGGGGCCGAGGGAAAGCCGCGGAGATCCGGCCTGATCGCTCCTGCGTTGACGACATCGGTGCGCACGGGTTCACCGGCGCTGGTGGGGGTGTACTCCATGGGCGGCAGCGTGTCGGGGACCAGGCCCCAGGGATTGTCGCCGGTGGTGTCGGCGGAGTGGGCCTTGTTCACGCCCACATAAATGCTTTCGGGGAGGGCGGAGGCGACGGGAACCCATTTTGCGCCGGCGGCCATGGGGCTATTCCAAGCCCAATCGTAGAGCGCGGCATTGATTTCTTCACCGGGACCGGAGGCCATGTACTCCCAGAAGCCGTTGGCGACGCGGGGCACGGGACGGTGGCCGGACTCGACTTCGACCTGCCAGCCCTCGGGAGTGCCGATCGAGTTGTCTCCGGCGGCCTCGCTTTCGAGCAGAAAGGCGGTGCGGTCGGTCATCTGCGCGATGGGCGCATAGACGCCGAAGTTCCACACCGTGGCGGTGACCAGGTTGGGGCCGGGCTGGAGCAGCGGGGCCAGGTCGAAGCGCTGGTAGCGCCAATGGGTGAGGTCGCCGCGGGCCGGGCCGTCGCCTACGCGGTGGCCGTTGACATAAAGGATGAAGCGGTTGTCGGCGCTGACCCGGACCGGGTAGGCGGCGGGAACGGCCCCCAGCGTGAGGGTGCGGCGGAAGTGGAGCACGATCGGCTCGCGGAGCGGGGCCGTGGGATGGGAGACCCACAAGGCCTTCCATTCGCGATGGGGCGAGTCGGGCTGGGCTGGGGCCTGAGGGCTGTTCTGGGCGGGGAGGACGAGGGAGGCGAGCAGGAGGGCGAAAAGAGGCAAAACTGGGCGCATGAGAGGGACCTTCCGATTTCCAGTTCCCCAGCTTAACGGAAAAAGAAAACCAATGGGGGAATTTTTTCAACTGCGCCCAACACGCCGCGATCGCTTCCATGGTTGGGAGGAGGCTTTCCGCCACCTGCCAGGGGAGTGGGTCCAGCCTTTCTTCGGGGTGGATTTTCCCGTTGTATTCGCTTGACTTCGCTCCGCTTGTAACCTCCTATTCATCTTGGGCCGGTAGCCTGTTGTAGGTGAACGTCCACGTGCCCGAGATTCGGATCTCCCAAGCTCAACCTCTGCCCGCAGCGGGCTCTCCGGACGGCCAGCGTCCGGCGGAGGGGGCTGGGCACGAGGTTTCGGCGATTCGCACGTTCCTGCTGGCGCGGGGCAACTCGGCGCTTGCCGACCGCGGCTTTCACTGGCTGATGGTGCTGTGCGCGCTGAGCATCTTCGGGATCGTGGTGCTGATCGCCAGTGAACTGGTGGTGCGCTCGCAACTGGCGTGGGGCAAGTTCGGCCTGGACTTCTTTTACAAGGCCTACATCGACACCTACACCAACCAGCCGTTGTACTGGGACCCGGTGAATGGGCATTTCAGCGCCCTGCCGTTTCTGTACGGCACGCTGGTGTCGTCGTTTCTGGCGCTGCTTCTGGCGGTTCCGCTGGCCATCGGGGTGGCGGTGTTTTTGACCGAGATGTGCCCGCGCGCGCTGCGTGGGCCGCTGGCCTTCATCACCGAATTGCTGGCGGCCATTCCCAGCGTGATCTACGGACTGTGGGCGGTGTTTGTGCTGGTGCCGCTGCTGAGGGAGCACGTGAACCCCTGGCTGATCAAGTTGCTGGGTTGGACGGGCTTTTTCAGCGACGACAACCCCACCGGGCTGGGCTTTGTCTCGGCGGGCGTGATTCTGGCCATCATGATTCTGCCCATCATCTCCTCGCTGACGCGGGAGGTGATGATCGCGGTTCCAGGTTCGCAGCGCGAGGCGGTGCTGGCGCTGGGCGCCACGCGCTGGGAGATGATTCGCATGGGCGTGCTGCGCAACGCGCGCATCGGGATTGTGGGCGCGGTGATTCTGGGCCTGGGGCGAGCGCTGGGCGAGACCATGGCGGTGACCATGGTGATCGGCAACAGCCCGGAGATTCACCGCTCGCT
>OCZT010004937.1_pt1 | contig 13361 bp, 9 predicted proteins | sample 1539031 | NCBI WGS metagenome assembly OCZT01 (sample SAMEA3539308, study PRJEB22396) | soil metagenome | biome: tundra; feature: field; material: soil | place: USA | collected 2010-05 | depth 0.15 m | reverse complement strand
CAGGCGTTCACAAAATCGGCGACCACATGAATGAACGTGTGTTCGTAGCCGATGCCGTGTCCCGGCGGCCACCAATGGCCGACATACGGTTGCACGCCGTCGCGCTCGGTCACGAGTATGTCGCGGAAACCCCGCCGGTCTTTCGGGTCGTCGCCATTGTAAAATTTCAGCCGGTTCATGTCCTCGAAATCAAAATAGATCGAGCCTTTGCTCCCGTTGATTTCAATGGCGATGTGATTTTTGCGGCCGAGCGCGTAGCGCGTGGCTTCCACATTCGCCAGCACCCCATTTTCCATCCGCCCGATGAACATTGCGGAGTCCGGCACGTTGACCTTGCCCATTTTGCGCGCGCTCCCGCGTTGCGGGACCAGCGGCCGTTCCGGTATAAACGTGTTCAGCAAGCCGCAGACCTGCTCGAATTCGCCGACGAGGTAACGCCCCAAATCAATGATGTGCGAATTGATGTCGCTGTGGACGCCGCAGCCGCTGGTCTCCTTTTGCAAACGCCAGTCCAGCGGAAATTCCGGGTCGGCCAGCCGGTCCTGCGCGTAACGCGCGTGAAAATGAAAAATCCGGCCCAGCGCGCCTTCGCTAATCATCCGCTTCGCCAGCGCGATGGCCGGAATGCGCCGGTAATTGTGGCAGACCATGTGGATGACCTTCGCCTTGTGCGCGGCGGCGAACATCGCCTCGGCCTGCTTGACGTTCAGCGCCAGCGGCTTTTCGCACAAAACGTGCTTGCCGTTTTTCACCGCGGCAATCGCCATTTCCGCGTGAAAGTTCGTCGGCGTGACGATGTCCACGATGTCAATCAGCGGCGACTCGACGATTTCATGCCAGTCCGTCGTAGCTTTTTGCCAGCCTAATTGCACGCGCGCCGCCTGCACTCCGGCGGCGTGGCGTCCGCAAATCGTGTGCAGCTCGACGTTGGCCTTGAGGTTGAAGAAACGGGGTGCCTGCCGCCACGCATTGGAGTGCGCCTTGCCCATGAAGCGGTAGCCAATTAGTCCGACGCGCAAAGTCTTTGCCATGCAAACTTGGGGTTGAACTGGATACGCCTGCCTTTATAGTGAGCCGCGTTGACCAAGTCAACGGCAACCCGCACAAAATGCCAAATATGACCTTTACCACTGCTGAAATTGCAAAACACCTTGAAGGTGAAGTAGTTGGAGATGCCGCAGCAACGCTCAAGGGCTTTGCTCCCGCCGACCACGCCAAGCCGGGCGACCTCACGTTTGCCGAAAATGAGGACTATTTCGTCCGCGCCGAACAAAGCGCGGCGACCGCCATCATCGCCGACGACCGTTTTAAATCCGCCCGGAAAATTTTGATTCGCGTGCCCAACGCCCGCATCGCGTTCGCCAAGGCCATGGCGCTGTTCTTTCCTGAACGAACCTACGCCGCCGGAATTCATCCCACGGCGGTCATTGCGGCGAGCGCGAAGGTTGACACCAGCGCGCACATCGGGCCGTATTGTGTCGTCGGCGAGCGCGTGAAAATCGGCGTGGGGTCGGTCTTGCAAGGCGGCAACTTCGTCGGTGACGACTCCAGGCTCGGCAAGGAGGTGAACCTGTTTCCGAACGTCACCATTTATCCGCACACGGAAATCGGTCAGCGCGTCCGCATTCATGCCGGCACGGTGATTGGTTCGGACGGCTTCGGTTACGTGCAGGACGGCGACATTCACCGCAAAGTGCCGCAGATCGGAAATGTCGTCATCGGCGACGACGTGGAAATCGGCGCCAACGTGACGATTGATCGCGGAGCGCTCGGCGCGACGGTCATCGGCAAAGGCACGAAGATAGACAACCTCGTGCAAATCGCGCACAACGTCGAAATCGGCGAAGGCTCCCTGATTATCTCGCAAGTGGGCATCGCCGGCAGCACCACGTTTGGCAAGTACGTCATCCTCGCCGGACAGGCCGGTTTTGCGGGACATTTGAAAATCGGCGATCGCGTCACCGTCTCGGCACAATCGGGCGTGATGACCGACATTCCGGACGGCGAAAAATGGCTTGGCACGCCGGCGCAACCGGACAAACAAGTCAAACGCCAGATGATTGCCGTCCAGCGCCTGCCGGAACTACTCAAGCGCGTCGCGGAGTTGGAAAAGAAACTTGGCGGGAAAACCGAATCCTAGAACCGGAATTGAAACCACGGATGGACACGGATTCACACGGATAAACGTTGGGATCGGTTTATTGTGAGGATTTTATTTTGGAGTGCGGTGGCAGAGCGCAGCGGCGACACCGCTTTTCGGTCGCGGACAGAGCTTCCAAAGCGGCGTGGCGCTTCGCTTCCCGCCGCAGTCCATAAGGATTTGTTGCGTCTCTGCGGATCTCTGTGTTCTTTGCGCCGCTAGCTCGCGATTTATCGGAACTGCGTTAAATTCATCTCCTCCCGGCCAAACAATTCAGTTGTCAGCGCGCCATCCACCGGCTCATTTTAACCCCATGACCCAGCCAGCCACCCCCTTGCTCTCCGAACCCGGCCAGACCAGCGTTGGGCCAAGTAACTGTTAACATTCTATGAAAACATCATCACTCGTAGGCTTGATTCTGGTTGCATGCTTTTGTCTGACCATTCCCGCCAACGCGAAGCGTCTTGCCCCAAAAACAGTGCCGCCTGTCGTTAAAGACGGCATTGAGTATTCTGCGCCATTGGATCGCGAGGGCTTTGTCGTTGCCACATGGACCAAGACGAAGCGGGAGATTTGGAGTCGCCAAGTTTATGTGATTAAGCACGAATACAAGCTTGGGTTAGAAGAGGATGTTCAGGGAGTGTTCATCGCTGACCTTCGTATCGAAGGCGGCAAATTGAAGATCAAAAACGAAAGAGGCGGCGAGTTTGGACTTGATCCCGAATCCCTAAACGTAAAAGTTCTGAAGGGTCAGGCAGTGATTGACTTCACACATTTCAAGCCGGAATAAAAGCTAACAAAATCGCTGGAGCGCCAGATGGCACCGTCAAGTTGACATAGGCTCGGCCAATCCGCCGGAATTCTCTGGAACGACCGGTTTGAGACCGCGCGAGCGCCATAGGAAAAACATCGTCGGATACACGAGCAGTTCCATGAGCGTCGAGGTCACGACGACGCCCACCATCGGCGTGGCGATGCGTTTCATCACGTCCGCGCCGGTGCCGGTGCTCCACAAAATCGGCGCCAGACCAGCAATGATGACGCACGCGGTCATGGCCTTCGGGCGGACGCGTTTGACGGCGCCGTGATAAATGGCGTCGCGCAAATCGGCGGCGTGGCGCATCAGCCCCTTCTTTTTCCATTCGTCGTAGGCGAGGTCGAGGTAGAGCAACATCACCACGCCGGTTTCCGCGTCAAGCCCGGCCAGCCTATTTTGCGCCAGATGCTGGTTTGAAACGCAAGGAGGCGTCCATGTTTTCGTACAACAGTCGGACCGAAGCAACGAGCGTTGTCACGTCGGTCCCTTTTCCAGCGAAGACTTTCGCCGGATCCGACCCGGAAGCGGCACGCGAACCGGACTCAACGACTTCAGCCAGCGCAGCATCCACGAGCCTTTCGGCTACGAAATGGTTCTGGAACAACTCGAAGGCTTCCTGATCTCGTTTGGGCTGCAGGTTGCGGGTGACGAGCAACGATCGCACCGCTGAAAGCGCCGCCGCATAAAGCCGGCCGGCTTCCAAAGATTCACGCGCGTTGGCCAGGTCCACTTCGATCAGATCAAACACACCGGCACTGCATTCACCCGCGCCGCGACCGGAGAGTGAAAACGCCCATTTCGAGTCCCAGTCGAAGAAGAATTCCTTGTTCTGCTTGGAAGTGGGCGCTTGCTGATGCCGTTCGATCAATTCCGATGCGACCGTCTTTCCGTTATTATCCACAAAGCGGTGAAAGTCGGTCGATTCAGAAGACTGTTGCCACGCGGTTAGAAAATCGCGGACAAACGCGGGAGCATTCCGTGCCGGGATCGCTCCGACGTTGGTTCCGAATCGCGTATGTCCCTCTGTCACGCGACCACCGAGTTGCACCGCGTAGTAGGGAATCAATTGGCCATCCACGCGCCGGGCAGCACCGGAGAATCCGATATTGCCCACCGGGTGGCGCCCGCAGGAATTCGGGCAGCCGCTGATGTGGATCGCCAAATCACCCATGCTTTCCAGTTTCAATTGGCTGCCGGTCAGTTCCCGTCGGATCGCTTTGGCCAGTCCGCGTGACAGACAGATGCCCAGCCGGCAGGTGGATGCGCCCGCGCAGGCGACGAGATTGCGCAATCCCGGGGGTTCCGGTGTTGCCAACCCAATCGCATCCAGTTTTTCGCGCAACCGTGGCAACTCCGATTCTGCAACCCAGCGGAGGACTACGTTCTGCGATTGTGTTGCGCAGAGAATTCCGTCGCCGTGAGCGGCGACTATATCCGCCAGTGCCGCCGTCTTTGCGGCCGGCAAATCACCCAGTGCCAGCGGAATGTGCACCATGAAGAATCCCGGTTGTTTTTGCGGTGTAACGTTGCTGGCGAACCAGCGGGCGAAGTCGGTGGAGACTGCAGCGGTCCTGGCGGCTTCGGGTTTCTCCGGCGAACGCTCGCGGCATGGATACGGCCGGATTTGCAGAGGCGCAGGTGCGGAGGCGCGCATTGCGGCCAGTTCCTTTTCGTACAAATCACGGAAGGCATCCAGACCGATGCGCTCGACCAGAAAGCGCAGACGCGCCAAGTGCTTGTTCTTGCGGTCACCATTCTTGTCAAAGACACGTTTGACCGCTTCGGCCACGAGAAACGCATCTGATGCCGGAATGAATTCGTGGAGCAGGCTGGCGACCCGGCTCTTGCCGCCCATCCCGCCGGCGACATATACCGCAAAACCGTCAGCACCATTCTGTCGCCGGGCGATAAAGCCAACGTCATTTACCGTGGCGCCCGAGCAGTCCCGGCCGCACGCGGCAAAAGCGATCTTATATTTGCGCGGAAGTCTGAACGAGAGCGGGTCGGTCATGAAGCGCTCGGTTATGGCGACCGCATACGGCGCGACATCGAATACTTCATGAGGACAGACCCCAGAATCGAAACAGGCCGTGACATTGCGTACCGTGTTGCCGCCGCCGCCCTTGGTGGACAGTCCGGCTGCGGCGAGCGAACGCAAGGCGGGCAGGATGGAATCCAGCGGCACGCGATGCACTTGGAATTCCTGGCGAGTGGTGACGTGAAGCACGCCGTTGCCGAAGGTCGAGGCGACTTCCCCCAAACGCCGCAGGTGATCGGGTAAGACACCCCCCGCTGGAAAGCGGACGCGCAGCATATGGGTGCCCGACTCGCGTTGTTCGTAGATGCCCATGGGCACACGAATAGCGCGGAACTGAGCTTCGGATATTGCCCCGGACTTGAATTGCTCCAAGGTCTTCTGGAACTCGTCTAGTTCCGTTTGTTGGTCGGCGGGAGCCCGGAACGCCCACGTGTGGTCGGGTTGATGTTTCACGTTTTTCATAGACTAGAGATTAGGGCACGGCTTGGTGAGCGATCATGGTCATTGTTGCGGGCCAAGAACAGGCTCCACGAGGAGCGAACCTGGTGGAGGCAGCTCGCTCTGACGCTTCAACTTTTGGGAGCGCCACAGGAAAAAAATCGCCGGATACACCAGCAGTTCCATGAGCGTCGAGGTCACGACGCCGCCCACCATCGGCGTGGCGATGCGTTTCATCACGTCCGCGCCGGTGCCGGTGCTCCACAAAATCGGCGCCAGACCGGCGATGATGACGCACGCGGTCATGGCCTTCGGGCGCACGCGCTTCACTGCGCCGTGATAAATGGCGTCACGCAGGCCGGAGAGGTTGTTCATAAGGCCCCTTTTCTTCCAATCCTCGTATGCCAAATCCAGATACAGCAACATCACCACGCCGGTTTCCGCGTCGAGTCCGGCCAGCGCGATGATGCCCACCCAGACGGCGACACTGAGGTTGTAGTGCAGCAGATAAATGATCCAGAACGCGCCCACGAGCGAGAACGGCACGGCAAGCATCACAATGGCGGTTTTGACGAGCGAGCGGGTGTTGAGATAAATGATGAGCAAAATGATGAGCAGCGTCAGCGGCACGACGATCATCAGCCGTTGCTGGGCGCGCAGCATGTATTCGTATTGGCCGCTCCAGAAGATGTTGTAACCGCTAGGCATCTTAATGGTTCCTTGGGCAATGGCGTCGTTCACGGCGCGCATAGCCATTTGAACGTAGGTGCCAACGTCAATGCCTTTCACGTCCACATAAATCCAGGCGTTGGGCACGGCGGCTTCACTCTTGATGCCCATCGGGGCGTGGACGGTTTCAATTTTCGCCAACTGGCCGAGCGGCACTTGCGCGCCGGTCGGAGTCGGCACGACGATGTCGCGCAAAGCACCAAGGTTTTCGCGGAAATCACGGCTGTAGCGAAGATTCACCGCGTAACGCTCCAAACCTTCAACCGTGGTGGTCAATGGCATCCCGCCCAGAGCAACTTCGAGCACGTCCTGCACGTCGCCCACCGTGAGGCCGTAGCGGGCGATGGCGTCGCGATCAATATTGAACTGGACGTAGTTGCCGCCCATGGTGCGTTCGGCAAATGCGCTCAACGTTCCGGGCACGCCCTTGACCACTGCTTCAACTTCGGAAGCCACGCGTTCGAGTTCGGCGAGGTCCGGTCCGGCGATTTTGATACCGACGGGCGTTTTGATGCCGGTGGCGAGCATGTCAATGCGCGTTTTGATGGGCATGGTCCAGGCATTGTTCAGGCCGGGGATTTGCACGGCGGCGTTCATCGCGTCCGTCAATTCATCCGGCGTGCGGCGGCGATGCGCGATGACGCGGCCGTCGTCATTCTTGATGTCCACCTTGGGCCATTCCTTTTCGTCTCTGAGCATGATGGTCGTTTCCACCATGTCGAACGGTGCTGGGTCGGTCGCGGTTTCGGCACGGCCAATCTTTCCGAAGACATGATGCACTTCGGGGAACGTTTTGATGATGCGGTCGGTGATCTGGAGAATTTGCCGCGCCTTGGTGGGCGAAATGCCGGGGAACGTCGTCGGCATGTAAAGCAAATCGCCTTCGTAAAGCGGCGGCATGAATTCGGAGCCGATGTTCTGATACGGGAATAATTTTCCTGCGGAAAACGCCGCGTCGCGAGCCTTGCCTTCGGGCAGCGTGTGCGAGGCGATCCAGTTCCACGGCAGGAACACCCACACGATGATCACCCCGGCGGTTAGGATCACCGCCCAGCGCCGCTTGATAACAAAATCCAGCACCGGGTGATAAATCCAGATGAGCAGACGGTTGAGGGGATTTTTTTCTTCTGACGGAATTTTCCCCCGGATGAACCAGCCCATCAGCACCGGTGCGAGCGTGATGGACAGCAGCGCGGCGGCGGCCATCGAATACGTTTTGGTGAACGCCAGCGGCTTGAACAGCCGGCCTTCCTGTTCCTGCAACGTGAACACCGGCAGGAACGAAACCGTGATGACGAGCAGCGAATAAAACAGCGTCGGCCCGACCTCCACCGCCGCGTCGCGGATGATTTCCCAATGCGGCTTCTTGCCTTGATCACGTTCGAGATGTTTGTGCGCGTTCTCGATCATGATGATGACCGCGTCCACCATCGCGCCGATGGCAATGGCGATGCCGCCCAGCGACATGATGTTGGAACTGATGCCCTGGCTGAACATGACGAGAAACGCAATCAACACCGCGATGGGGAGGATGATGATGGCCACCAGCGCGCTGCGCAGGTGCAGCAGGAACGCGAGGCAGACCAGCGCCACCACGAGGCTTTCTTCCAGGAGCTTTTCTTCGAGCGTCTTGACCGCGCGATCAATCAGCGCGGTGCGGTCGTAGGCAATGGTGTACTTTACGTCCGGCGGCAAACCCTTCATCGCCGCGTCGAGTTTTTTCTTCACGTCGAGGATCACCTGCCGCGCATTCGCGCCGTAACGGACGATGACGATGCCGCCCACGGTTTCGCCTTCACCGTTCAACTCGGCGATGCCGCGCCGCATGTCGGGACCGAGTTCGACGTTGGCAACCTGGCTGAGGAGAATCGGAACTCCTTTGTCGCCTACGCCCACAGCGACTTTCCGCAGATCGTCCAGACTTTGCACGTAACCCTTTACGCGCAGGATGAATTCCTTTTCCGACAATTCGATGGAGCGCCCACCGACCTCGCCGTTGCTGCGCTTGACGGCCATGGCCACGTCGGAAATGGACAGGTTGAAAGCGCGCAGTTTGGCCGGGTCCACCGTCACCTGGTATTGCTTGACGAAGCCGCCGACGGATGCGACTTCAGACACGCCTTCGACGGACGCAAGTTGGTAGCGCAGATACCAGTCTTGCATCGAGCGCAGTTGCGCGAGATCGCGATTGGTGGAGTTGAGCGAATACATGAACGCCCAGCCGACGCCGGTGGCGTCCGGGCCGAGCGCGGGCGAGACGCCTTGAGGCAAACGCCCGCTCAAGCCACTGAGGTATTCGAGCACGCGGCTGCGCGCCCAGTAAGGATCGGTGCCGTCCTCGAAAATGACATACACGAACGAGAAGCCGTAAAACGAGTAGCCGCGCACGACCTTGGTTTTCGGCACCGAAAGCATTTTGGTCGTGAGGGGATAAGTCACCTGGTCCTGCACGATTTGCGGCGCTTGCCCCGGCCATTCGGTGTAAATAATCACCTGCACGTCCGAGAGGTCGGGAATGGCGTCCAGCGGGATGTTCTTCACTGCGTAAACGCCGCCGAGCACCAGCGCCACCGTCGCCAGCAGCACGACGAACTTGTTCTTCAGCGAAAAATCAATGACGCGCGAAAGCATATTTTAAAATGACGAATGACGAATGACGAAAGAATGACGAAGCCTTAATGACCAATGCGTGCAAAGCTGCTCCGGCCGGCTTTGGGATTTTGTCATTGGGAATTCTTTCGTCATTAGGATTTAGAATTTTGTCATTGTTTCTCCCGGTCGCTGGTCGGTGATCCGTTAACGCGAGAATCCATTTGGCTTGGAGTCGCCATCACTGGAATAAGGGTCATCCCGCACTTCGGGCATTTGCCGGGTTTGTCCGAATGGACGTCGCTGTGCTCCGGCATGGGGCAGGTGTAATAAAGCAGCTTGCCACCCGGCTGGATTTTTTCGAGCAGGCTTTTGGTCACCGGCACCAGCATCATGGCGCAAATCGGGCATTTGCCGGGATGATCGTAGGTGATCGAAACGTGCTCCGGCATCGGGCAGACCCAGACCGTTATGTCCGCATTGGTCCCGGCCGGCGTGGCGCTGCTTGTTTCGCTGGTGCCCGGCACAGTTGCCGCCGCCGCCGCGTTGGGATTCGACATTTTCTGGATCGCCTCGCGCAACTGGCTTTCCGAATCGAGCATGAACTGGCCGGAAATCACAATCCGCTCGCCTTCGCTCAAGCCGCTGAGCACCTGGTCCTGGTCATTCTCCCCGCTCAATCCCAGCGCGACCGTGCGTGCCTCGAATTTTCCGCCGGGCAACGCGACAAAAACCGTGTTCTTCTGACCGCTGCGCAACACCGCCGAGTCCGGCACCAGCAAAGCTGACGGCGCAATGTCCGCCACCAGTTCCACCGTCGCGAACATGCCGGGCTTGAGAAAGTAACCCGGATTGTGGAACTCCATGCGTACCCGCGCCGTGCGCGTCTTTTCGTCCACCGTCGGATAAACATAAGTGACCCGCCCGCGGAACTTGCGGTCGGGCAGATACGACAGCGTCATCGTCGCCTCCTGGCCGAGCTGGACGGCGGACAAATCCTGCTCGTACACCTGCGCGTAAACCCACACGACGCCGATGTCCGCCAGCCGGTAAAGCTTCATGCCGGAATCCACCATCTGTCCCGCGACAACGTTTTTCTCGACGACAAAGCCGCTGATGGGTGCGCTGATGGTCAGCGTTTTTTTTGCCTGGCGCGCTTTTTCCAGCTCAGCGATTTGCGCGTCTGCGATGTCATAAAACTTCAGCTTGGTCCGGGCACTTTCAAGCAATGCGTGGTCTTCGGTGGAAGGCGTGCCCGGCTCCGCGGAAAGCGCCGCCAGGAATTCCGTCTGCGCGCTGTAAAGTTCCGGCGAATAAATTTCAAACAGAGGGTCGCCCGGATTCACCAGCGCGCCGGTGGCGTCCACGTACAGTTTTTCAATCCAGCCCTTGTATTTCGTGGTCACGTCCGCCAGCGCGGTCTCATCGTAATCCACATTGGCCACCGTGCGGATCAGCCGGCGCAACGGTCCGCGTGTGACCTCGGCGGTGCGGATGCCCATCGTCTGGATCGTTGAGGGGTCGATGGCAATGGTCTGTGATTCATTTGCCGCGTCTTCATAAACCGGCACCATGTCCATGCCCATGCTGTCCTTGCCCGGCTGCTGGCCGGTTTCACCCGGGTTCATGGTGGACTTGTAGTATTTGATCTTGCGTTCACCGGGCTGAGTGGCGGCTGGACTGGTTCCGGCTTGCTTCCGAATCGGCGTGAGTTTCATGCCGCAAATCGGGCAGTTGCCGGGATGATCCTGGATGATCTGCGGGTGCATGCCGCAGGTGTAGAGCGTTTTGGTTTGTGTTGCGGCGGCGTTTTTATCCGCCGACTTGGAACAACCGACGGCGAATAGTCCGACGCCGGTGGCTATCACGAGCAAAACGATGAACGTGGTGATTTTTGATTTTGAGTTCATGGCAATAGAAAGGTCAAAAACAGAGACGGTGGACTGACTCGCGGAAAGGCGAGAGAGCGGCAGTCAGAATTCGCGTTGGCGCGCCAGCGTCTTGGAGTGCGGCAGCCCTCTGCCGCTTTGGAACACCAAGCCACGTCGAAAGCGGCAGAGGGCTGCCGCAGTCCAAAACCTCGCGGGATAAGGAACGCCTTATTGGCCTTGAGCCAATTCGTGATTTCGAGCGCTGTTCTCTTCATTGTGAATTACTGATTCAGTTGTTCCACCGTCAGCAACGGCGCGTTGGCCGGCGGCACCCCGGCGATGAGCAGCGACAATTCCGAAAGCACGAGTTCGCGCTGCGTGCGCGCTGCGATTTCCGACAGCCGGAATTCCAGCAGCGTGCGCTCGGCGTCAATCAAATTGAAGAATTCCGTTTTGCCGGAGAGATACGCCGAGCGCGCGATCTCGAGCGACCGTTGCGCCTTGGGAATCAACTGCCCGCGCAGCAGGTCGAGGTTGCGGGTGACTTCGCGATAATCGAAGCTCTTTTCCGCGAACTCCACGGTCAACTTGATTTGCTCCGCGGTAAGCCGCGCCTGGGCGGCGCGTTTGCCCGCCTGCCCGGCGGCGATTTCGGCGGCAATCTTGTCGCGCCAGACCGGCAGCGTTACCGTTGCCAGCGGACGATAAAGCACCGGCGCCGTCTTCACATCCGCCATGAGGCCGAGGCTGAAATCGGGCACTTTGGCCTTGTATGCCAGGTCGAGCGACGCCTGTGCCCGGCGGACTTCGGCTTCCATCGCCTTGAGCTGCGGATTACGTGCGAACGCGGTGTCGAGAATTTGTTCCGATGGCAAATCCAGTGTTGTGGCTTCGAAGCGGGCTGGCATGGGCGGATCCGGCCGGTCGCGCGTGAGACCGAGAGCCGCCTTGAATTGCGCCTGCAACGGCTGGCGCGAATCTTCGAGATTGGCGATCTCCGTGGTCAGCCGGTCTTCTTCGATTTGGGCGCGATAGACGTCCTGCAACGTGGCCTGGCCGACTTCGTTTTGCGCCCGCGCGATGCGTTCCAATTCGGAAAGGAGGCGGAGCATTTCACGGTCAACGCGAATTTTTTCGTCGAGGAACCAGAGCCGGTAATAACCCTGCTTGACGGCGTAGGCGGTCTGCAGCACGGCGCTCTCGAACGCGAAATATTTGCCCCGGCTGTCCGCCGCCGCCGCCCTGGCCTGCGCCCGCAATTTGCCCGGGCCGGGGAAATTTTGCATCAAGCCCGGCATCACCGACGAAACGATGTTTTCGATGTCCGCCTGAAATGTCAGTTGCGGGTCGGGTAGCGAGCGCGCGACGGTGACGTTTTCCACCGCCGCCGCCCAATCGAAATAAGCCGCCTCGATTTGCGGCTGGTTGAGCATGGCGTAAGTCAGAAAATCGGCGAGCGGGGAATTGGTGGTGAGATCGGGCAGCGCGGGCCGCTGCCCGTTGGGCCGATAGGCTGCTTTCACCGTACCCATCTGGTGGCGGGCCTCGCGTTCCCCGCGCGTGGTGACGCCTTTGCAGCCGGTCAGCGCCAGCAGCGCCAGCAGTACCAGCGCAAATCGCCCCCCTGAGCCTGCGATCCACGGTAGGGCGGGCAGTCCTCTACCCGCCGCCCGTCCCAACGCGGTCCACGGCGCGCACGGAGTGACGCGCCCTGCCTGGAAGTTCAGGAGCAGGGTGTCTCCGCCTCTATTTTGTTTTCCGTTAAAACTCATTTGTGCAAAATTCAACTGCTTAAGAAATTTCGTCACGCAGAAACGACGGGAATATCCACAGCGTGCCTGCGTGGGCACACTGCGGGCGTTCAGAGAGTAGGAGTCAGATGAGCCGGGCGCAATCCCGCGCGTAAAGCGGTACGCCAATCGCCGTCAACGGCGACAGGGTGATGGAAGCTATTGAACGCGCCTCGTTGGAGGGCAGGGTCCCGGTGGCCATGGCGGGAGTGGAAACCGAAAATTGCTTTTGCGAGCCGGAGTTGGGCGGGACTGTCGGCACCGGTTGCGAGCCGGATGCCGGTTGCGCGGCGCAGCAATTCATGGCGCCGCCGCCATGGCAGCAGGCGCGGACCGGAAGGCTGGTGCATGACGGCACCGTTTGCGACGGCAGGAACGGGGTCCCTGCCAGCAACAAACTGCAAACCATGATCAATGCCAGCTTCATGCCATGACTGTGACACCGTCCGGCATCGTTGCCGGACGGAAATCGCCTTTTACGGGTTAATTCTTGCCGGTCTTGTCCGCGGCGCGGATCTTTTCCATATACTTGGCCGGGTCCTTGTCGAAATCCTTTTTGCAGCCCGAGCAGCAAAGTTTGACCTCCTGGCCTTGATAGACGAACACCATGGGCTTGCCCATTTCACCGAGTTTTTCGCCGGAAACGGGGCAGGTGGTCATTTGGTCCGGTTTCACCGGCGCATTTGTTGAGGTGTCCGCCCTGGCTGTGGACACCAACGCGGTGGCCGCCAGCGCCAATCCTGCGATCATGATAGATTTAACGATACGATTGAATTGCTTCATAATTGAATTGTTTTGTCTCTTGGTTTGTTCATTCAGCGCGTCCGGTTGAACGCCTCTCCTTGTTTCTACCCCGTCGCTGGCAAAATCCCGCAATATTTTTGCCAATTCTTTAAGTTAGCAAACCCGATGAAACATGCAAGCGTCGTGAAAGCCAGGTACGTTGGTA
>OCZT010004936.1_pt1 | contig 13362 bp, 11 predicted proteins | sample 1539031 | NCBI WGS metagenome assembly OCZT01 (sample SAMEA3539308, study PRJEB22396) | soil metagenome | biome: tundra; feature: field; material: soil | place: USA | collected 2010-05 | depth 0.15 m | reverse complement strand
CACGTCGGTGAAGTGCGCAACCGCGGCTGCGACGTTCACGGCGAAGCTGTAGACGTCGGCAGCGAACGCAACCCGCACCGCCAGGGGCCGTACGTCGCATAGGGCTAGCTGTAGAACCCGGGTCAGATCAGCGTTGTGCAACAGCCTCGACGAGGCGCGGGAGCGCGGGCCGCTCAAGCTCAGACCGCCGCATTCGCGGCGCGATGCGGCAGCGTGCGCGTTCCTGTGCGCTAGCCTTGGCGCGGCGGGCCACTGGCGAGGGCGGGCCGTGGCGCCGGGGGGGCGGTCGAGCTGCTCCGTCGGCGTCGCCGCGGGGCGCCGATCGTGCGCGCCCGCTGTTGTGGGCTGCCGGTTTCAGCGGCAACCGCGACGTCGTTGTGCATCGCGAGGAATGCGGCGACGACCCGCGCGTCGAACTGGCTTCCGGCTGTGCGCTGGATCTCTGCGATCGCCTGCTCGACGGGCCATGCCGACTTGTAGGGTCGATCGTGGGTGAGCGCGTCGAAGGCGTCAGCCACGGCGACCACTCGGCCGACGAGCGGGATGGCCTCGCCGGCTAGTCCCGCTGGGTAGCCTGTGCCGTCCCACCGCTCGTGATGGGTTGCAGCGATGACCGCGGCCATCTGGAGCACCGGCGAGCCGCTGCCGGAGAGCAAGCGCACGCCGAGCGCGGCGTGGGTCTTCATGACCTCATACTCCTGCGCGGACAGCTTCCCAGGCTTGAGCAGGATGCGGTCCGGGATCGCGAGCTTCCCGACGTCGTGAAGCGGCGCTGCCAGACGCAGAAAACCGACCTGGTCCTCGCCGAGCCCGAGCCGGGCAGCGAGCTCTGCGGCGGTGACCCCGACGCGCTTGGTGTGTTGGAAGGTGTCGTCGTCGTGGTACTCGGCTGCAACGGCCAGCCGCTGCAGCGTCTCAGTGCGAGCATCCTCCAGCTCACGTGTTCGCTCGGCGACCTTCGTCTCGAGCCACTGCGCGTTGTTGGCGAGCTGTTGCTCGGCTTCGTGCTGGACGGTGATGTCGCGGGCCACCGTGCACCTCAAACCCTCGCCGTCCGCAGCCCTTGAGTGCCACTCCAGCCATCGGTAGCTCCCATCCGCGGCCCGGTAGCGGTTGCGGAACCCGACAGCGTCTCGCTCGCCTCTGGCCACGACGACCGTCTCGGCGCTGCTTGCCTCGCGGTCATCGGGGTGGACGAACTCGATGTAGGGGCGCGAGCACATCATCTCGGCGGAGTGGCCGAGCGTGCGCTCCCACACCGGGTTGAGGCGCGTGAACCGGCCGTTGCGATCGATCGTCGCCAGCAAGTCCAATGACTCGTCGTAATAGAGCGAGATCTCGGCTTGCAACCTGCGGCGCTCATCGACGACGATGCCGAGCAGCGTGCCGAGCAGCAGGAACGCGACGCCACGGATCAGATAGTCCTCCGTCGTCAGCATCGCGTGCATGTAGCCGCTGTCGCCGATATTCCATGTCGCGGTGAGCATGATCGCCAGCAGCCCGCCCGCCAGTCCACCGCGGAGACCGAACCGGATCGCGAGCAGCGCTATGGGCAACACGAACAAGATCTCGGTGCCGTCGGTGACATCCTGGTCGCTCATGCGCAGCAAGAAGATCCCGGCGAACAGCGCGAGCGCGAGCGCGAGCGTCGCTGAAATCGACGCTGGACCCCCAAGCCGCGGCCAGCTACGCAACGAACGCACAGGCGACACACGAGGGCGTACGGCCATGTCTCCTCATCGTCCAAGCCCGGTTGGCGGCATGAGCGTGCGGCGAGGAGTGGACGAATAGGGGCGCAGAGACGAGGTGGACTTCCCCCGGTTTCGAGGACGGGCAGCACGATCGGCTGACGGCCGTCGCGCTCCCGCTCTTCGGGAATGCAGAAGTCTTCTTTGGGGTCGCCGGCACCGCTGCACAGGACGACACTCGACAGCACGGACCGCCCGAGCTCAGACTGCTGCTTTCGCCAGGGCCAAGCGAGCGCCTGGCGCGTCGGTGCACGGACGAGTGGTCGTCGTCCAAAGAGGGCACGTCGAGCCGGGTCCTCCGCGCGCTCGCTTGCGTGCAGAAGCAGCGGCGGTCAAGGGCATCCGGACGTGCACCTCCAGCCACCCACCCGCTGTTGATGCAAGCGCAGAGGCCCGGCCGACTTGAAGTGAGGCAACGATACCCGTCAGCCACACCAGCGCTGACTCTCCGAGTCGGCGTCAGCCGGCGACGCGGCCACCGCCGGGAAGCAGGCTGCGAGCCGGCGCCCGGCGTCTGGAGCGAGGCCGACTCGCCGTAACCTGCCCGAGCACGCTCTTGCTCGAGACCGCCGGCTTGCGCGAGAAGCGGATGGCGGGGCACTCTTGGGAGTTCGTGAAGGACGAGAACCGCTCGCGGATGTCTGGCGCGAGCCGCCGAGCCAACGACCACGAGGTGTCAAGCAACGTCGAGGCTCTACCGATAACGACCGTATGAACAAGGGGGCGTGCCTTGTCGTATCGAGGTGCGGACGGCGGAGACCGTGGCGGCTTGTGCTTCGTGCGACCACCGCGATCGCCCTTGTCGCGCCGACTGGCGCGACCGCCACGACCGGCGGCTTTGCGACAGACCATGTCTACGGGAGCGCGGCGGTCACCGGCGCCCAGATAGCACTGGTGGAAAGCTATCGGACTTCGAACTCCCCAACCGAGTCTCACCGGTACGCAGTACGGGTGTTCGGGCGGGCGCCGGGAGTCTCGGCGGCGACTGTCGGCGTCTCAGAAGCGCAGAGCGTGCCGTCACTCGCCGCGAGCGCACACGGATGGGTGGTGGGCTGGCAGGGACCGAGCGGAGTCTTCAGCGCCAACCTGGCGCTGAACGGTGGCGGGTTGTCGGACGTTGTTCAGCACGACACCACGGTTCTGCTCGGCGACAACAGCGCGGGCGGTGGAGGTAGCGCTGGGCCCCTGGTGGAAGGACCTGCCATCGCGGCCGACGACACGGGCGATCGACTGGTGGCATGGGAAGACTCCACAGGGCTCTACGTGCAATACGTAGGAGCTGAAGGAGCCAAGTCGGTCCAGCGGGTAGCGCCCGTGCCGAGCGGGTTGGCGACCAACAACTTCTCCGTCTCACTCGGTCGCGGGCAAGCTGGTTGGATCACCTGGGACGACAAAGGTGTGTTGTACGCCACCGCAATCTCTGGTCAGTCTGTCGGCCCTTCGGTGGCCCTCGGGCCGACGCCCGATGGCGGCGGCACTGGCCTAGGCGGTCTGATCCAGGTGCCGGGCTGGCAGCAGCGGACGGACGCTGCTGGCGACCTATGGGTGCTCGGCTCGTACTTGTCGAATGTTGGTGACGAGCAGCTATGGCACGTGACTCGGGGAGGTCGCCGATCCACGACGACGATTGGCGGCGTGACCGAGAGTTGGGGCAAGCTCGCTCTCTCCGTCGGCACTGAAGGCGCTGTGGTGGCCTATGTTGATAAGCGGGGCGCTTGGCTGAGCACGTTCAAGCCCGACGGTTCGCGCGCTCGGCGAGTCCGCCTGGCCGGTCGAGGGAGCATGTCGGTGGGGGGCGTCGCAAGTGACGTGACCGGCACGTGGGCGTTGATAAACGTCGGACGGGCGTGCGTCCTGTCGCACGTCGATACACGAGACCACGCGCGCTCGCTGACCATCGCACGTCAAGCACATGGGCGCGAGCTCAGATGCGATCAGCTCGTGGAGGGCGCTAACGGCCTCCTTCTCGCGTTGACTCGCAACATCCTCAGCACCGAATCGGGAGGCGGTGGCGGAGACTTTTCGTCCATGCTCACAGGCAGCTGGGTCAGCTCTGGGCGCATCGTCTCGCGCCGAATTCTGCACGAGTCAGGAAGCTACGAATAGCCGTGGTCCCCCGGTTTTCACACACCTGAGCGCTTGGGTCGTGAGCGCGGCGCGGTGATGCGGCTCGCTGCTGGTATTCGATCATCTCAGGCGCCCGCCCACGGCACGTGTCACTGCTCTTTGTCGTCGAAGCGTAAGTCTTTGACGACGTCCGGCGCACGCCCGCAATGGACGGTGGCTGTTGCGCAAACCGGTGGTGTCCGATGGGTTTAAGACGATGGGGGTATGCCCCAGAACGGCATTGCTTGTGACCGGGATCAGGAGCTGTTGCCGCCGCCAAATTTGAGGGAGTGGCTGCCGGAGGATCACCTTGCGTGGTTCGTGCTGGCGACGGCCAAGGAGATGGATCTGTCGGCCGGCGATCACGCCGGCGGACCTCGATCGCCGTCGCGATCACTATCCGCCCCGAACACCCCGGGGCTCTAATCGAGACCGCTTCGGTGCTCGCCGACCAGGCGGACTACAACCCCTCGAATGACACTGCGACGACCGCGAGGGTCGTCAACGCGCCCGCCGGTCAAGGTCAGCCCGGGAGCGCGGCCTCGACGCTCACCGGCAGGGTGCTCTCTTTCGACGGACGCGGCAACGTCACGCTCCGCGTCAGCTGCACCGCGAGCGCGGCCGGCGGCTGCCCTGACGCCCTCGCCCTCTACGGAAGTGGTGGCACCCTCCCGCGTCTGTCGCTCGCCGCAAGCCCGTAAAGGCGACCGTGCTCGCTCACGGACGCATCAAAGTCCCTGCCGGCAAGATCACCGTGCACCCCCGAGCCGGGCGCGGAAGGCTAGCCCTTTGCCTCCCAGCCGCGGCCCTTCTTGGCGATCTTGCCTTCCTTCTGGAGTGATGGCAGAACGCGGTAGAGGTAGTTGGGCTTGATGCTCATGGCCTTGGCTAGCTCGCCGGTCGTTATCCCGGGCTGGCCTTGGATGACGGCGAGTGCCTGACCGGAGCGTGCGCCGCTGCCTTTGCGGCGACCCGGCCGCCGTGTGCCTTTGGTAGCGGGTTTACTCGCCGTGCGCTTTGGTCGGGCGGCTTTGCGGCCACGCGGGGCTGGGGTGGTAGCTGTGGTGGCGGCCGGGATGTTGGCGAGGGCGGCCTGGGCGGCCTCGAGACGCCGGTATTCCTCGATCGCCGGCTGGAGCTCTGTCAGGCGGCTGGCGATCTCTTGCTGCTTGGTGTCAAGGAAATCATTCAAGGCTGGGGAGTCCTCCGGGGTTTCGCTCTCGCTCGGACGTCTGGTTTGTAATCTGCAGCCTATACCGGAGAATCTGAGTTCGCACGCCCGGGGCCCTGAACCGGGAGCGTGGGATTCGAGGGCCTAGCCGATGGGCCGGGGCGGGCGTTCAGCTCAACGCGGTGACCTGCATGAGACGCACGGTGGCGCGGGTAGCGAAGACGTGGCCGTCTGAGGTGATGACCCCGAGACCGTGCAGCTCGCCCACAATCCGCCGATAGCCCCACCGAGGGTTCTCCCGCGCGAGCCGCAGGACCACCATTTGAACGAAGGTCGAACCACCCCGGTCCCCGATCAGGGGGTTGGGGTTTCGGCGGCTGCGGGGCATGCAGAGCGAGTTCGACGGCTGCTTGAGGCGCTTGGGGAAGCTGGCTGAACGTCCCCCTGGGTGCGGAGCCGGGTACAAAGACCGAACCCGGACCGCTTCCTAGAGGATCTCATGGAGCCAGCCGCGCGGCAAGCCCGTCGGCGGGCCGCGGAGATGATCCCCGACGCGGCTTGACGATCTGGAATCCGGCTCGGGGAGATCGGCCAGCCAGCCTCTGCGGGCGCTTGAGTGGGTTGGCTTCACCGCGGCTCCTGCCGATCTCGCCATCACACACGATGCGGTTTCAGCGTTCCGCGAATTCACGGCCGCGGCCGCTGAGCAGCGCCGTTGTCTCTCAACCTCGCTTGGGAGGACGGCCGCGACCATCCGGGTGTTCCAGAGCCATGAGGCCCATGTCGCCTGCACAATCCCGGGGCGGTTCAGTATCGCGGACGACGCGCGATAGTCGAGCTTCCCTCCGCGAGTGGCCACGTTGCGGCGCAGCTCCCTGGAGATCGTTGACGGGGAATGCCCCAACCGCCGGGCGATCTCCCGAACCCCGGCGCCCTGAGCCCTGCACATCGCGATCTCTTCCCGCTCCTCGAACGACAGATACCGACCCGAGGGCCGAACAAGCATGAACGTTGGCATACCGCCACGTTCTCGAAACCAGCGGCTGCCCGCTGCCTGAGACGCGCCGACCGCCAGCGCAGCCTCCTCGCTGCTCAAGCCCTTGGCGATCTCACGCCAAAACAACCGCTCCACGTCGCGACGAAGCGATGGCTTGCCCGGAGACTTCATCGGTGCCCTGCCCGTCAACTCCGTCATCCACCCAGCTGGCCTGCCCATCAACACCTCCACGATCAACGTGTTGCGACGACCAGTTGAGCCCGCCCTGGACTCCACTGTCACTGTGGATGAGCACCTCGCCGTCCGGTGTGCGTCGACGGACTGCCATTCCCAGTGCGTTCGTGACCAGCAGCGCTGTCTGGGAGCTGTCGATCGCCCAGCCCGCCACCATCCGGGAGATGCCAGGCGTCTCCCTGAGAGCCCAGCATCGGACTCGAACCGATGACCCCTTCCTTACCATGGTGGTCATCGCCAAAGTCGCTCGGCCTCGAAACACAACACGAAGTGGCTAATCGCTAGGCGCAGACTGGGTTACGAGACTTTGACGCCTGAGCGTCAGGGGGCTTGGCAGAGCGGGCTTGGGCGACCTGATGTGCCCTCTGAGTGCCCTCGCGTGGTCATTGCCCTGCGCCGGCGGGCTCGGTCAACGCCACCCGTGGCTGCGACAGACTGGATGGAGCGCCCGTCAGCCCCCGGCGTGTGGCGCCAGCACAACAACTGATCGAAGCGGGACCGGTCGCCCGCAGCCCGCGAGCATCACGCGCGCCCCATCGTGATGGGTCTTCTCGACCGAAGCGTGCTTCAGGGTCCCGTTCTCCTGCAGCGCAAGAACGCTATCGCGGGGCAAAACGTCGGGTAGTTCGAGGAGTCCGAGGTGCGCTGGGCATATGTGCAGGTCCTCCTCGCCAACGTGAAACCATCCAGCTAGCGCGTCTTCGCCCACGCTGACACCACAGACCTTCCGGCTGGGCCGCAGGCCGTCACAGCGGATCCAGGCCTCGAGCTTGCTCACCGCGCATGCACGCTACACCGTCCGATCAGTCCCCGGCCGATGCCGCAAGACACGACGCTAAATCTGATCTACGGAACCGGCGTCCGGGCGGTTGACTTGGGCTTCGCCCAGGCGAAGCAGTCGTGATCGTGTCCTCGGCCTCGGCGACCGCGTCTCGTCCTTAACGACAGTCTCGATCTCGGCGACCGACGCGCCTGTTCACGTGGCGAAGCGATAGTCCTCGCGAGAGACGAGGGGCTGCCGCGGACCGTCCGCCGGCGGCGTGGCTTGAGTTGTTAGTGAACGGTGATCCGGCGTAGTCCGCTGACGCCGATGGCGTGATCGGCATCGTGCGACTTGACCACGCGATAGGTGCCGCTTGCTTTGATGCGTAGGGTCTTGCGGTAGCTGACCCGCCGGTGCTCGTGCGAAGCAGCCTGGTCGTGGCAACGGTGACGAACGTGCCGGTGCGGCTGCGGCGCTGGATCCGCCCAATGATGGTTGAATCGTGAGGTGAGCACGGCGGACCTGCACGAGGAGGAGATCGAGTCCCGGTTTGAGGCGACATTTGCCGTCGGGCTCGTGATCGGGCTGCAGGTCACGCTCGCGCTGGTGAGCCTTGGAGGTGGCTGGAAGCTCATTGGGCTTCCGGGGTGGGTCTGGCTGATCCCGACCGTCCCCGAGGCGGCGCTGTTGCTGCCGCTCGCCTGGTCGGTACCTCGGCATCGCCTGGAGCAGCTCGGCCAGCGCCGCACGGTCGCACTCGCACTCGTCGGCGTGATCACCGCAGCCAACATGCTCGCGCTCGCCGCGCTCATCGCGTCGCTGCTGAGTGCGCAGGAGAAGAGCGGTGGGGAGCTGCTTCTGAAGGGCGCGACGATCTGGAGTACGAATGTCATCACGTTCGGACTGCTGTTCTGGGAGCTCGACCGCGGCGGGCCGATACGTCGGCGTGAGCCCGATCCGCCGCCCCACGACTTCCAGTTCCCGCAGGACGAGAATCCGGCACTCGCCGAGCCGAACTGGCACCCGCGACTAGCCGACTACGTGTATATCTCGTTCACCAACGCAATCGCGTTCAGCCCGACGGATGCGATGCCGCTGACCCGTCGCGTGAAGATGATGATGCTGACGGAGTCGGCGATCTCGGCGACCACCGTGCTGCTAGTGGCCGCGCGGGCCGTGAACATCCTCCACTGACCGGCACGCGGCTGCGGACATCCTCATGAGCTCGCGGCAGCGCGGCCCGGCAGGCGCAACGGTGAAGCGTCACTGCCGCACCTCGTCTCATCAAGCAGGGCCAGATGTCTGAGCGGCGCGCCTGGCGGTTAGCGCCCTTCGGCATCTTGCCGAAAGACCCAAGTGGTTACGGTTGTCGGCACCCTTCGTCTGCATACGAGCCGCCGCTGGCGCTGCCGAACACAGAGGAAGTACTCGATCACGGCTTCAATGCGTCGAGTGAGCGAGCAGCTAGCCGTCAACTAGGAGCGCCTGCAACGGGCCGAGCAGCCGTTCGGAACGGCGTGAGGTCGCCTGCAGCTCCACGAGACCGTGCGTCAACGGCTCCCCGCGGTTCCTGCGCTCGCGCTGCTCGGCCGCGATCGGGCGCCAGAGCTCATCGACGACGGTGCTCGGGTCGCCGGCGACCTCGTCGATGTCGCGTTCTAGGTGGGCGGCCCACAGTCGCAGTCGCGTGTCGCGCGCGAGCGCTGCGTCGCGGGTGACGACGTTGACCTCGCTGTCGTTGAAGAAGGAGTGGGCGTTGAGGTTCGCGGAGCCGAGCGTGAGCCAGCGGTCGTCGACAATCCCGACCTTCGCGTGCACGTACACGCGGTTGCTGGTGTTGCCCGAGCGCGCCCGGATCGTCGTGGCGAGGAAGCGCCCCTGGTCTCCGTCAGCTTCAGCGAGCAGGCCGAGTTGGCCGCGGGTGTCGTCCTGTCCGGTGTTCGGCCTGCCGGGCAGCATGATGACGAGGCGAAAGTCGTCCGCCGGCGGCTGGCGGAGCTTGTCGGCAAGGATATTGACGATCTCCGGCGACCAGAGGAACTGGTTCTCCAGGTACACCAGGTGCTGCGCGGAGCGCAGGGCACGCATGTACGCCTCGATGATCCGGAAGTCGCCGCGCGGCGCGAAGTCGTAGAGCTTCTCGGGGAGGGTTCGCACGACCTGCAGCTCCACATCGCCGGCGCTCACGACGTCCGCCGGCTGCGCTTCCAAGCGCTCGCCCGTGACCGCTTGCCAGCGCTGGGCGACGTGGAGACCAACGTCGGCTACCGCCGGCCCGCGCAGCCGTGAGGCGACGTCGTGCCAGCCCATGCGCCCGCGCGCCGGATGCTCGGGCGTGTCATAACGATCACCGTCCAGGTCCGTTAGGTCCATGCCGCCGACAAAGGCAACCTCGTCATCGATCACGACGAGCTTCTCGTGGTGGCAGTGCATCGGACGCTCGTTCGAGTCCAGCGCGACCTTGATGCGCGTCCCGCGCACGAGCTGATCGCGCCCCTCGCGCACGGAGGCGCGGCGCGGCGCGAACACGGGCACCGGAGCCCCGGCCCACAGCAGCACGCGAACGTCGACCGACTCGGCCGCCTCGCCCAGTAGCTCGCGCAGCAGCACCGGCGGCTCGTCGCGGACGAGCGCGAACTCCGGCGTGATGCACCACCCCGCGATCAGCACGCTACGCCGCGCGCAGCGGATCGCCTGCTCGAGCGCCGGGAAGTAGGCCGCGCCGTCGATCAGCACGTCGAGCGCGTTGCCCGCCCGCGGCGGCGGAGTGCCCGCGGCCCACAGGCGCCCGTCGTCCGGTGGCGTGCGCTGCGCGGAGCGCCCGAGCTTGCCGAGCCTACGAGCGTGGTGAGCGTTCGTCAAACGCTCGATCGCATTTCCCGCAACGCGGTCGGCGACTCCAAGGACATCCATGGGCATCGCACTCAGACGATACGCCGCCGAGGCGCCGCAACATCCGGCGCGACGCTTCGCCGTCGATCAACGCTCGGATCCGGTGGCTGTCTTGCCACCCACTCGCCATCCTTGGCGCTACCGGAAAAGCGACCGCATACGGTCTGGTTCTCGTCCTCAAAGGCAAAGCGGTAGTGGGACTGCTGGGCGCTGCCGCTCAAGGCCGCGGCGCGGATTGCCAATACGCGAAGGATATCTCCGTCGCTCCCGCCTGAGACCGCAGGACAACTAAGCCCCGCCGCTTCCGAGCGGCGGGAGGGGCTATTTGATGTGGAGGTTGATGCCGAGGAGCAGGAGCGGCCAAAGGACGATGGCCAGCAGCGCTGACAGGATGGGCTTGAGAGTGCTGGCGTGTTCGAAGTAGTGGTGTGAGGAGGCGAGCACCGCCCCGACGACCAAGTAGAGGAGACTGACGATTCCGGATCTCATCCTCTTACCACCCTGAGGTCGCCGAGTTGCTTGGCCGCGGCGCGACCGGCGCAAGGCGGGGTGAGCGACCGCCGCGGCCCGGCCCGCCGCGGGCAGCGTCATCTCCGCGAGCGCGCACGGTCGGTCATCTCCGGTCGGCCTTGTCCTTCAGGTCCTCAAGCGCGTCCTGCGCTTTGTCGACGGTCGAGTCGAGCTTACCCTTGAGCTTGCCCTTGTCCTCTTGGCGCTCTCCTTTGCGCTTGGTGTCCTCGTCGCCGGTCACGGCGCCGACGGCCTGCTTTGCGCGGCCGCTGATCTTGTCGGTCTTCTCGCCCATTGTGGGCCTCCTAGGGTGTACTGGGTTGTGGCCGAGACGCGTCGCCCAAGCGACGATGACCCGAGCCAGAGGTGTAGATGGTCAACGTGAATGCCGGTGGACGTTGCGGAGACCATCGCTGCGATCCACGATGGCTCCAGAGCGAACCATCACCCTCGCCGTCCGTAGTAGCGGCCTCGACCTCCAACCGCGAAGACCACGAGAATGATGACGAGCACCCACAGCAGCGGACTCACGGCAAGGCTTCCCACCAACGCCAAGACGATGAGAATGACGAGCAGCATGACGATTAGGTCCATGTCGACGAACCTACGCCCGAATCGCGGCACGGTCATCCGCGGCGGCTACTGAGGAAGTAGCCGGGAAACCCGTGAGAAGCGACGGGAGCGGGCAGTGGACGAGTGCGTTGTAGGTTGAGCCGGTTCGCCGCGATCACGCGGATCAGCAGGCCATGACGTCGCTTGCTCAACCGCCGACGAACAGCCCACGCACCGGCTCAGGCTGGACCCTCCTCTCGTTCGCATTCGCGGCCAAGCGGCGGTCTCGGCGGCGCCGCGGCTCACTAGCGCAATGGACGAATACGGGGCGTCTCGGCACGGGCCGAGCGGACGCCTCCTTCGCCGGCTGAGCGAGCGTCTCGCACGTCGCGGAGCAGACGCCTGGGTTTCGTCCAACTGGGCTGCGCGCGGCTCGACCATCGAGGCGCTCGCTCTTGGCGGAAGGGAGCAGTCTCGTGTCGGCATCCGTCGACCATCGGCGACCCAGCACGTCGCAGGCGTCAGGGCTAGATCGTGCTCCCGCGAGCGGCGTGCTGGCAGACGTCAGGGCATTCCTACCTTGTGCGCCCCGACACGGTTCGGGGCACGCTTTTCGGCGCTGAGCGGCTCGGAGTCGGTCTCGCGGGCCTCGCGTGTGCGAGCCGCGACTGTCAAGACGCAACCGCCACGAACAGAGTAGTGTTGTCGCGCTTCGAGCGCTCGCGCTTCGAGCGCTCATGCGAGCGCTCATCAAGGACAGGTGGGGGTCATGATGCATCGGATCAGGATCATGGGCTTGGCTGTGGTCGGCGTCCTGACGATTAGCGCGATGGCGGCGGCCGCGAATGCTTCCGCCGCGAGCGAGCAAGCGGTCCAGCAATGGAGTCACTCGATCCGGGTTTTGCCTCTGCCAAGTGGGGGCTGCTTCAACGCCTCTTATCCACTAGTGCAATGGGACAAGGTTGCCTGCAAGGCTGCGCCGGATCATCCCTACCTGCCTGCCCGGGGTCCTTTCCCGGGGGAAGTCGGCAATGGCAACGACTACTCGGCCGAAGTCTCTGGCTTGATAACGAGCGCAATCGGATCCATTCCGAGCGTGAGCGCCGGAGCGAGCGAGAAGGGGATCGACCCCAATACGGGCACCTCTGAACCGAACACGTTTACGCTCCAGCTGAATTCCAACTTCTTCGCATCGCCGCCGATGTGCGCGGGACACGGACTCCCGTCCGCGTGTCAAGGGTGGCAGCAGTTTGTCTACGCTGACTCACCGCAGGAAAACGAAGTCTTTATGCAGTACTGGCTTCTCCAGTACAACAACACTTGCCCGAGCGGCTGGAACTCATTCTCATTCTCGGGGTCAAGCGAAATCTACTGCTATAAGGATTCCATCGCCAGCACGCTGTCTGGTGGTAGGTTGGCCGTTTCCGGACTCTCGAGCACGACGTTTGAAGGCAGCGCCAATGTGAGCGGTAAAGACGCAGTGGTCCTGACCACGGCGTCTGGCCACGCGACCGCAACTGGCGCAGGCAGCGTGCTCAGCCTCGGCAACGGATGGAAAGCCGCCGAGTTTGCCATCGTGGGCGACTGCTGCGGGACCCAGGCAACCTTCAGTGCAAACACGACGATCACAGTCCACACGGTGGTCAAGAGCAACAGCGACGCGCCGCCGACGTGCGTAAACGAGGGATTCACGGGTGAGACGAACAACCTCAACCTGGAGGGAACGCCGGCGCTCCCAACGCAGCCGTTCCCGACGATCGCCTCGCAGCAGACCAATGGCAGCACCACGGCGGCCTCGTGCGCGACCGTCGGGATCGGCCCGCCGACGGTCGAAACGAAGGCAGCGTCGTTGGTCACGAGTGGCTCGGCGAGCTTGAATGGGACGGTGAACCCCAATGGTGGGAACGTCACGTCGTGCGAAATCGAATATGGCACGAGCTCCACGCTCGCGAGCCCAACGAAAGTGTCGTGTGGGTCACCGGGGTCGGGGAGCAGCCCGGTGCCGGTGTCCGTGTCGGTTACGGGTCTTGCTGGGGACACGGTCTACTACTTCCGGGTGGATGCGACCAACGCGGGGGGTGCTAGCAAAGGCAGTATCGAAACGTTCACGACGCTACAGAGCCCGCCGACGGGCGAAACGAAGGCAGCGTCGTTGGTCACGAGTGGCTCGGCGAGCTTGAATGGGACGGTGAACCCCAATGGTGGGAACGTCACGTCGTGCGAAATCGAATATGGCACGAGCTCCACGCTCGCGAGCCCAACGAAAGTGTCGTGTGGGTCACCGGGGTCGGGGAGCAGCCCGGTGCCGGTGTCCGTGTCGGTTACGGGTCTTGCTGGGGACACGGTCTACTACTTCCGGGTGGATGCGACCAACGCGGGGGGTGCTAGC
>OCZT010004935.1_pt1 | contig 13363 bp, 7 predicted proteins | sample 1539031 | NCBI WGS metagenome assembly OCZT01 (sample SAMEA3539308, study PRJEB22396) | soil metagenome | biome: tundra; feature: field; material: soil | place: USA | collected 2010-05 | depth 0.15 m | reverse complement strand
CGTGCCAGTCGGGAAAAATGAGGTGAAAATCCAGCGGTGTTTTCTGGCGCACCCAGACATCAAACGATTCGTCCATGACGAGAAAACCCATGCGGTCCGTCAACTCCAGAAGTTCCGGCGCGGGCGGATTGTGGCTCGTGCGAATGGCGTTGCAGCCCATGTCCTGCAACATTTCCAACTGCCGCTGCGCCGCGCGATAGTTGAACGCCGCCCCGAGCGCGCCCAAATCGTGATGGTCGCAGACTCCATTCAATAGAACGTGCTCGCCGTTGACAAACACGCCCTTGTCTGGATCGAACTTCACCGTGCGGATTCCAAACGGCGTTTCGTAACTATCCACCACTTTCCCGTCCCGCGAAACGGTCGTGACGGCTACGTAGCAGTTAGGCTTCTGTGTCGGTGGCGGCCCCCAAAGTTTTGGATTGGTGATTATGGTGTTGTTCTCTGCGACTGCACTGGCATTCGAAGAAATTTGCAAATCCACAGACGCGATGTTGGCCACAGCCGAACCAGATTTTTTGCCGTCCGCATCCAACGCAAAAATTTCCGTCGCCACGCTGACATTCGCGCCCTGCTTTAAATCGTTATCCACCGTCACCTGCAAATTAACTTTGGCCCGCTCCGGAGAAATTTCCGGCGTTGTCAAATACGTTCCCCAATGGCCGACGTGGACGGGCTGCGTCTTGACCAGCCATACGTTGCGATAGATTCCGGCACCGGGATACCAGCGCGAGGAATTCGGCGGATTGTCCAGCCGGATGACGAGTTCGTTTTCGCCGCCCGGCTTCATATACGGAGTCAAGTCCACACGCCACGACGCGTAACCGAAAGGCCAGCCGCCCACCAATTGATCGTTCAACCAAACCGTCGAGTAAGACATCGCTCCGTCCACATCCAGAAAAATGGATTTGCCCGCGTCCTCCGCCGGAATGTTCAATTTCTTTCGATACCATCCGATGCCGGCACTTGGCAAACGGCCCATGCCTCCACCACCCGTGCGGATGAACGGGCCCTCGATCGCCCAATCGTGCGGCAAATTGATTTGTTGCCAGCCGCTGTCATCGAAGTCCGGCTGCACATACGCAACGCCATCGCCGAGATTTCCTTCCGGTCGCATAAATTTGCGCGAGGCATCTTTGATGAAATTATTTCCCGTGGGCAGAATCCATTGCTTGATCACCGCTTGTGGAGAATTAGTCGGTTCGCCTGCCGCCGCCGCATTCGAGGATGAATTGCCATCGGCCTCCGCTTCAGCGAGACGACGGACGGTTTTTTGTTGCCGCACGTCGTAAAGCAGGCTCACGGCGTTGTTGGTCGGGTCGCCCTTGGTGAAACGCCAGTCGTCGTTGATGGATATTCGTTCCTGCGGCGCGGCCTGCACCGGCAAAGAACCGAATAACAGCATTTGGCCGAGCAAAAATGAAACGACAGTCAGATATTTGGCTGACCGGCACGAGTGTGCGAAGCAAGCGAATCCAGTGGGGCGAATCATATATGGTTGGTGTTAGTGATTACAGATGGCACGACAGGACTTTTTTTGGCGCTCGGATCACCGCTGGGCGCGGGAGCATGATCGGTCTTGGCTGGTGGCCCTAGCAGTTTAGTGAAAATCGGTTTCAAACCGTCCGCCCACACTTGGTAGCCTTTGACGGTGGGATGCAGTTTGTCGCCCGCGTTCACCATCCCGTCAAACAGCTTGCCATCCTTGTCGGCCAGCTTGTCGTTCACGTTCAAAAAGCGGATCTTTTTCCCGTCGGCAAGCCGCGCGAGGTTGTCGTTGATTTTGTTAATGGTGGGGATCACGGCCATGTTGTCGTTGCGCGGAAAAATGGCGGTCAAAATAATCGTCGCACCGGGGGCTTTCTGTTGGCAAACGGCTAGGACAGCCTTGATACCTCGGGTGATGTCCTCGACTTTGGCATCGTCACCCGGCCATGCTCCCACGTTGTTGATTCCCGCGAGCAGCACGATGATTTTTGGATTCACGCCGTCCAATTCCCCGTTCTCTAACCGCCAGAGAATATTTTCAATGGCGTCCGCTCCCCAGCCGAAATCCGCCGCGTTCCATCCGAAGAAATTCGTGTTCCAGTTTGCAAGAAACTTCGGATAATCGGTTGCTCCCCATCGGCGCGTGATGGAGTCTCCTTCAAAATAAATGGCAATGCCTCCTTGTTTGGCCTTCTCCAGCAACTGCTCGTGCGCAAGTTGCGAATTGGCATCTCGCCTGGGCGTAGGCTGGTTCGCCCGACTGCGAAATCCACCCCGGGGGCGCGGCGGAGCGGGCGCGGCGTTAACATAAGTGCCCACCCAATTAAAGAAAGCCGGCCAGTTGGGCGTCACATCGTGCCCACCGTCATGTTGCCGCCAGGCTAGTTCGCCGCCGATGAGCTGATTGACCGGCGGCATGGGATCAGTGAGGTAATCTCCGGGTGTGCCAAAGTCTTTTTTGCCGAGGAGCCGGTAAACCGGACCGGCCAAAACGCCGGCCATGAAACTCCCGTGGGCATCCACCCATTTGGCATCGCCGCGTTCGACGATTCCATAGCTGATGAAACAAGGACGCGGCGCGCACATCGCAATGAATTCGTGCGAATCCACGGGCAAATCGGCCGTGGTCTTCAGTGGCTCGGACGCGCCATACTTGATGAAGTTTCCCGCCATCCAATAATACTCGCCGCCGGCGAGATTTTCTACGGCCTCGCCAAAAATGTGCCGATGCAGTTTCACCCCACCTTCGCCGGAGGAACCGATCAAGCCCACGGCAATTCGTGGTTCAAAGGCTTCCGTTACGATCGCAGCCTTGCCGTAGCGGGAAAGTCCCTCGATGCCGATTTTTTTCGCGTCCACCATGGACTCCGGATTGGCTTCGAAATAATTGATCAATTGGCTGACGCCCCACTGCCACGCGCGCAACGCACCCCAATCGTCCGGCTTGCGTGGCTGGCCTTTATTCACCAAGCCGATGATGCCCGAGGTTAGGTGATTGTTATCGGGTTGAAAGCTGGTGGGAACGATCGTGCCGTAACCCCAGCCGTTGGTAATGGCGAGCGCATGCCACGCCGGCTCGCCGCCAAATCCGCCAAAGCCACCGTGCCTTCCCGACGCTGCCGTGGCTGTGTTGGTGCCCGGAGCATTGGTGCCTGAACGATTGAGCGCGGCCACCACATTGCTGCGAGGTCCGCCAAAACCAAACCCGAAGCCAAATTCAATCATGATCGGCACGGGGGCCGTCGCCTTGGCGGGAACCGTGAAGCTGGCCTGAATATCCACGGTGATGTTGGTGTAACTGCTGTTGTCAACATGACCGACCAAGGTTCTGGTCACGGTGGGAATGCCGCCGTTGGTTCCCTGTTTCGTGGCGGTCACTTCCCAAGTGACCTTCGGCACATTTGCCGGAATCCGGCCGTAAATTTCACGTTCAAAGTCTTCCTGAATTTCGGCGCGCCGCGCCGGCCATTGCTCCGGGCGCGTCACTTTCGTGGCGTCTTTCATCGTCAACACGTCCGGCAGACTGTTGGTGTAAGGATTGGCCGTGGCTTCGTCGAAGGTGGTTTGATTGTTCGGATTCGGACCGGACCGCAATTTTTTCACCCCTAACTGATCCATCATGTTCTGATGGTCGTTGAAAGTTACGGCTGCGGGCTGGGCCAACGCCGACGCAGTCATCAGAATCAGCAACAACCCGCCGGACCCGCCGCGAATCCAGCGCACAATCGTGCGGGCTGAAGTTTTGGTAGAATGGCAAAGAAGAGTGGACATAATGGTCAGGGGGTGAACAAATTCAAATCAATCGCATGCCCAGTTGCGGCGCGCAGCCCCAGGTCGTGACCCAATGCTCTTCCGCTGCGAGGGCGGTGCGTTGAGCGCAGACCAGCGTTGCGGCAAGGGCCAGTGCAGCCGACCAGTTTGATGGCGAGCGCGGAAATTGAATTTGCATAGTTCGATTACGGCCCAAGCTGGACGCGAGGGAAACGCGCGGCGGCGCGGTTGGCGTTGATGGAAGAGACCGGCATCGCCGCCGGACTGGTCATGAACAAAGCTTGCCAGTTCACCAAGTTCGATGAGACGCGTAATGGGTAATCCGCGCGGGCGAAAATGGCTGATGCCAGAACTGACGCCCACACAAGCAGGCGCAAAAAACCGCCGGAGAAAAACCTCGGCAGCCTGACGACGTTGGCGCTCGTGCAGTGCAGTGGCATGATGGTTTGCTGTGGGTTTAATATCGAAGCAAAACCGTTCCGCGTCAACCAAGCCGTTACCGGAAAGACGACCGGATGCCCGGCTCACTGAAGCAATGGCACGACGGCAAGCAAGGTGGAATCATATACCATCGCTTGCATTGAGCAATCAAGTTGAGACAATTGTCATGGAATTTTTACGGCCGACAGTTTTCGAACCAGTCCGGCCTGCATCCGGTCAATAGAGTTTGCCGAACCTCTATTTGAGCCCCGGCAAGGCGGCAATCAATGCAGCATTAAAGTCCGAGTTGTCTTGAGCCCAGTAAAAATCGATACTACCTATTGCACCACCATACCTGTTGAAACGATACATATCCGCATATTTGCACCATTTTGCCGAACCATCCGCGAACACTTCATTGCCGCCAGCGGGGTCAGCGCCTTTAGGGTGCGGTGGGCTTAAATCGTATTCAAAACGCCACGTCGAACTGGCATTTGCCGGAGTTTTAAAATATTGCCCGGTCCACGTCCCCGTGTTGGGAGTCGTGGCTCCTACTTTCATGTTGGCATCCACCGCCAATGTCCAGTAAGGTTTTGCACTGGCAAGTTTTATTGGACTATATCCAGGAGAAATTATAGCACCAGTTGGCAAATTCCATTTTTTAATCCCGCCTAAGTAGCCATAGCCGATATACCATTGACCAACACCAGAATCCACTGGAAGAGCTAAATTGCGATTCGGACACGTCCATATTAATTTATTGTTGGCTTGTAATTTCAAATAGGTAGTCAATGCATCTACAATAGGGGTGGGTATCGCAGTGGGTGCCCAGTTAGGACCGTTAGGGTCGCTCGGACCCGTGCCGCCTGAAGCCGCCGCCTGGGGAACGTTATCCTGAAAATCTCCGGCATAAAGGTTCGCGCCGAGGCCCATTTGTCTCAAGTTGCTCAAGCATTGGATGCGCTTGGCTTTTTCCTTGGCGCTGGCCAGCGCCGGCAGCAGCATCGCCGCCAGGATGGCGATGATGGCAATGACCACCAGCAGTTCAATCAGGGTGAAGGCGGAGGGGCGTGATGATTTAATGTTCATTAAAATTTTGACAAAGGGTTGTGGGGGTAATTATTCGAGGCAAGTTTAATTCAATAAAAATTGTAATAGTTGCCATACCAGCGCATCTGGATTTCCGAGGACTTATGCGTTTCGACGTGCCCGTCGCCAAACAACAGATTCATGGATTTGACGTGGCCGTTGGCGTAATGACCGTTGCCGTTGCCCAGTTGGGCGGGATTGGGATTGCTTTGGCTCGCCGCCCGATCGGTGAGAATCGGCTGCCTGCCCGATGCCGTGTCACTCAGGCTGGTCGGCCACGGATTGGTGCTGGGCGTGGTGGCCGGATAAAGACCCGAAGTGCCTTTTCGAGGAACCCACCACGCATGATAACAGACCGCAAAGCCGAAACCAGCGCGCGTCACCGATGCAATCAAGTCAGGAAGCGAAGCCAGCTGATGCCCCCGGTTGGCGAGGCACCAGTTGTTGTCGGCAGTGAAATCATCCGGCCTGACCGGGCAATACCACATCGGAACCGTCAGGCCATACGGCCTCAGACCGGTGATCATGCCAAGCAGGGTGCTGGTGTTGCTTTGATCCACATCCCAAGTGTTGTTAAGATTGGAATTGTCAAAACGCGGAAAGACACCCCTCGGCGTTTCGTTGGCATACATGTTCACCGCGATCCCCCATTGCCTGTAATTCGAGGTGCAATTGATCACCTTGGCGCGAAACTTGGCGGCGGCCAGCGCCGGCAGCAGCATCGCCGCCAGGATGGCGATGATGGCGATCACCACGAGCAGTTCGATCAGCGTAAAACCCAAGGTCTGAATTCGGATCGCGGATGTTTTTTTGTCCGCCCGATGACCGGCAATTTTCCCGGTTGGAATTCCGAACTGGTTTGCTGTTTTCATTCAACTTTAATCACAATAGCCGTCCAAATAATCAAGCTCCCCAACTGCGGCGCGCGGCCTTTCCACGCGGGCGCACTCACGCCTGATCCCGCTTTTATGGCCAATAAGTGGTCTGGCTGGTTATGAACGAAAAATCCCCGTTGCCGGGGGTAAAAGGCGTAATGGTGCCTGCGCCATTGCCGGCGGATGAGTTGTTGTTGACCACCACAGAATCCGTCCATTTTCTGATGGCGGCATGACCGTCGCAATAAGCGATGCCGTTCGCCTTATTATGATAGGTGGCCGGATAATCCGTCCATCCAAACGAGTTGAAATTGATGACCATAAATCCATCATTGATGCTGAAAGGGTTTTCATCCATCAGCAGCCAGAGCGAGGTTGGCCCCGGATGGATCATATCCGAGTCTTTGAAATATTTGGTCTCCTTTTTCGGAGATGTGGTGTTGCCAATGTCCTGCGCGGACTGGCTGGTGGGCGACCCTCCGGGGGAAAGGAAGGCGTTCATGGACATGCTGCGGGTATGGGGAACGGTGGGGGCACCATTGACAAAACTCTGGTCAGCAGGGCATTTGTAGACACCCAGTGATTTAACGTAGGGAAAAAGCAACCCGGCCATGATGTAATTGCTGCCCGCCGTATTCGCGACATACTGGTTTCCCGGGCACCATTGCCCGAAAGCCGGGTCGGTCACGTTATTGGCCGCAGGCTGCCACGCGAGGTCTCCATTCGGAACCAGCCTGCTGCTGTTGTCGCCGTCATACATTATCCAGCCCAGCCCCAACTGCCGGAGATTGTTGATGCACGATATCCCCTGCGCCTTTTGCTTTGCCTTGGACAGCGCCGGCAGCAGCATCGCCGCCAGGATGGCGATGATGGCGATGACCACCAGCAGTTCGATCAATGTGAAACCGGATGGTTTTTGGCTGCTTACCTTCATCTTCTTTCGGATTGTTGCGTTTAAGCATCCGGCCCAGGTGCGAGGGGAAACCCATCCCCCTCGCACCTGCCGTCCAATCAATGCTCAAGGCGCGGGAGCGAGTCTGAAGAAGACCGTCGCTTGCGTCGCATCAATCGGCACTGTTATCGGGCTGGTGCCGCCGCCGGGATAATCACCCCAGTTGCTCCGAATGCCCACGCTGAGGCTGTTGGTCTGCGCCTGGAGCTTGAAGCTGCCCGTCCAGGTGAATTGCAGGCTGTTGCCAATTCGAGTGTAGTTCAGTATCGGCGGGGTGACGACCGGAATCGAAACGACGCTGATGCTGCCGTCCACCGCCAGATTGTTGGTCCAGGTCGCGCCTCCGCCGATGACGGTCAGGGCCGCGCCGTTCAGCACGGGCTGGCTGAACAGGGTGAACGTGTCTCCCACCGCGAGGGCCGGGCCGAGGTTCGACACCGTGAGCGTTCCCGTGCCGGTGTTGGTCAGCACGCCGCTGACCACCACTAGGTCATTGGACGGCGACAGGGATTTGTTCACTTCGATGGCCAGATTGCCGCCGAAGCTCAAATCGCTGTTGATCGTGAGCGTGCCGACGGATGCGCCCGGCGTGAGCGTGGTTCCCGCATCCAGCGTGACCGGTCCATTGAGTGTGCCGGTGCCGCCGAGCCTGCCGCCGGCGACGTAGGTTGAAACGGCGGCGTTGGCGCCGTTGACGACCAACGTGCCGTTGCTGACGGTGGTCGTGCCCGTATAGGTGTTGTCGGCGGTGAGTATCAATTTGCCGGAGCCGAATTGCACCAGTGAACCTCCTCCGCTGATGACGCGACTGACGGTCACGCTGTCCGAGCGGTCGTAATCCAGCTCGCTGTTGTCGGTAATGCTTCCGGTGCCGGCGGAGCCGGTGATGCCGCCCGCGCCGACTTGCAAGATGCCGGAGGTGATGGTCGTGCCATTGGTATAGTCGTTCATGCCGGTCAGCGTCAATCGGCCGGAGCCTTCTTGCGTCACTGAACCTTCTCCGACGATGTTATCGGGGAAAGTAAAGTCGTCAGGACGGTTGAAAGCGATCGAGGCGCCCTCAAACGCTGAAAATGTAGCATGTATAACGTCGTTGGTCAGGAAGACGTTACCGGTGATCGCGCCGCCGCCGGGGGTGGAGTTATTGCCAAGGATGAGTCCGCCGCCGTTGAGGTAGGTGCCGCCGGTATAACTGTTCGAGCCGGTAAGCGTCGAATCGCCATTATTTCCATTGCTAACTCTGATCATTAATTTCCCGTCGCCGCTAATGGGGCCGGCGTAGATGGCGACACCATTGTCCTGGCGGGCCATGATGAGCGTGCCGTTGTTGGTTATGGCAGAACTGGCGTTGGCACCAGCGTTGCCTTCCCATACCTGCAACTGGGCACCGAGGTCAATCGTCGTCGTGCCAGTATAAGTATCCGCGCCGAGAAACTTCAGCACGCCGGAACCCCGCTTAATCAAATTCCCCGTTCCGCTGATGACGCCGGCGATCGTCGAGTCGCTCGTGCTGTTGAAGATGAGCGTGCCGTTGTTGGCAATGGGCGCGGTGGGGCTCAACGTGCCAGTGGCGCCGCCGGTGCCGGCTTGCACCGTGCCGTTGTTAATTGTGGTGCCGACCGAATAGGCGTTGTTGCCGGGAAGAATGAGCGTGCCGCTGCCATCGTTCGTCAGGGAGCCGGAGCCGTTAATGGCGCCGACGGTCAGTGTGCCAGAGACATTGAAGTCGAGACTGGAATTGTTATTCATGCCAATAGTGCCGGTGCCGATGGAACTGGTCGTGCCGCCGGTGCCGACTTGGACTGTCCCGCCGTTAATCGTGGTCGCGCCAGACTGTGAATTGGTTCCCGTCAAAACCCATGTGCCCGAGCCAGCCTTCAAAAGCGCCGTCGCGCCGCCGTTGTCACTCAGTGCAGCATCAAGCTCATCCACGCTGTTGCCATTTAAAGTGAGGGTGCGCGCACCGGTGCCATTCATGACGATTGGACCAACGTTGTTCAGGTGCAATCCGGCCGCGCCTTCGTCGTCAATCGTGCCGCCGCCGGTGCCGAGCGTGAACAGGTGATCGCTGGTGACCGCGCTGCCACCGGTGTATTGCAACGTGCCGCCGTTGAGCACCAGATTTCCCGCGGCAGGGCCCGCCGCACCGATGTCGCTGGGTGAACCGCTGGGAGCCAGCACGCCGACGGTCGTGATGCCGCCGTTGAGCGTTGTGGCACCGCTGTAGGTATTGAGGCCGCCAGCCAGTGCGAGCGGGCCGTTGCCGTTCTTGGTCAGGCTCCCGGTGCTGATGAAGTTGGCTCCGCTTGAAGTTATGCTATAGGGCTTGGTGTTGTTGACCGTAGTGCTCGCAGGCTGAATCGTCGCAAAATTGACGGTCACATTGGTATTGGCGGTGGTGATCGTGTCGTCAAACAATGCCGTGCCGCCATTGGCCCAAGGTTGATTAGCGCCGTTGACCTTCCAGTTATTTGGGGTGGTGATGTCCCAATTGCCACTGCCTAGACCGCTCCAGACAAACGCCAGCGAGGTGACGTTCAGTTGGATCGTGCTGCCGTTGGTGGTGAGATTGCCACCCGCGCCGACCAACGTTCCCAGAGTGACTCCCGGAGGTGGGCCGGTGAACGAAAGCAACGGATAATGCGAGCCGACGAGGAAGGAGCCGCTGTTGACGTTGATCATGATCGGGCCACCGACTGAAACCGGGCCCGTTGAAATTGCCGCCGTTGCCGTGTTGTTGACACCGTTGAATTCCAAGGTTGCACTCGAACTGGTCCCCACCGTCAACGAGGCCGGGGTGATTTGCTGGCCACCTTGATTAACCCCGAGCGCCGTGCTGTTGGCGACGGTGATGCTGCCATTGCCTTGCGAGCCTTGAATCACCAATTTGCCGGCGCTGACGGTGGTGGTGCCGCTGTAAGTGTTCGCGCCGGTCAGCGTGAGCGTGCCCGAACCAAGTTTGGTGAGCGAGCCGCCGCTGCTGGTCAAAGCGTTTGTGAACGTCACGTTCTGTCCCGCCGTGTCAAAGCTATACAACTGGCTGGCCGACGTGTCGAAGCGCGGCGAGTAATCGTAGGTGTTGACTGAACTGAATCCCAGCGTGCCACCGGAGAAGGTGATCGTGCCGCCGACGCCCAGCGGACCGGACGTTCCAAGATTTTCGGCGCTGTCAACAATCAACTCGCCGCCGCTAAGAACCGTGTTGCCGGTGTAAGTGTTCGCGCCCGAAAGCGTGAGCGTGCCGTTGTTCACCTGCACCGTGCCGGTGCCGGAAATAACACGGGCAATGGTATCCGAGACCGAGGGGGCATCAAATTTAAACACAGACGAATTGTTCAATATGACGGCGTTGCCTCCAACCGCCTGGACGAAGTTAAGGAGAAGTCCGCTACTCTTGACAACGATTGTGCCACTATTGTTAGTCACGGGGCCGAGGGCGGTGCTGGAGAGGTAAATATTGTGGCCGTTACTCCACGTCATCGTGCCTGGCCCCTCCCATACGACCGTAAATGGCCCAGGGCCGTTGTTGGCAATGAGATTATGGTTGACGATCCAATCCCCCGTTCCACCAAAGTCCAATTCACAGTTCACGCCGCCGCCGAATACCGGGGTCCAGCTTGGATTGATAATTGCCGCGTTCGCTGAATTGTTGACAAAACCGTGGACGGTCCCCGCAGTTCCCGGTCGCACAGCCCAAGCCAATTGATTTGCAGTGAAATCTCCGATAGTAAGAACCGCAGTGGCACTGTCGTTGGTGATTCCAAAAATGCCAGCGGACGGGGAATTCCCCGTTGAGGGCGCTGTAATGGTCACGTTACCGATTTGATTCGCCGTGAGGACGATATTTACGCCCGACGTGCCGTAGCCGGTGTTGGGCCAGCCGGTAATGTATTTTAGGGCCAGATTCCCAGGGACGACGCCGTCCCATTGGGCGGTGTCTTGCGTGGAGCCGCTGGGTTGACCATTGGGGTTCCAATTGACGCCGACGCCGATGTCTATGGCGGTTGCGTTGGTCCAAGTGTATATCGTCTGGCCAAAGGCAGCCGTCGTTGCGAAGGTGCCGCAGAGAATAATGAGGAATTTGAGGATTGTGAGTTTGGTTTTCATAAGTTGTAATATCTCAATCAGCGACCAGGCTGGTGAAGAGGTTGATGTCATTGTTGTTTTCATATTCGAGGGCTTGCTTTTATGGTTTAGTTTTATGTTTTGTGGTTGTGTCTGACAGGTTGATTTGAACTACCCTTGGCCAGCGCCGGCATCAACATCGCGGCTAGATTGGCAATGACCACCAGCAGTTCAATCAGCGTGAAAGCGTTATTCGACAGGCTTCTTGGTTTAGATGTAGATGTAGATGTGCGTAACATAGGAACCTTCATGGGCTGTTTATTTATTATGACATAAATCCGTCGTTGTGGAATGGAAAATACTACGATTTTTGCCGTATTTGTTTTTTTGATGGGAAAATTGTGCGCTGCCGTTCTGGCCGGTTCTTGCCAGCGGTTCGAGAACCGGCGATTGCGATCGCTGCCTTGCCGGGCCTGGCGCCAGCTGGCCGGCGGGAGCGGGAGGGACAGGAGGTGACGCCGCGCTTCTCAATGCTTCATTCCTTTCCTTTGACATGACCCGGTATTCGCTGGGCGCGATTTGGTTGACTGATTTGAAGACGCGGGAAAAATAAAACGGATCGTTGTAGCCGAGCGTCGCGGCGATTTCCTTCACGCTTGCGGCGGTGACATCCAGCAGGTCGCGCGCGCGTTGCATCCGCAGACGCGTAAAATAATCCATCGGCGCACTGCCAATCCGGCGCTTGAACAACGCAAAGAAATGGGAGGGTGAAATGTTCGCCAGCGCCGCCAGCGTGGCCACCTGCAACGGCTGGTCCAGATGCTGCGCCATGTAGGCAATGCTTTGTTCAATCCGCAGGACGGTTCCAGTTCCGCAATACTCCACCGCGCCAGCGGAAAGATTCGGGCCGGCACCTTTGGTCGCTGCTTCAATGGTGATCATTTTCATTTCAAATCATGATGTTGGGTTTAGTCCGGCATAAAAACGAATTGGCAAATAAATTTGTCTCTTGAAATTCAGGCGGTGGTCGGCGCTCCAAAGTGTCTTTGCAAAACCAGCGCGATGATGCCGCGCAAACGCGGTTGCGGCACCAGTCCGCTGGCCATGATTTTCGTGGTGGCGTGCGTGGATGAACGCTGCTTGACGATATCCGTGACGATCGGACCGACCTTGTCCCAGGCCCGCGCCACGTCGCCGACCACCACGATGACGTCTGGGGCCAGGCCAGCGATCAGCATGGCGATGCCTTTGCCCAGATAATGCGCCATGCGATTCAGCGCTTCGGCCGCCTTGGGGTCGCCTTGCTCCGCCAGTTGCAAAACATTTTCAAAAGTTTTTGCCGCAGGCTGTTTCGATGAATTAGTTTTCCCATTGCGGTTCGACGATTTTGCCTCGGAGTAATAACGCACGGCGGCGGAATTGGACGCATAAACCTCCCAGCATCCGTGATTACCACAGCCGCATTTCGGCCCGTTTTCATTAATGGTAACGTGGCCGAACTCACCCGCCATGCCCGAAGTCCCGCGCACCAGCTGGCCGTTCAAAATCATCCCCACCCCGATGCCCTCCGAAACCGTGACGACAATCAGGTTGCGAACCACTTCGGCGTGTTGGCCAAACCAAAATTCCGAAAGCGCACAGGCATTGGCCGCATTTTCCAAATCCACCGAAAGCCCGGTGGCGTGCTCGAGCTGCACCTTCAAATCCATTTCCCGCCAGCCCAAGTTGGGAGCAAACACGAGTTTCTGGGAGGACAAGTCCACCCGTCCGGGCAGGCTTACGCCAATTCCTTCGTAAGCCATGTGCGGATGCGCCTTCCGCAATTCGCCGATGCGTTGACTGACCTGTTTTACAAACTTTTCGGAGCTTGCCGGCGTCGGCATGGATTCTTGAGCCAGGAAGTGGCCACTCAAATTAGCCAGGGCGATTTCCGTCATGCCCGGTTGGATATTGATTCCGAATATGCCGGCGCGATTCTCGTTCAAATGCAAAAACGTGGGTCGGCGGCCCCGCAGCGCCCGGCCAACGGCCCCCTCCCGCAACCAGCGTTCGGAAATCAACTGTTCGGTAATGACCGACACCGTGCTGCGCTGCAAGCCTGAACGACGCATCAAGTCGGCCCGTGAAAGCGGCTGATGCTCGCGCACCAGATTCAACATGATGCGACTGTTGATGTCACGGGCGGTTTCGCTCGTGGCGACTT
>OCZT010004934.1_pt1 | contig 13365 bp, 13 predicted proteins | sample 1539031 | NCBI WGS metagenome assembly OCZT01 (sample SAMEA3539308, study PRJEB22396) | soil metagenome | biome: tundra; feature: field; material: soil | place: USA | collected 2010-05 | depth 0.15 m | reverse complement strand
CGCCACACCAGCAACTATGCCCGGCGACCACCGCCCACTGACCTACCAGCTCGCCAAGACGTAAATCTCAACAGTTAGCTCGTCTCTACTTGCGGAGGTCTGAGACTCGGGATGCCTTAAAGGAAGTGCTTGATGAAAGTGATTGCGAGGTAGAGCTTGAACAGATGGACTGCCAGCTTCTCGTAGCGGTCGATGTTCTCGTTCAGCGAGTCGACGGTCGGACCTGGCCATCACTGGTTGCCAGGCGCAATACTGCCGGTTCCGGCATGCCCTCCAGCTCCCCCTGATCCATGGATACAGTCTATCACATCTCAACACATTTTCGACGGTTGGACGCAAGGAAGAAGCCCCGGTCACAGGGTATTTCGGTCACCTACTTCAGGAGGTCTGAGTCTGGCGAGGCCATCCGAACTGCCTAGTTATCAAGTCCCCAGTCGGCCAACGCGGCTCGGATGTAGTCGCATACAGCGCGCGTTCGCGTCGTACTTGTGGATCCGTCTACGGAATTGGGGTGCCCGGGTGGTGCAGGACCCGCCACCCCCTCATCGACTCGCGCCATAGGGAACTCGGCGCGCTCGTCGTCCTTCGACCTGCGTGACGTAGGTCAGGAGCACGAAGCCCGGGCCGACCGTCCTGCCGCACATGTGGCTGAAGTTGATGGTGTGCGGTTCAGGATCGGTGTCAGCGACCAGCGCGGCAATCATCTCGCCGCGCGTCCACAGACGTCCCGACTTGCCGATCTCTCCGAAGTCCGGGTCCAGCAGCTCCTCGAGTTGGTCTGCGGAGCCTCGCACCTCGGGTGTGAGCAGGGCGAGTTCGCGTTCTATGACCACTGCAACCTCGTCGTCGACCACCTCATGAGTCTCCCACGAGGCGCGTTGCGGCGGCGCCGCTCGTCGATCGCTCACCGGTCGCCCGTAGACCGATCCCTTACGGACGCCCGGAAGGCCCGGCCCGCGTCATCTGAACGCAGTCATGTAGCCGCTGACGATGCGTGCAAACGTCTGCGGAACCGGGGAAGAATGCGGCATGGGATCAGTGACCCCGGTAGTGGCGTTGTAAAGCGACGCGGCGTACTTGGGCCCGACTCGAGCGTGCCCAGCTCCGCAAGAGTAGGTCCGAACTAAACCTCGTCCAGCCCCTCAAGAGCAAGGACAAGGCGGCGGTCGACACCATGCTCCAGCATCCGCTGGTACGTCACATCGCCTGAGCGCGCCGTCACACGCATCGCATCAATGTTCTCCCGCAGTCTCCGCCGCAGCACCTCGAGCAACCCATCCGCGGTGCGGTTGCTGCCGTACTCACGAAGGAACAGTTCCAGTCGTCGACGTCGGTCGCTGAAATGGATGAACCCTTCGGCCTCAACCACGTCCCGGGCATGTAGCGGAACCCACGAGAACGCCACCCACGCCAAGTCTGACTCCCGCGCCAGCGGCCCGCACATGTCCCAGTCCACGAACCCCACCAGGCCATCGTCGTCCCAAACAGCGTTGTACGGCGCGGCGTCGTTGTGGCCAATCACCAACCCCGGACGCCAGATACCACCCTCCCGCCACACGGCTTCGATCCCTGGATCGAAGTCGAGGACCGCCTCGTGAAACCGGCGCAGCCACCCGGCAACCTGCGCCAAGGCCTTGTCGCTGTGAGTCCATGCCGGCCACGGGCGACAACTGCCGACCGTCTCACCAGGCAGGTAGCTGACAACGTCGCGACCCAACTCATCGGCGCCCAAGGGCCGCGGTGCCCCGTCGAAACCCCTGTCCAGCAGATGGGCCAAGACCTTGCGCACCGACGGCGCCCAAGGCCCTGCCACCCGACGCACCGTTCCGTCGACGACGGTGGCTCCGCCGTCGAAACCGCCCTCCAACCGACGCTCATCCATACCCGCGAGACTGCCAGATCACGCCACGCGGGGATTCAGAGGTCGCACCTAGCGTCATCTGAACGCACCCTCATGCTTGATTTCGTGCGGTATCACCGGACACGCCTGCTCAGCAGGCGTCGACTGGCGGCGGCATCCATCGGGCCGTTGCGGGCCTGGAGAGCAGCGGCGATTTCGACGCGGTGCTGCACGGTCTTGTTGCCGCCGTACTTGAACTTGGCATTGACGCCGGTAATGGTCAGGCGCAGACCACGGATGCCCTCGATCAGCTTCCGGTCGCTGCCCACATCGACGGCCGGCGTGACCCGTATCGAGTCCGCTGGTTCGAAGTGACTCAGCGCCCTGGCCAGGATCGTAGCCTTGGCCGCCGGGTCGTCGATGACTTCCACGTCAACCTCAGCCTGAACCGCGGCGTAGTAGCTGGTCGGCACGCCGAGCGCAGGATCCTGACCAGCGTTGGCGTTGACCGCCGCCGGGACATAGACGTAGTCGGTCACCACTGTCAGCAGCGCTCGCGGACGCTCGGCAAGCGCGCGCCACACCGGGTTGGGCTTGGCGAGGTGCAGCTCCACCGTGTGCCCACTATCGAAGGTGAAGTGCGTGGGTACGACGACCGGCAGTTCCCGGTCCGGACCGCCGGGCGCGATGAGCTGTCCGAAGTCGTAGTCGTGCAGCACCGCCCGCCACTCGTCGTCGTGGTTTGGTGCGTCCCAAGGGTGTACGAGCATGACCGTGATCTTGTCATCCCCTCTCGTCTGGCGGACGGTCGCCTGTTCGTTCTTCGATGCTTGGAATGTGAACTCCCGAACTCCCGAACTCCCTGTTTCTCAGGTCAATAGGTCCGGGGCGTTGCTCTGGTGCTCTTGTGACGAATGGTGCACAATACTGTCGAAAGTGGCATAATCGAAGATGGCGGTAGTCGCTGAAGAGCAATTGAGCCGGTCCGTGTCGAGGTCCGTTGGGGAAGGCGTCCCTCGCACACAGGAGGTCCGGTTGTTATCAATACCGCGTGTCACAACCTGTGGCGTGGTGTTCATTCACTCCACACCAGTTGCGTTGTGCCCGCACATCGTATGGGCCCTGGAGTCAGTGTTTGGCGAGCCGGTTGCCCTGCATTGGACTCGCCAACCACGGGGGGTCAAGTTGTTGCGCGCGGAGTTGTCCTGGGCAGGAGAGGCCGGCACCGGTGGCAAGGTGGCCAGCGCCTTGCGCGGCTGGGACAATCTTCGTTACGAGGTCACCGAGGAGCCCAGCCCGGGCAACGACGGCTCGCGCTGGTCACACACCCCGAGTTTGGGTATCCACCATGCGTGGACCTCGGCCGGCGGTGATGTGGTGATCAACGAGGACCGCCTGCGCGCCGCGATATCGATCACCAACGGCGACTCGACGACCTTGACCCAAGAACTCGACCGTCTGTTGGGCCGGGCCTGGGACGATGAGCTCGAACCCTTCCGTCAGGCCGGCGGAGGAGAGGCCGTGCGTTGGTTGCACATGGTGGGCTGACGGCCCCAGGCCGGGGCCCGCGATTGGTCTAGAGCGGGATGTTTCCATGGTTGCCGCGGCGTTGAGGGGCGGCGGCGGCCAGAGCCGTTCGGGTGCACTTCGGATCGATGATCTCGTCCAGGACCTCGATCTCGATCGCCCGCTGCAGTCCACCGGAGAGCACCTCGTGCTCGGCTGTCAGTTCATTCTCTACCTGTGCGCGGTCCTCTTCTGCGACCTGCGCGAGGCGGCGACGGTGCAGGATACGCACGGCTGTAATCGCACCCATGACGGACACGGTGGCTATGGGCCAGGCGAACACCTAGGTGGCACCCATGGACCGGGAGTTCATTGCCAGGTAGGCACCCCCATAGGCCTTGCGTGTCACGAGGGTGACGCGGGGGACCGTGGCCTCGGCAAAGGCGTGCAGCAGCTTGGCGCCGCGCCTCGCCGCACCACCTCGTCCCACTCTTGGTCCACGCCGGGCAGGTAGCCGGGGGCGTCGACAAGCACGATGAGCGGGACGCCGTGGGCGTCGCACATGCGCACGAAACGCGCCGCCTTCTCGGCCGAGGACGAGTCCAGACAGCCACCGAGGCGCATCGGGTTGTTCGTCACGCCGCCCACGGTCCGGCCGCCGAGACGACCCAGGGTGGTCGTGATGTTGGGAGCCCACTTGGGGTGCAGCTCAAGGGTGTGTTCGGCTTCGTCCAGGACGTTGACCATCAGTGGGTGGACGTTACAGGCGCGCCGAGCCGACTCCGGGAACGTCTCGGCGAGATCGCGGTCCTGCACGGCGCTGACTTCGAGTGTGCCCTGGTCTCCCAGTAGCGAGCACAGTAGCTGCCCACGCTCGTAGGCCTCTTCGGTCGTCTCGGTGACGACATGGACCACGCCGGAGCGACAGCCGTGTAGCTCGGGACCGCCGAGTCGAAGCGCGCCGACATTCTCGCCGGTGACCGAACGCACGACGTCCGGGCCGGTGACGAATACGCGTCCGTCGGGGCCGAGGATGACGATGTCGGTCAGTGCGGGACCGTATGCCGCACCGCCGGCAGCAGGGCCGACGACGATCGAGATCTGCGGGATCTTGCCCGAGGCACGCGTCATGATCGCGAAGACCTCACCGACGGCGTGCAGCGAGACGACGCCCTCGGCGAGCCGGGCGCCACCGGAGTGCTAGATACCCACGATCGGCACTTTGTCGCCCAGGGCTCGCTCGTAGGCCAGCCGGATCGCCTTGCAGCCCTCCGAACCCATGGCGCCGCCCTGAATCATGGCGTCCGAGGCGAAAGCCACGACCGGAGTTCCGCGCACCTGACCTACCCCGCAGAGCATGCCGCTCGCGTTCTCGGCCGTGATCAACTCGAGGGTGCCTTGGTGGCAATGGCCTGTTCGGCTGCGGGGCTGAGCATCCGCGCGGCCATCAGATGCTTCGGATTGTCAATGCAAGGTTGTGACCACCAAACCCGAACGAGTTATTCAGGGCTGCGATGTCGCCTTCGGGGAGCTTGCGGTTCTCACCGTGAATGACGTCGAGGGAGATTGCGGGGTCGAAGTCGTCCAGGTTGATCGTGGCCGGGGCCAACCGGTGGTGGATCGCCAGGATGGTGAAGATGGTCTCGAGCGCCCCGGCGGCACCGAGCAGGTGGCCGGTCATCGACTTGGTTGCGCTCACCGGCATGTGGTCCACCTCGTCACCGAAGGCGCGACGGATGGCGTTGGACTCGGCGATGTCGCCCACCGGGGTGGAGGTGGCGTGGGCATTGATATGGACGATGTCCCTGTGCGACAGCCCGGCGCTCTCGACGGCGTCGCGCATGGCACGGGCCGCTCCGGCGCCTTCCGGGTCCGGTGCTACGACGTGGTAGGCATCCGAGGAAATCCCCACTCCGGCGACCTCGGCGTAGATCCTCGCGCCGCGCGCCTTGGCATGCGCTTCGGACTCCAGCACGATCACGGCGGCGCCCTCACCCAAGACGAAACCGTCGCGGCCGGTGTCGTAGGGGCGTGAGGCTGCCTCGGGATCGTCGTTGCGGGTGGACAGTGCCTGCATCGCAGCAAAGCCGGCGATCGGCATGGGATGTATCGCGGCCTCGGTGCCACCGGCGACCACGACGTCGGCGCGGCCGTTGCGGATCATCTCCACGGCGTAGCCGATGGCCTCAGCTCCTGAGGAGCAGGCGCTCACCGGTGCGTGCGCCCCGGCGCGCGCATTGAGCTCGAGAGACACCGCTGCGGCAGGGCCGTTGACTATCAGCATGGGCACAGCGAGCGGAAAGACCCGGCGAACACCCTTTTCCTTCAGGGTGTCCCACTGGTCTAGCAGCGTGTTGACACCACCGATGCCGGTGCCGATGACGACGCCGAGACGCTCTGGCTCCACTTCGGGTGTGCCTGCGTCGGCCCAGGCCTCCCGTGCAGCGATCAGGCCATACTGGCCGGATGGGTCGAGCCGGCGCGCCTCAACCCTGGCCAGAACCTCCAGGGGGGACTGCTTGATCGTCGCCGCGATCTTCACCGGGAGCTGGTAGGTCTCGACCCAGTCGAACGGCATCAGGGCCACCCCTGACTGGCCGGCCAGGACGGCCTCCCAGGTCTCGGTGACGTTGGCCCCGACGGGGGTGGTCGCACCCAGACCGGTCACGACGATGCGTTGCTCAGGACTTGGGGTCATTGGTGGTTCCGCTCCTTGTGTTCAGTGGTCCTAGTGGCACACGGGGTCCGGCCTGTACGGCATCCGGCAGTGGGGGCATCGCGTGTCTGTGGGGAGTCGCGCGGGGCTTGCTGTGGTGCGTGGTCGCAGGTCAGCGCCCACGCACCACAGCGGACAAGGTTGGTCAGCTCTGTGCGCCCGCGATGAAACTCACGGCGTCGCGGACCGTCTTGAGGTTCTTGACCTCGTCGTCGGGGATGCGCACGCCGAACTTCTCCTCGGCGTTGACGACGATCGTCATCATCGACAGCGAGTCGATGTCGAGGTCGTCGGTGAAGGACTTGTCGAGCTCGACGGAGGCGGTGTCCAGACCGGTCTCTTCGTTGACGATCTCGGCGAGACCGTCGAGGATCTCTTTCTCGCTTTGCGCCATGAGGCTAACTCCTTGTTGTCGTCGTGCGTGGTGGGATCTACCTGAGATGCTGTCTGACCCGATTTTCCCGTCGGGCCGGCGGGAGTTTTCAGGGCAGGACGACGACCTGCGCTGCGTAGACCAGTCCGGCGCCGAACGCGATCTGCAGGGCTAGGCCGCCGTGTGGCGCTTCACCCGCGTCGAGCATGCGCTGGGTCGCCAGCGGGATCGACGCCGCTGACGTGTTGCCGGTCTCGGCGATGTCGCGGGCGATGGCAATGTGCTCAGGCAGCTTGAGCTGCTTGATGAGGGCGTCGATGATGCGCATGTTGGCCTGGTGGGGGATGAAGACGTCGAGGTCGTCGGCCTTGATACCAGCCCGGTCAAGGGCAGCCTGGGCTATCGGAGCCATCGAGTAGACCGCCCAGCGGAACACGGACTGGCCCGCCATGGTGATGGCTGGCCACGCGACGTTGTGGTCGCGCACCTCGATCCACGAGTTGCGCTGAGAGATGGTCTCCCACTTGGCGCCGTCAGAACCCCACACCGTTGGGCTGATCCCGGGGAAGTCGGAGGGGCCGACGACTGCGGCGCCGGCGCCATCGCCGAAGATGAATGCCGAACCCCGGTCGGTGTTGTCGGTGAAGTCGGACAGCTTCTCTACGCCGATGACCAGGACGTAGGCGGCGGTGCCACCGCGGACCATGTCATTGGCCAGTGCGATCCCGTGGCAGTAGCCGGCGCAGGCGGCGGAGATGTCGAAGGCTGCCGCGGGGGTGGCGCCGATGCGGTCGGCGACCATGGGGGCGGCGCCGGGCGTCTGGTAAGGGTGGGTGACTGTGGCCAGGATGATCACATCGATCTGCGAAACCGTGAGTCCGGCCGAGTTGATGGCATCGAGCGCGGCGGCGGACCCCATGTCGACCACGGTCTCCGCCGGGGCCGCCCGACGACGGGTGATGATGCCGGTGCGTTCGCGGATCCACTGGTCGGAGGAGTCGATGTGCTCGCAGATCTCATCGTTGGTGACCACGCGCTCGGGTCGATAGCCGCCGACCCCCCAAATTCGGGCGTGAGCCGATCCGGTCGTGGTGCTCAGGGTCGGGCGGTGCTTGGGAATCGTCGTCATATTCGTGGTCTCCGTGTGGTTCAGGCTAGTGGTTCAGGTTTGTGAGGCAGCCGGTTTTCTAGCGGCAGTCAAGCCGCGGTGGGGTGCAGTCGCAGTAGCGGCTGACCGGGGGAGACGGGGTCACCGTTCTGGACGAGCCATTCGATAACCTGGCCGCCGTGGGGCGCGGTGACCTCGAACGTGTCGCGCAGGGTGTTGACCGCGGCGACCACCGAGCCCGGTGGAACCGTGCTCCCTGGCTCAGACTGGGTGAAGCTGACGATTCCCTTGGCCGGTGCGATGATCAGCCGCCAGGTCGGGGTGTTTGCGATCTGGCTGGGCTGGGCATGTTCGCGGATCATTGCCTGAGCCTCGCAGAGCTGGTCGGGAGACTTCAGGGCGAGAACCTCGACTCCCGGAAGCCCGCGTTTGGCCAGGTTGGCCAGCGCCCCCGCCGGTGGGATCTCGATCAGGGCGGTGACTCCGAAGTCCTTGAAGGTCTCCATGCACAGGTCCCAGCGAACCGGGTTGCTCACCTGGGTGACCATCCGCTTGAGGAACTCCCGGCCGCTGTGCACGACGGTCCCGTCCCGGTTGGACACCAGGCGCAACCGGGCGTCGTGGGTGGAGATTGCGCGAGCCATGGCAGCAAGCTCGGTAACGGCGGGTGCCATGTGTTCGGTATGGAAGGCCCCGGCGACCGACAAGGGGATCACCCGCGCTTTCGCGGGCGGGTCGGCTCTGAGAGCAGCCAGCTGCTCAAGTGTGCCGGCCGCCACGACCTGCCCGCCCCCGTTGTTGTTCGCCGCAGTGAGCCCGGTCTTGAGCAACACCTGCGCCACTTCCTCGGGGTCGCCGCCGAGGATGGCACTCATGCCGGTCGGTGTGACCTTGGCCGCTTCGGCCATCAGTCGGCCGCGCTCGCGTACGAAGACCATGGCCTGTTCGGCGGTGATGACCCCGGCTGCGCAGGCCGCGGTGATCTCGCCGACCGAGTGACCGGCGCCACCGGCGACCAGACGAAAACCGTCGGCCGGATGCTCAAACAGTGCCAGCAACGAGATGAGACCAGCGCCGACGATCAGTGGCTGGGCGATCGCGGTGTCCTTGATCGTCTCGGCGTCGGACTCGGTGCCATGCTTGATCAGGTCGATGCCGGCAACCGTCGACAACCAGGCCATCCGGTCGCGAAAGCCCGGCAGCTCAAGCCATGGAGCGAGAAAGCCGGGGGTCTGGGAGCCCTGTCCAGGGCAAACGATTACGAGCACGTGTTCTAGCCTTCCGGTTTCGCTGCGATCGCGTCGTGACCGAACAGCACCAACAATCACTGCGCGGTTTAGAGGTTTCCTACAAACGGCGGTGCGCCAAGTATCTCAGGTCCGCCGGGGTCTCCACCCTGCAGCGAGCGGCGCCACTCTCGTTGGGACGACACGGCCAGGCGTCCGACTGCGAGCGCCAGTCGTACGGTATGCGCCTCACGGGGCTGGCTCAGGTCGTAGCCGGTGACCACCGAGATCCGCCCGAGCCGGTAGCGCACGGTGTTGGGGTGAACAAACAGGATCCTCGCCGTGGACTCGAGCCCGCCGCCTCCGTCAAGATAGGTCGTGGCCGTCTCGAACAGGGCTTTGCCGGCGGTGCTCAACGGACGATAGATCCGGTCGATCATGGCTCGGCGGGCGGTCGCGTCACCGGCCAGAACACGCTCCACCAGCAGTTCGTCGGCGAGAACGGGCCGGGGCGCATCCGGCCAGGCGCGGGCGGCAACCAGGCCCGAGAGGGCGGCTCGGGCCGAGCGTCCAGCCGCGAACAGGTGTGGCACCGTAGGGCCGATGACGATGGGGCCGTCGCCGAAGTACTGAGCCAGTGCCTGAACCTTGGGGGACGGATCCTGCAGGCTCCCGAGGATGACAACCAGACGTTGTCCCTGAACTGCGGCCAGAGACTCGATCTTGAGGCGGGAAGCTGCTCGCCGTATGAGGTCAACGACCTCAGCGGCGTTGCCCGCCGGGCTCATTCCGGCGGTTACCGAGACGTTGCTGACCGATCCCCAGCCCAGGGCGGCGGCTCGTGACTGCATCGAGTCGTCGGCTTCGCCTCGCAAGACCGCGTCGACGACGAGGGACTCCAGCCGCGCGTCCCATGCGCCACGTGCCTCCGCTGCGCCGGCGTAGACCTCCGCCGCAGCGAAGGCCACTTCACGCGAGTACCGCAGCACGGCTTCGCGCAAGTTCTGTTCGTCGCCGGGAGCAGCGAGCTGCGCAACGTCCTCCTCGACGACGTCCACGACCGAGCGCACCAGATCGAGGGTCTGTACGAGGCTGATAGACCGGGTCAGCTCGCGCGGCGCGGTCCCGAACACGTCCACCGAAAGCTGAGGGGTGTCGCTGGGGTCCTGAACCCAGGCGATGAAGGCTGCGATGCCGGCCTGGGCGACGAGTCCGACCCATGAGCGGTCTTCGGCGGAGAGGTCGCGATACCAGTCGTAGTGGGTTTCCATGTGTTTGTTGGCGGCCGTTGAGAGCGCGGCGGAGTTCCGCTCCATTATTCGCTGGGTGGCCGCGCTAGAGCGCGGCTGATGGGCCGCCATACGAACACTCTATTTGTATGCCGGACACAAACCTGCCGTTTGCCCTAACGTCATCGACCCTTCGCTTGGCTGGCACCCGGTGGTGACCTGCGTCATATGGGATCGACGTCATGGACCGATCTCCCGTCGTCACGCTGACTCCTGCCCCGCGCAATCCTGCCCCGCGCAATCCTGCCCCGCGCAATCCTGCCCCGCGCAATCCTGCCGCGACGGCGCCGCTGGTCATCGGCCACCGTGGGGCAGCCGGCTACCGCCCCGAGCACACCCTGGCCTCCTATGAGCTGGCGGCTAGGATGGGCGCCGACTACATCGAGCCCGACCTGGTCTCCACCAGGGATCACATCCTGATTGCCCGCCACGAGAACGAGATCGCCGGGACCACGGATGTGGCCAGCCGCCCCGAGTTCGCCGGCCGCAAGCTCACCAAGGTCATCGACGGGATCGCCACCGACGGCTGGTTCACCGAGGACTTCACCCTTGCCGAGCTGAAGACGCTCCGGGCCAAGGAACGGTTGCCCGCGGAGCGCCAGGAGAACACGATGTACGACGGGCGGTTCGAGATCCCGACCTTCGCCGAGGTGCTGGCGCTGCGCGAGAGGCTCAGCAAAGAGCTTCACCGCGTGATCGGGGTCTATCCGGAGACCAAACATCCCACCTACTTCCGCTCGATCGGCCTTGACCTTGAGACTCCGCTGGTGGATCAGATCCGTGGTGCCGCACTCGACAAGACGACCGCGCCGATCTTCATCCAGTCGTTTGAGCTGACCAACCTGGTGGACCTGCGTCAGCATTTCGGCGTCAACGCCCGGCTGGTCTTTCTCACCTCGGCCAGCGGAGCGCCATACGACCTCGCCTCCAACGGCGACCCGGCGACCTACGCCGATCTGACCCTGGCGGCCGGATTGCGCTCACTGTCCGGCATCGTCAACGGGATCGGACCTGACAAGAGCCAGATCATCCCCTGCAGCGTCAACGGCACCCTGGCGGAGCCAACGTCTCTGGTCAGCGATGCGCACGATGTCGGTCTGAAGGTCCATGCCTACACTTTCCGCGCAGAGAACACCTACCTGCCCGTCGAATACCGCGTCGGCACCGACGCCACCGCATATGGCCGGGCCATTGACGAACAGTTACGGTTCCTGCGGACAGGGATCGACGGCTTGTTCACCGACCAGGCGGACATCGGGGTAATCGCGAGGGCTGAGTTCCTCACCGTGAAAGCTGCCGCCTGATCGGATGAACCGATACCTGTTTCGGGGGCGCTCCTAGGACTCGCCGCCGGCGTTGCCAGAGGTGCCGGCTGTGGGGTCCAGCAGACGGTACTTCTGCGCTGCGTCCCGGGCCACCGACGTCTCGATCTCGCCCCGCCTGGCTAGCATCTGCAGCGCCCTGACGACCACCGAGGGCCCGTCGATGTGGAAGTAGCGACGGGCGGCTGCACGCGTGTCGGAGAAGCCGAAGCCGTCGGCACCCAGCGAGATGAAGTCCTGGGGCACCCAGGGTGCTATCTGGTCCTGGACGGCCCGCATGTAGTCGGACACCGCAACAACCGGCCCTCGTGCGCCCTGGAGCTTCTGGGTCACGAACGGCACCCTCTGCTCCTGCTCTGGGTGAAGGAAGGCCAGCTCGTCACACGCCATAGCGTCCCGGCGCAGCTCGCCCCACGAGGTGACCGACCAGACGTCAGCGATGACTCCCCAGTCGGACTTCAGCAGCGCCTGTGCCTCCAGGATCCATGGCACACCGACACCGGAGGCCAGCAGCTGAACCCGCTTCGCATCTTCGCCCAGGCCCTCGCCCGAACCGGCAGACAGCAGGTACATCCCCTTCAGGATCCCTTCGACGTCGACCCCCTCGGGCTCCGGCGGCTGGACGTTGGGCTCGTTGTAGAGGGTGAGGTAGTAGATGACGTTCTCCGGCTGATCCCCGTACATGCGGCGCAGCCCGTCTTCCATGATGTGCGCGATCTCGTAGGCGTAGGCGGGGTCGTACGACACCACAGCGGTGTTCGTCGACGCGAGCAGCGGACTGTGGCCGTCCGCGTGCTGCAACCCCTCACCGGTCAGCGTCGTGCGTCCCGCCGTTGCGCCCAGCATGAAGCCTCGCGACATCTGGTCGGCGGCCGCCCAGATGGAGTCACCGGAACGCTGGAAGCCGAACATCGAGTAGAAGATGTAGACGGGGACCATCGGGATGCCATGAGTGGCATACGACGTTCCCGCGGCCGTGAAAGCGGCAACGGAGCCGCTCTCGTTGATGCCCATGTGCAGGATCTGTCCCTGCTTGGACTCCTGGTAGGCGAGCATCAGGTCGGCGTCGACCGGCGTGTAGTTCTGCCCGTGGACGTTGTAGATCTTGGCTGTCGGGAAGAAGGAGTCCATCCCGAAGGTGCGTGCTTCGTCAGGGATGATCGGCACCACGTGACGGCCGAACTCCTTGTCGCGCATGAGGTCCCGCAAGATCCGTACGAACGCCATTGTGGTGGCGATCTCCTGCTTGCCGGAGCCCTTCTTGGCTCCCGCGTAGGCCGTTTGGTCGGGAAGCTTCAGCCGTACGGCCTCGGTCCGACGCCTGGGCAACGGCCCGCCGAGCTTGGCGCGGCGCTCCATCATGTACTGGATGGCAGGGTCTTGCATGCCGGGGTTGTAGTACGGCGGCAGGTAGGGGTCCTTCTCGAGCTGTTCGTCCGAGATGGGGATGTGCAGCGTGTCCCGGAAGCCCTTGAGGTCCTCCAGGGTCAGCTTCTTCATCTGGTGGGTGGCGTTGCGTCCCGAGAAGTGCGAGCCCAGGCTGTAGCCCTTGATCGTCTTGGCCAGGATCACGGTCGGCTGGCCGTTGTGGTCCATGGCTGCCTTGTAGGCCGCGTAGACCTTGTGGTAATCGAGGCCGCCCCTCTTGAGCTTCCACCAGACGTCCTCGTCCGACCAGTCGGCCACCATCGCCCGGGTGCGCGGGTCACGGTCGAAGAAGTGCTTGCGGACGTAGGCGCCGTCGTTGGCGCGGTATGTCTGGTAGTCGCCATCGGGGGTGGTGTTCATCAGGTTTACCAGGGCGCCGTCGTGGTCCTGGGCCAGCAGCGGGTCCCACCCACGGCCCCAGATGACCTTGATGACGTTCCAGCCGGCGCCGCGGAAGGTCGCTTCGAGCTCCTGGACGATCTTGCCGTTACCGCGGACCGGTCCATCGAGCCGCTGCAGGTTGCAGTTGACGACGAAGGTGAGGTTGTCGAGCTCGT
>OCZT010004933.1_pt1 | contig 13367 bp, 9 predicted proteins | sample 1539031 | NCBI WGS metagenome assembly OCZT01 (sample SAMEA3539308, study PRJEB22396) | soil metagenome | biome: tundra; feature: field; material: soil | place: USA | collected 2010-05 | depth 0.15 m | reverse complement strand
TCAGATCCATGATTCCTTCGGTGTCGTTCGGGTTGGTGTAACCGAATTGCATGAAGTGCGAATCCGGCACGGAATCCAGAAGCCAGAGGCCCGGGTGGGGTGGCGCTTCCGAAACCCGAAGGACTCCTTCAATAGGCTTCCGTCCGCTCTTTGCAAATGCTCCCATGCTCTTTTCTTCGATGGTCGTAAGCCCGCCCGCAAAGTTTCCTGGGGCAACTGAGTATTGCCGCACGGCCTTGCAGTAGCTCGCCGCCTTGTCGTATGTAGCGGCGAGTTGTTCAGCCGCACTCGGCGATGCCGCTCGAGAAACAAGTACTTCGCGCAATCCAATCATCTCCACAACTTCTTCGAAGATTGCCGAACCGCCGAGATCGACCAGCCGATCGAATACCCGTCCTACTACTGGATTGCCGGCGAGCCCCGAGGTTCCATCCGACCCGCCGCACTCCGAACCGATGATAAGATCCGCAAAGGTCATGGGAACCCGCACCGAGCGTTTGTTTGATTCTGACCTGATCGATTGAAGGAGTTCCTTTCCCAATTCGATGCTGCTGCGTGTTCCTCCGTGCTCCTGAATAAAGAACGACTCCGCCGGCCGGCCAGACTGCTGCACCACATCCGCGATTCTGCTTGGCTGCGTGTATTCGCAACCGAGGCCTACGCACAACACGCCGCCAATATTTGGGTGCGTTGAAAGTGCGAGCATCAGGCGAAACGCATAGTCATTGTCATAACAGCCGGGAAATCCGATCACGTGAACGTCGCGTTCGCCCTTTGCTATTTCCTGGGCAACAAAGCTGGCGCACTCCACGGTGTACACGACGAGCAAGTGATTCCTAATGCCTTTTCGTCCGTCCTTGCGGAGGTAGCCCGACCAACTGCGATCATTCATTCTCTGCTCCTTTGGGGACACCCGTGTACAGGTCCAGCGACCCCGAGCGTTCGTCAAAATTACTGCGGCAGTTATGCAGGTGCACCCAATCTCCAGTCTCGATCTGCTGGATCGCCATTCCAATTGCGACTCCGTACTTATAGATAGGCTTTCCTTTGTCAATTCGATTCAGCGCGATCTTATGCCCCATCGCAACCTTCTCCCGCGCAGCTAACACAGTTTCATCGGATGACCCTGCGATTACCACCGTGGATCCTTCAAAAGCTTCGTCCAGTAAAGTTGCCACATTGTCTGAAGCGTGTATTTGAAATGCGCGACATGTTGAATTGGTGCTCATGTTCTAAAGAACTCCGCGGATGGAATCATAATCTCAGGCGACTGAGTGACGCACTTTTGCCTTGTGGTTCGAAGTATTTGCTGACAGTACAACTGTAGCTCATTCTGAGTGCTGCCAGCGAGGCAGAGAGATGAAATCGCCGGCTTCTGCTAACAGGATGAAGGGCCTCAAGAAGTTCTCCCGAGATGACGGCGAGATGACAAGGAACTCGGCTGGCAAGCAATTTCGGAGTGCCGACACCGCTACGCCAAGGCCTGAGGGTGAATCAAAATTCACTCAAATGTCCGTTCGCTTTCTGGGCTAACTGTCATCAACCATCCACGTTTGGTAACTCTTTGAACCGGCGGAATTTAATAACTTGCGTTCTCAAGCTCAGTGGCTGGGGGCAAGCCGCCTCATTCATATCTTCAATAACTCGCCACTGGCGGGTACGCCACGCAGAGTGAAGGTGGCGGCTCGGATTCCGCGAAACGAAAGTTGTACTGTGCTCCATCACTTCAAGCTAGCCAAACTCGGGGACAAATTGGCATACTCCACCAAGAGCAGGTTCTATCCGCCTGTCATCTGACAATTGAAGCGCAATCTATTCGCGCGCGCCAGGTGCGTCGCCTCATTTCCGATTTCCCTTCTGCCGTGGGTCTACATGTTTATATAACCGAAGCTTTCGTTCTGTTTCCCAGAGCGGTCAAACAGCTGCACCCCAAAGAATGTGAGACCTTTGGGCTTGGTAAAAGCAGGTAAGGATCGGCTTAATGAGAAAGTCCCCCGATAACAATTCGGCGCGAATTCATCCCTGGCCCGAAAAGTGCGATTCCTCGAGAAGGGCAATCCGATTATTCAGCTTGGTCTGGGTCATTGGCTTTGCGCTATGCTTGGCAGTTGCTGGAAGAGCGCAGATATCTCCAGGACCGCTCGCCCGCGCACACCAGAGCCTGGACGGCGGGGCGAATTGCATGAAGTGTCATGAAGTTTCTACAAGGACCCCCACATTTCGTTGTCTCGAGTGTCACAGGGAAATCGCTACCGAGTTACAGCAGAACAAGGGGCTTCACGCTACGTATCCACGGTCTGCTTCGCCGGGCGCAGCTTGCGTCAAATGCCATTCCGATCACAACGGAGCAGATTTCCAGATGTTGCATTGGGATCCCACAGCCAAGGGTTTCGATCATACGAAGACGGGATTCGCGCTGGACGGCAAGCACGTCGGCGTGAGTTGCCGTGCCTGCCATACTGCACAACATATCTCCGCACAGGCACGCAATTTAGTCGCAGGCAAGGATCTGAATCGAACCTGGTTTGGTCTTTCGCCAGGTTGCATTACGTGCCATGAGGACAAGCACCAGGGCCGCTTCGGAACGGATTGCGCTCGATGCCACTCGACCACGGACTGGAAAGCAGCGAGTCTTGACCGCAAGACTTTCGACCACTCAACTACCCGTTACCCGCTAACCGGCGAGCACCGGTACGTTCTGTGCCAGAGCTGCCACACGGCCGGCGCAGATGGGCAACCACGCTATGCCGGGCTGCCGTTTGCCAGCTGCTCTGACTGCCATCGAGATCCGCACAAAGGCGAGTTCAAGCAAGGATGCGATTCCTGCCACACCACGTCTACTTGGAAGAAGTCCAGCTTTACAACGACATTCGATCATTCGAAGACTCAGTTTCCCTTGCTCGGCAAACATATCGACGTACCTTGCGTGTCGTGCCACGCGGGAGGAGATTTCAAGACGCCAATTCCGCACAACGCATGCGCAGATTGCCATAAGCCCGATCCGCATGGAGGGCAGTTTCTAAAGCGTGCCGACGGAGGCCGCTGCGAGAGTTGCCACACTGTGCAGGGTTGGAGTCCATCCACGTTCACTGTGGCGGATCACGCAAAGACCGGCTTCCCCTTGATTGCTCCGCACGCAGCCGTCAAGTGCGCTTCATGCCATACACCCGCGGGCAAGGAGACGCAATTCAAGATCAAGTTTGCAGCCTGCGTGGACTGTCACAAGGACGAACACGAAGGCCAGTTCGCAGGAGCTCCGTGGCGTAACCGTTGCGAGCAGTGTCACGATGGGGCATCATTCAAGGCAACAAATTTTACTTTGGAGAAACATCAGAGATCCAGCTTCCCGCTTATCGGGAGTCACGAAGCCGTGGCATGCAACGAATGTCACAAACCTTCATTCGGTACAAAAGTAACGTTGTATCACTTCAGCCAACTCAGCTGTACAACATGCCATGAGGACATTCATAAGGGCCAGTTCGCATCACGCATGAGCACGCGCGATGCGGCAGGTAAACCGCTTGGATGCGAGGTGTGCCACTCTACCAAGGATTGGAAAGACATTTCGAAATTCGACCATGCTCAGACACACTTTCCGCTGATCGGATCTCATCGAGCTGTGGCATGCACCGACTGCCACAAGCCTCCAAACATGGAGCTGAATCTGCTGCATGTCCAATTCACGAATGCCCCGAAAAGCTGTGTAGAATGCCACGAAAACCCACATTCAAGCCAGTTTGGCGCTCGAGCGAATGATTGCGCCGGATGCCACAACAGCAACAAATGGCGGCCTTCACTTTTCGATCACGACAGGACAATATTCCCGCTCAAGGGAGGGCATGAGAATGTCGCGTGTTCGGCATGCCACACGACAAAGAAACCCGTGGATGGGAACGTGGTGCTCTTCTACAAGCCGACGCCTACCGCTTGCGTGGATTGCCACGGAAGCGAAATTCCGAAAGCCGATGCTCAAAAAGCGCACGGCTCTGGATGAACAAAATGTCATGAACAACGCACGGAAGTAATTTTTTCCGGTGGACCGAATTTGAGGCCTGTTGTAATCTGAACCCGAGTCAGTAAATAAGTGATTTGGCTCACAAAGTTCCCCAATATTCGTCGATTTAGACAATGCATTATTCTGCGAGACCGGTTGCCTACAACCCAGCAATTCCGGACTGAATGCCCGTAAGAGGAAAGCCGCGCCACCCTGTTGGTCCAGTTGAATGCTGACACGGCCGTGCAAAAAGTTTCCGGTAAAACCAGGATCTGCGACTTAGGTTCCTGCTGGCCCGAGAATCAGTGAGCTTGCATCTTGCAGGTTGACTGACTTCCTCTGCTCGCGCAAGGGAGGTCGATTCCTTCGCAGTAGTCCAAGGGCCTCAGGGAGGCTTGTACTCGTGTAGGCGAACGGCGGCGATACAGAATCGTAGCCGGGCGCAGGGCCTTGAATAACGCGGAGTGGTCGATGGAACGTTCGCGCTGGCTCACTGTGATTTTTGTTGGACTGGTACCACTGCTCGCCGGAGCTGCCATACAGCAGCCCACGAACAGCGCGCGTCCGAGCGTAGGTGGCCCTCAGGCCAAAGTAACAAACCCTCACGGCCCCATCTCTATGCCTTGCCAGGACTGCCATACGTACACAAGCTGGAAACCTATCCGGTCGAATCCCGAGTTTAATCACGACAACACTGGTTATCCGCTGCGCGGCATGCACGAGAAGGTGCCCTGCACCAAGTGCCATACCAATTTGATTTTCAAGAATGTAAGCACGCATTGCGCTGATTGTCATGCCGACATTCATCGCCGTCAGTTCGGCGCCAACTGCGAAAGCTGCCATTCGGTCAAGGGTTGGCAAGTCTCACTGAAGGAGATTAGCAATCACCAGAATCGCTTCCCCCTTGTGGGTACGCATGCGATGCTGCAATGCGATGATTGCCACAAGAACGCGGCTGCCGGACAGTTCGCGGGCCTATCGACGGCTTGCTACACGTGCCATCAGAAGGACTTTCTGACACCAGTGTTCGATCACGTCTCTGCGGGATTCCCGACAACCTGCGAGTCCTGCCACTCCATGAACACGTGGTTCAACGCCAAATTTGACCACTTGAAGGTCACCGGCTACGCACTGACCGGAGCGCACGCCCCTCTGCCGTGCACGGCATGCCATATCAACAACGTATTCAAAGGGACGCCGGCGACCTGCTACGCGTGTCACACAACGGATTTCGCAAACTCCAACAATCCCCCGCATGTGCAGCTTGGCCTGCCGCACGATTGCTCCACCTGCCACTCGACGGTCGATTGGCTCAATGCAAAGTTCGACCACGCACTTTTCGCGAACTATCCCCTGACCGGTGCGCACGCCGCACTCACTTGCGTGCAATGCCATACAAACAACAACTACACCTCGACGCCAACTGCGTGCTACTCCTGTCATCAAACGGATTTCAATGGAGCCACGAGCCCCAATCACGTATCGGCCGGCTTCCCGACAGACTGCACTCTTTGCCACAGCACGAACGCATGGAGTCCTTCCACTTTTAATCACTCGACCGGAGCTTTTCCGCTAACCGGCGCGCACATCGCCGTGCCCTGCGCGCAGTGCCATACGAACAACAACTACACAACGGTGCCAACGGATTGCTATTCCTGCCACAAAGCCGATTACACGGGGACAACCAATCCCAATCACGTCACCGCAGGCTTCCCCACCACGTGCGCCACCTGCCACAACACTTCGTCATGGACGACGGCGACATTCGATCACAACAACACCGCATTCCCGCTCACAGGTGCGCACATCACTGTCCCCTGTGCGCAGTGCCATGTGAACAACAACTATACGACGCTGCCGACAACATGCTACGGCTGCCACCAGGCAGACTTTACGGGGACCACGAATCCCGCACACGTGGCCGCCGGGTTCCCAACCGATTGCACGTTATGCCACACCACCTCAACTTGGACTACGTCGACGTTCAACCATGCTTCGGTGTTTCCACTTACGGGCGCGCATGCCACCGTCCCTTGCGCGCGGTGCCACACCAACAACAACTACACGACACTGCCGACAACGTGCTACGGCTGCCACCAGGCGGACTTTACGGGGACTACGAATCCCAATCACATTGCAGCCGCGTTCCCCACGACATGCGACACGTGCCATACGACCACCAACTGGACATCGGTGACATTCAATCACGCGGTGTATGCAAACTATCCACTTACGGGAATGCATGCGACCCTGACTTGCGCGCAGTGCCATACGAACAATAACTACTCATCAACGCCGACGGCATGCTATTCCTGCCATCAGGCGGATTTCACTGGAACTACGAACCCCAATCACGTTGCTTCGGGGTTCCCGACGGATTGCTCCATTTGCCACACCACGAGCGGCTGGAGCCCATCCTCCTTCAATCACAGCAACACGGCGTTCCCACTGACAGGCGCACACACAACCGTTCCCTGTGCGTCGTGCCACACCAATAACAACTACACAACGCTGCCAACCACCTGCTACGGCTGCCACCAGGCGGATTGGAACGGAACGACCAATCCTGCCCATGCAGCGGCTGGATTCCCGACCACTTGCGATACATGCCACACCACCACGGCATGGACTGGAGCGACGTTCAATCACAACAACACACCGTTCCCGCTGACCGGTGCGCATGTTATGGTTGCCTGCAATCTATGCCACATCAATAACGTCTTTGCGGGCACGCCAACAGACTGCTACTCGTGCCATAAGGCAGATTTCACGGGAACCACGAATCCAAATCACGTGACCGCAGCCTGGCCCACCACCTGCACAACGTGCCACACAACAGCTGCGTGGATTCCCGCCGCTCTGCCGGCCAGCTACCATACATTCTTCCCGCTAAATCAAGGTAGTGCGAACGGAGTTTGCGCAACCTGCCACACGAACTCGTCCGATTACTCCGTCTTCACTTGCACCGGTTGCCACACCGCATCAGCAACCAATCCAAGGCACAGCGGAGTTTCAGGCTATGTGTATAACAGCGTGAACTGTTACGCGTGCCATAAGAACGGTGGTGGCTGATGATGCGGTTGCAACCAAGAATATTGTTGTCGGTTCTTCTCGTTGCACCGTTCTGCGTCGCACAGCAACCGGAGTCCGCGCCAAATGCGGCTGTCGCCGCCCCAGTGCGGGCTGATTTTCATATTCGCTATATCAATGGATCGAATGTATACATCGATGCCGGGCGCGATGCGGGCCTTGCGGAAGGGACGAAGCTGGTTCTCAAACAGGACCCATCCAAGGCGGAAACGGACAAGACGAATGTGGCAATCGAGCCGGGGATCGTTGCCAAGCTGACGGTTGTTGCAGTGGCATCCACCTCCGCGGTTTGCGAGGTATCCGGCACGACGCGGGCACTGGCCGTAGGCGACGTGGTCACTTTGCCGGATACAGAAGTTGAAAAGCTGGTTGAGAAAAACACTCTCGGCAACACACGCAAGTATCCAATGGTTGTCAGCTTCTCAGAAGGAGATCCGCTCGACGAGGAGGTTCGCGAAGCGCTTCCGCGCCCACCGCTTCCTGAGGTAAATCAGATGCGCGGCAGAATCGGATTCGATGTAAGCACCATTCGACAACTTGGCCAGGGCGGCGGGTCTTCGAATTCATATGGCATGGTCTTCCGTGCGGATTTCACGCGGATCTTTGGTACTCACTTTAACCTCAACGGCTACTGGCGTGGAAACCTGCGAACCAGTTCAGGTCCTTCGCAGACCTCTCTGCAGGACCTTATCAATCGAACCTATCTGATGAGCCTGACTTATGTGAATCCAGACTCGCATTGGACGGGCGGCGTAGGACGGCTCTATCTACCATGGGCCAGCAGCCTTGAAGCAATCGATGGCGCCTATGTAGCCAGACAGTCTGGCTCCCGCACAGTTACCGGCATATTTGCCGGATCCACTCCCGACCCAACGGCGTGGAACTACAATCCGCAACGGCGAATCGGCGGCGTGTCTTCAACGTGCATGGGGGGAGCTACGAGGCGTTTCGATATTCAAGCACGGCAGGGGTTGGAGTCGAGATGCTCAAGTGGACTATCAACCGGCCATTTACATTTACCGAGAACAATTTCTCATTCAAACGATATTTCTCCGTGTATCACTCTATGCAGATTGACAGGCCCACGGCAAATCCATCAACGCCGGCTGTTAACACCGGCTTGGGCCAGAGTTTGCTCTCGTTGCGCATACAGATTCATCCTCGTGTCGCTCTCGACCTCACCGACACCTACTTTCGCGATGTGCCGACTTACGATCCTACCCTTGTAGGAACAGGACTCCTGGACAAGTATCTATATCAAGGAATCAACGGAGGGGCGAGGATCGAGTTCCCACGTCACATCACAGGATATTTCAGCCTGGGCAGCAGCAGCGATTCGAGCGATCCCAAGAGTTCATTGAATAAGCTATTCGGCGCCACGATGTCTAACATCTGGAAGACCGGATTGACAGCAGACGCGCGCTACTCCAAGTTTGACAGCGCCTTCGCCGCTGGAACGTACAGCACCGTGACACTCTCAAGGGACCTGACGGATAACCTACGCCTTAACCTGCAGGCCGGGCGTTACGCGTACATGTCGACTGCGGCCGCTAATAGCAATTCCAACTTTGTGAATTTGATGGTCGACAGCAACCTGGGCTCGAAACTCTTCGTGGAGAGCATGTTTACGACCCAGCGCGGAGGCAGCTTGAACTACAACCAATGGACGACAACCATCGGCATCAGATTCAACAACCGCGCGTCATCGAGGAGGCGTTAAATGCGAATCATCCATAAGTCTTATCGGATTCTCGCAGGGCTTCTATTTATATCTCTGCCAGCGCTGGTCATGGGCGAGTCCGCACCGACTGCGGCCGCCATCGATCAGGCGCAGCGCCAGATCACTGCGTATCTCGACAAACTTGCCGACCTCCACTGCACAGAATCGGTTACCCAGGAGAAGCTTGCCGGCAATGGCCACGTGGAGGCTACCGGACGCGCAAAGTATGACTACCTGATCATGATGAATGGCAGCGGAGACGACTTTCAGTTGAATGAGTCGAGGATAGAGTCCCCGAACGCGCATACCAAGCAACCTCAGTTGCCCATGCTTGTTACGAATGGTGTCGCCACGGTGCTGCTGGTCTTTCATCCTTATTATCGCGACGGATTCACATTCGAAGCGGACAATGACGAAGTTGTGAATGGAAGCACAGTAACTCCGGTTCACTTTACTCATATCGCCGGACGTCGCACTCCAGCTGCGCTCGCGCTGCGTGGTCGCGAGTACGCACTTGAACTGCAAGGCACAGCATGGATCGACAAGCAATCCGGCGAGGTCGTAAAGGCGGAGGCAAGCCTGCTGCACGACATGAGCGATGTGGGCTTGCGCTCGCTTCAGATTCATGTTGAATACAAGGCTGCCAAACCAAGTAAGGATGAGGGTCCGTTGACTCTGCCCGCATTGGCGGTTGTCGATGTAACAACCCCGCGCCAGCACTGGCGCAATACACATGTTTTCGATAACTACAGAGGTTTTTCGATCGAGGCTGAACAGGATCCAAACGTGAAAGTCCACCCCGGGGGCACGAATCCTGATGGCACTCCAGATGCAGATGCGCCCCCCGCCGGGGCCAAGGAGATGCAGTGAACACGACAATGGTTCAAAGCAGTTTGCGCAGCTCGGCGAAAGAAGTGAAACGCAAGAAGGATACCGGACATCGCATCCGCGTGGCTTTCGCGGCTGCTGCGACGTTCTTACTCGTGGCCGCGATCGGCATCTATGGGGCCAGTTACTATATTCTCCCTCTCAACGAGCGACCCTATTCAGAGAAGTACGAACTTTTGAAACCGGGTGGCTCCATAGGGCTCAAACTTGGCATCTTCGGTACCGCTCTGTTCTTCATCATCTTCTTGTATGCGCTGCGCAAGGTGATCCCCTGGCTTGGGCGATTTGGTACCGCAAGGCATTGGATGGATTTCCATGTCATTGCCGGTGTCACTGCGCCAATCGTGATTGCATTCCACGCGTCATTCAAATTTAGAGGCATTGCCGGTTTTGCGTTTTGGATCATGTTGGCAGTTGCTTTAAGCGGAGTTATCGGGCGCTATCTTTATGCGCAGATTCCGCGATCGCTCACCGCTGCTGAACTGTCACTTACTGACCTGCATCTTAACGAACAGGAACTCTCCGAGGCGTTGCTTGGACAGTCGCTTTACTCTCCGGAACAGTTGAGCAGGGCGCTGCATGTACCGTCGGCTGAGTCCATCAAGCGCATCGGCCCCCTGCGCGCCGTGGGCGCAATGATCGTCCTCGATTTGGAGCTTCCATTTCGAATGGCTGGCCTGCGCCGTGCATCGAGCGGGTTTGGTGAAAAGATCAGCACGTTTGGCGGGTTGCTTTCAAGTGGGAATGCGGAGATTGAGCATATTGTTCGTCTGGCCAGACAAAAAGCCTCACTCTCCAAGCGAGTGGTCTTCCTGGGCCAAACCCAACGTGTATTTCATCTTTGGCATGTAATCCATAGGCCTTTCAGTTATGCGTTTGCAGTTCTTGCTATCATTCACATTGCCGTCGTTATGGGGCTCGGATTCGTGAGCCTGGGGTTCCGCTAACAAATGGACACACTCCTAACCTGGCTGATTGCCGGAAGCGTGTTGGGATTTTTCCTGATCCGCTACTGGCGTGCGCACAAGCGCAACGAGGCCCTTGCCCACGCGGCCAGGGAGCGAGGGGCGCTGTTTTCTGAAGGACCGAAAGCGCAACATCCAAGGATCCACTCGGATACCTGCATCGGTTGCGGTGCCTGTATAGCGGTCTGCCCCGAGGGCGACGTGTTGGGCCTGGTAAACGGCAAGGCCACCATTATCAACGGTCACAAATGTATTGGTCATGGTCTGTGTGCGGAGGAGTGTCCCGTCGGCGCCATCACGATGGTCATGGCCAAACCCAGTTCAGGAGCCGACGTTCCGTTCATCAGCGATGAATTCGAGACCAGCGTAGAGAATTTGTTTATCGTGGGCGAACTGGGCGGACTGGCTCTCATCAAGAATGCAGTCAACCAGGGCCGAGATTGCATGGATGTGATCGCTCAACGTTTGGGCAATGCGCATCTGGAGTCCTCGAGTGGAGACGTGTCGGACGTAGTGATCGTAGGTGCAGGGCCCGCCGGAATCAGTGCGTCACTGAGAGCTACAGAGCGTGGACTCAAAGCTCTGACTCTGGAGCGGGAGACAGTCGGCGGAACAGTCTCGAAGTATCCGCGGCAGAAGCTGGTCATGACCAGCCCGGTCGAATTTCCCTTGCACGGGCGATTTAGCAAGACAACACTCTCCAAAGAAGATTTGCTGGCATTCTGGAAGAAGATCATGGAGCGGACCGACCTGAATATCCATACAGGGGAAGGAGTGGAGACCGTTCTGAGGCAGCCAGATGGCCTGTTCGCGATCCGTACTTCGCAGGCCGAGTACAGGTCTCGCGCTGTGGTGCTGGCTGTGGGCCGAGCGGGTACACCGCGGAAGCTCGGCGTAAAGGGCGAGGAACTTCCTCATGTTCTGTACCGGCTCATTGAGGCGGACCATTACACTGACAAGAACATACTGATTGTCGGCGGCGGTGATAGCGCGGTCGAGGCTGCCATGGGTTTGGCGCATCAGTCGGGCAACAAGGTTACACTCTCTTATCGCCGCAATGAATTTAGCAGGCTGAAGGACCGCAACGCCAAGCGCATTGAGGAGCATATCGCTTCGCACAAGATCGAGGTACTGTTCAATTCCACTCTGACGGAATTTCGTGAGGGCAGCGCATTGATCGAGGCTGGCGGTCAAGTTCGCGAACTACCCAACGATTTCGTATGGATATTTGCCGGTGGCACACCGCCATCTGAGTTTCTCAAATCAGCTGGTGTTGCCTTTGGCGCCACCAGCACAACTGACCAACTCAGGACGCATTGACAGGAGTCGTCGACGACTATGAGAAAGCCCCTGAAATTCTCTTTCCCCTTTGCCCTGGCCTTGTTGCTCACGGGCGGACTGGCACAAGCAGCATCAATTACCGGCACGGTCACGAACAAGACGACAAACAAACCAGCGGCCGGTGACACAGTGGTCCTGGTCGATGTTCAAGCCGGCATGGCCGAAGCAGCCAGCGCAAAGACGAATTCCTCAGGCCAATATTCTCTCGATGCGCCTGGCATGGGACCGTACCTCATTCGGGTGAACCACCAGGGGGGAACTTACTTTATTGCAGCGCCTCAGGGTGGTGGCCCAGGAAATATTACCGTCTATGATGTTGCCGCGAAGGTCGACGGCATCAGCATCGACGCAGATATGCTTCTTGTGGAAGCCGCCGCGGGTACTCTGCGCGTGCATGAAAGGTATCTCGTGCGCAACACGAGTTTGCCTCCGAGGGCGCAGTTCAGCAGCAACACATTTGAGGTCGTGCTCCCGGCGGACGCGGAATTGGACAGTGCTTCCGCCACGCGACCCGGTGGACTGGCCACCAATACGCGCCTGGTTCCATTGACGCAAAAAGGACACTACACCTTTAACGTTCCAATTCAGCCGAACCAGGGCGAAAAGGAAACCTTGTTCGAGGTGCAATACCATCTTGGGTACAGCGGACACTACACGTTCTCTCCGCATCCACAACTTGCTGCCGACAACCTGGTTGTGTATGCCGCCAAGGGCATCGATTTCAAGGCTACCCAAGGATCAAACTTCCAGCCCGCACAAGAAGACCCGAGGGTCCAGACGTTTGTTGCGAAGAACATTCATCCTGGACAGGCGGTTGGATTCACCGTGTCCGGCGAGGGGCAAATGCCGGCTGAAACTCAGGGCGCGGGGATGGGCCAGCAGGCCGGGATGGGCGACGCCGGATCGGCAGACAGCGGCAACAGGCCGGGCGGAGGCATAGGAGCCCCCATCGGGTCTCCCGATCCGCTGACCAAGTACAAGTGGTGGATCCTCGCAGGTCTTGCAATATTGCTGATCGCCGGTGCCGCTTTTCTTTTGAAGAAGCGAAGCGATTTGATTCCGGGGAGTTCGGCGTCGCAGCGGGACGTCGCATTCGAACCCAGGCCCCTGCCAACGTTCGAACGTCCAACTGCACCTGCAACTGCTTTCAATACCGCGCCCGCAGCTGGTAATGCCGTACTGCTCAACATCCTCAAGGAAGAACTCTTCGCGATCGAGAGCGAAAAGCTCTCAGGCACTTTATCTCCAGATGAATACGCGAAGATCAAGATCGGCCTGGAGGCGGTTCTTAAACGTGCATTGAGCAAGAAATAGGGGCGCGAGCGCTGGCGTCACTCAACTGCGAGTCCGGTTGTGCTTGTCTCGGCGC
>OCZT010004931.1_pt1 | contig 13370 bp, 12 predicted proteins | sample 1539031 | NCBI WGS metagenome assembly OCZT01 (sample SAMEA3539308, study PRJEB22396) | soil metagenome | biome: tundra; feature: field; material: soil | place: USA | collected 2010-05 | depth 0.15 m | reverse complement strand
GCAGCTGCCTGGTCATGGATCCTCGGCTCGCCTGACCGCGCTGCCCGCGGCCTAGGCTCATCAAATGAGAGGCCGGTGAACGTCGCCATGGTGACTCTCGGGCTATCGGGTGAACCTGCCCGGGCCGTCCCCGCTGCCCCCCTCCCCGCCGGCCCCCTCCTCGCTGGCCGGGCACCGGCCGCCCGCCACACGTCCCTGCTGGTCGTCCTCGGCCACGGTCTGCTCGCTGCGGGCACAATGCTCCTCGTACCGCTCGCCGCGCTGGCTGCGTCAGGAAGCTGACCTGCGATCCGGATGTGCCGCCCAGGTCCGGTGCTCAACCTGGGTCGTCCACTGAACTGGCGCTGAGCGCGGCGCGGATCGTGTGGTGCATCAGTTGCGCGGTCGTCACCGGGCCGACACCGCCCGGGACCGGGGTGACCGCTGACGCGATGCCTGCGAGGACGTCGGTGTCGACGTCACCGACGAGGCCACCGCCATCGGTGGCATTGATGCCGACGTCGATCACCACAGCACCCGGGGCCACGTAATCGGCGCCGACCATCTTCGGCCGCCCCGCCGCGACGACGAGGATGTCAGCTTCCCTGCATACCGCGAGCAGGTCCCGCGTTCGCGAGTGGCAGATCGTGACCGTGGCGTGCTGGGCGAGCAGAAGCAGCGCCGCAGGCTTGCCGACGATGGTGGAACGGCCGATCACCACGGCTCGCTGGCCCTGCAGGGGGACATGCTCGCGGATCAGGATCTCCAGGACCGCCGCGGCCGTCGCCGGGGGAAAGGCACCCGGCACGCCCGCGGCGAGCATGCCAAGAGACTGCGGATTGGCTCCATCGACATCCTTGCCGACCGTGATGGCCGAACCGACGATGGCCAGATCCAGACCGTCCGGAAGCGGGGTCTGGCAGATGATCCCGTGCACACCAGGGTCCTGCGACAACTCGGAAAGCCGCCCGGCGATTTCCGTCAGGTCGGCAGCCGGGGGCAGCCGGTGAACCTGGCAGTCGATACCAATCCTGGCGGCGGCTGCGCCGATGGACCGCAGATACCAGGCGGCCCCCTCGTCGTCGGTGGCGACGACCGCGGCCAGGGTCGGCGTTATCCCCCTCTCGCGCAGGAGAGCAGCCAACTTGGCGGACCGCTGCGATATGGCAGCGGCGATGGCCTTGCCGTTGATGATGCGGCTCATCCGAGGATCTCCCTGCCGAACAGGTAAGCGACTTTCTGTTGTTGTACGCTACGCGCGTGGCTGGTGATGGGCCGTCACGCCGTAGCAGCCACCCGAAGGGAAGCCCGTTCCCCGGGCGGGAAATAATTACTGCGCGCTATCGTTCAGCCATGACAGGCTGGCCGCGCAGTTTGCCACGAGCGACCGGATGGCTGGCCCTGGCCTCCGTCTCGGTGATCTCGGTGATCTCGGTGATCTCGGTGTTCGGAGCCGGGCATGGCGCGGCGGCCACCCTGGCATCGCCGCCCAGTGACGCCAGTTCCTGGACGGTTTACCACCACGACGTCGCCGGCACTGGCGTCGGGGAGCCGGTAACCGCCGTCGACACCTCGACCCGCGCGTGGACGTCACCCGCTCTCGATGGAGAGATCTACGGGGAGCCTCTCGTTTCGTTGGGGCGCGTCTATGTGGCAACAGAAAACGACACCGTGTACGCGCTCTCGTCCGCCACTGGCCGGGTGGTCTGGGCCACGCATGTCGGCACCCCGGTGCCTGCCCGGTCTCTTCCCTGTGGCGACATCGGGCCCACGGTCGGAATCACGGGTACACCGGTCATCGATCAGTCCCGGGGCGAGATCTTCGTGGTGGCCGACGAACTCGTGCGGGGAAAGCCGGCCCACATGCTGGTCGGTCTGGCCGTGGCCGCTGGCCGGGTCGAGATGACTCAGGACGTGGACCCGGCCGGAGCGGATCCCGCGGCACTGTTGCAGCGCACCGGCCTGACCCTCGATGCTGGCCAGGTGGTGTTCGGGTTCAGCGGCAACTACGGAGACTGTGCCAGCTACCGGGGCCGGCTGGAAGCGGTGCCCGAAACGGGCGGCCAGCCGGTCGTATTCACCGTCGACGCTGCGGCCGGTCAGTCGGAGGGGGGGATCTGGATGGGCGGGGCGGCGCCCGCCGTCGATAGCAGCGGTCATCTCCTGGTGAGCGTGGGGAACGGTTCGGTCCGCTCGGATGCCGGCGCTTACGACCACAGCGACTCGGTGCTGGATCTGTCGCCGGGCCTGCGGCTCCTGCAGTTCTTCGCGCCGAGCACGTGGGCCTCGGATAACTCCAAGGATCTCGATATGTCGACTGAGCCCGTGCCGTTGCCCAACGGGCAGGTGATGCTGGCCGGGAAGTCCGGCCGCGTCTACCTCCTCGACGGTGCGCACCTCGGCGGCCTCGGCGGGCAGCTGGCCACGCTGGGACCGGCCTGTAGCAACGACATCGACGGTGGCAGCGCGGTGGCCGGAACGACGGTCTACCTGCCCTGCGTCAGCGGCATCATCGCGGTGCGGGCGGTGAAAGCCCCGGCCGCGCTGCATCTGCTGTGGAGTTCCGGGACGGGCGGCGGCCCACCCATCATGGCCGCGGGCCTGGTCTGGACTATCGCCAGAGACACGCTGTACGGGCTCAGTCCGGCCACCGGCCGGGTGCGACAGCAGGCATCCATCGGCGCACTCGCCAACCATTTTCCAACTCCGAGCGTAGGCGACGGCCTGCTGCTGGTTCCCTCGGCGTACCAGGTTGTCGCCTTCACCGCGACTGCTCCGGGCTCCTCGACCACCAGCCCCGCGGCGCCCCCCGGCACGGCCGCCGCGACTCCTCCGGGCAACCGGCCCAAGGCTGTCGATCGCGCAGCTACATCCCCGGGCGCCATCGCCGGCATCGTGGTCGGCGCCATCGTGGTGCTCGCCGGGACCGGCTGGTTCCTGTGGCGGCGACGGGTGCGCGGAAGCAGTTAGGGCGTGTCCCGTGGATCTTGGTGGATGCACGGGACACGCCCTGGCGGTCAGGCCGCGTGCCGACCCCGGGCGGGTCGCCCCCGGGTAGGCCGGCCCCGGGCGGGCGGCCGCGATGCAACGTATTCAACATCCTTGCGAGTCACCGCCAGGTAGCCGACGAAGCCGATGATCACGAACGTCGCGACCAGGCTGACCATCCCGCGGCCCAGCCCAAGACCGCCCAGGCTGTGTGACACCCCGAGCCAGTCCGCGAATGAGGCGCCGAGCGGCCGGGTCACGATATACGCGAACCAGAAGGCCAGAATCGAGTTCATGCCAAGCCGCCAGTGGGCCACGGCGGGGATGGCGATCACGACGGCGAACAAGACGCCCGAGGCCAGGAAGCCCAGGTGGAATGTGATCGCGGTCAGATCACCCAGAGCGGTGCCAAGCGCGAACGTGGCCATCACCGTGGCCCAGTAGAACGCCTCTCGACGCCAGGTGTAGATGCTGTGGATGGACAGTGTCTTCTCGGTCGCGTACCAGACCAAGAACACCACGGCCAGGACGGCCGCGAAGAACGGGGTGGACACGTCGTACGGGACGCCCAGCTTGATGTGCAAGCCGTCCGCGGCCAGCGTGCCGAACACGCTGACCATGTCGACCGCTAGCCAGTAGATCCAGGCGACATACCGCCGCGCGCGGAACTGGAGCACCAGTGCGACCGCCAGGCCAATGGCGCCCAGGGCACCGATAAATACTGGACCAAACCGGAAGAACAGGAAGTCCGCTGCCGCCTCGCCCTGGCCTGTCGTCAGCACCTTGACGATCCAGAAGAAGACCGTGATTTGCGGAACCTTGCTCGGCCCATGCCGAACAGCGGCCGCAGGCCCACCATGCCGAAGATGACCCGTCGCCACCGTAACAGGATGCCATACGTTCCCAGCGTCCCCGGCAGCCTCCGCTGTCGCTCTCGCGCGGGCTACCAGCGGACAGGGTGCGACCCGCGGGTCCGGCACGAGACGTGTGGCCCCTGCCGCGAACTGCGCCCAGTGATGCGCCGCCATATCTGACGGCCATGCCATAGATGGAAATCTCTTGACCCAATTATGGGCGGAATTTAAGGTCTGGAACTCTAAACACCCAATAAATCGCGGTATATGTCACGTTATACTGTCCCGAAGTTCGCTAGGAGCGGCGTTCCGTCTCTCGTCACCAGGGTACGAACCTGATCGACTGTGGTCGTGGGTGTCATGGGTGACATGGGCGTGTTCAGGCGGCTTACCTGGGCTCGTAGTTACGTGGCTCGTAGCAGGAATCTCACTGAGATTTAGGAGAGTGCGACGCGTTGGGCGCCGTAAGGCCAGGTCGTGTCAGCCGTGCGTGGCCGCTAGCGTTCCTGGTGTTCTTCCTGATAAGCGCTTCCTGGGTCTTCGCCAGTCCATACGACGGAGCACCTGATGAGGTGCGGCACCTCATCAGGGCAGCTGGGGTGGTCGAAGGGCAGATCTTCGCCAAGCCAGCGACCAAGCCGGGCCTGGGCAACGTCGGCGCCTACCAGACTGTTCCCAAGGGCCTGGTGCAGGGGGGCGCCCCAACGATCAGGTACGGCTACTGCTACCACTGGGCCCCGGCCCGCAGTGCGGCGTGCGCCCCAGTCCCGGGCGGCGGCGGGAAGACGCCGACCACGGTCATCACCGGCGCGGGCCGGTACAACCCGGTCTACTATGCGGCCGTCGGGGAACCGCTCGTTCTCTGGCCCAACTGGACCGGAATTCTGCTAGCCCGGCTGGTCAGTGCCGCGCTATGCGCCGCATTCCTGGCGTCGGCCTGGCTGAGCTGCCTTGGGTGGCGCCGCTCGAGGCTGCTGATCGCTGGCCTTCTCGTTGCGGCCACGCCTGCCTTCTTCGAGCTGACTGGCGCGGTCAACCCTAACTCGCTGGAGATCGCGGCGGGCATCTCACTGGCGGCGGCCGCGATTCCGCTGCTGCTAGACGGGGACTCCCCGCATGCTCAGAGGTGGCTGCGCCGCGCGGCACTAGCGGCCATCGGAATCGGCCAGTTCCGCGCTATCGGGCCGGAACTGATCGCTGGCTTGCTGGTGGTCCTGCTGCTCCCGCCGTCCCGGGCGCAGGTCCGCCAGCTATGGAGACGGCGTTCGGCTCGGTGGTGGTCCGCTGGCGTGGTGGCCTCGTGCGCGCTCGGCGAGCTATGGACAAGTACCTCAAAAGTGAGCGATATCGGCAATATCGCGCACGGCAAGTACTCGACCGGGCTGATACTGAGGTCCGAGTTGCAGCCCAACGGCCGGCTGCTCAGAGTCGTCGAGGAGATGATTAATGGCTTCTCCTATTACGACACGAAGCCACCGCATCTGATCCTCGTGATCTGGGGAGTTGCGATTGGCCTCCTGCTCGCCGCCGCTTTCGGGTGGGGAACATGGGTCGAGCGGTGGCGGCTCGCGGCGCTGATAATCGGGACGTTGTCCATTCCTGTGCTCTTCGAGGTCTCGGCCGCCAACACATTCGGTTTCGCGTTCCAGGGACGGTACATACTCCCGCTGGCGGCCGGCACCCCGATGCTGGCCGCCTTCATCACCGGGCGTTCCGGCCATCTGACCACGATCTGGCAGGCCCGCGTCATCCGCACGATGATCGTGGTGCTGCTGCCCGTCCAGTTGTTCAGCCTCGGCTGGGTGATGGACCGATGGCAGTCCGGTATCGGCCCCGGCCACACGCTGAACCCGCTGCTCGGAAGCTGGCATCCGGTAACCGGATCGGTGCTCCCGCTGGTGCTGATGACGGCCGGGCTCATCGGGTTCGGCTGGCTGGCCTGGGGGGCCGCCAGCCTCGCCGAGGATGAGCAGCCCCTCGCTGCGGGCCAACCCTCGGCCGAGCTACGGTCTGCGTCCCTGGCCAGCGGAGCTCAGCCTGGGCTGACGAGCCCGATCTCATAGCCCGCACGCCCAGCAGTTGCCGTGTACCAGCTGGCCTGGCACCTCGGTGCCTCCCCGCCGGGGAGGCACCCGCTCACCGCCGCTAAGCCGGCCCGGCGGTGTCGAGCAGCTGCCGCAGCACGACGGTGTAACGATCCAGCGCGGCCCGGCCGTCATGAGTGAGGGCGACCGTGGTCAGTGCGTTGACGCCGCTGCCGGTCTTTTCCGTCTGCACGTACCCGGCGTCTTCCAGTTTGCGCAGGTGGGTGATCAGGTTGCCGGGCGTCAGCCCGAGCATGTCTTGCAGGCGGGTGAAGGACAGGGTGTCGCCCGGGGGCAGGGCCGCCAGCGTCACCATCAGGCGCAGCCGCGCTGGGACGTGGATCAGCGGGTCAAGCGCATCGGCGGACATCCGCTCATCGTCACGCACGGCGCTGCCAGACCTGGTAGACGGCGTACCCGACGGCGATGACGCAGCCGCCCACGGCGATGACCCCCCACACCCCGGCAGGTCCCGCGAACGCGCTGCCGGTGCCAAGAGCGATCACCGCTATCGCGCCGCCGAGCGTCCACCAGTCCTCCCGCGCGGCCGCCATGCCGGCCACAGCCGCGCCGAGAACGAGCTGCGGCGCCGCAGCCGGAAACACTCCGTAGACGATCGCGTGGCTCGCCCCAACGTGATACAGAGCCCCCTGGAACACGGACACGGCGATCCAGGCCGTCCCGAACGCGGCGCCGTAGGCCCCCCGCTGCCGCCGGGATTGCCCGCCGACGCCGCTGGTCGCGCGGCGCATGACCGCCGCGGACACGACTATCACGATGACCACGGCGCCGTACACCGCTGCCAGGGCCGCGCCGTTCGGACCCTTGTAGGGGTGCTGTCCGCGCACTGACAGCCAGACCGCCCCGTAGGCGGCGAGAATCACCGCCGCTCTGAGCAGCGTGAGCAGTGGCGGGCGGAGGTCGAACTGGCGCTGCGCCTGCCTCTTGGTCTGCTCGATGAGCGCCGCCGCCGCCCGGGGATCGAATCCGCCACCGTTGTCGGCTGTTGGGGTCTCGTTGGTGCCGTGTGTCTCGTTCATTGCCCGTCCTCCTTAACTTTGTGCCACAAAGATAAGATTCTTTGTGGCACAAAGTTAAGGGGAGCCGCCGCGCGGATTCGCGGAGCAAGCCCGCGAGGGAGGAGCTGAAGCGGGGGGCAAGGGCACGGGCAGGCGGGCCAGCGGGACTGGCTCACGACTGCACGGAGCCGGCGAGGAGGGCGTGCCATTCCGGCGACATCGCCCCCGCTGATGGGCCGAGCTGAGCTGCGCTCTCAGCTGGGCCTCCGCCGCCATTGAAGAGGTAGAGAGGCTTGTAACAGTGCAGTAAGAGAGTCACAGACGCATTGTTCCAGCGGAGACTGGCAACGATGCGCTGATCGCCTTTCACGCGAATCCTCCCGGGAGGCCCGGCATGTACTCTTCGATGGCTGGGATTATTCCATCGCTGATAGTCGCAGGTCTTGTCCTGATTCTTTCATGGATAGCGCTATCTCATTCGGCTCACTATCGCTCATCAGGGCGCTTGGGTTCATCGTATGCTATCGGAGCCGGTGCCGCATCATTTGCGGTTGCTTTTTCCGTTCTCAACCTCGCGGTACAGTGGCATGCCATTAACGCAAGCCTCGTGGCCCAAGAGCTCGCCAAGGGAGTTCTTGTTCTTCGTGTAATATCGGTCACTGCCGCTGTAACGTTCGTGCGCCTCATGCTTGTTGGCATGCAGGAGGAGAAATTCATCATACCTGCCAGCTCACTGTCAGGAGACTATCGCGGGAAAGATCATAAACTTTCTATTTTGCTCGGTAGCGTTTCAGCAATTTGTATGGTGGCTGGCCTCCTTGATAATCACTTTGACCATATTCTTCCTGCTCCTGCCCCGGCTGAACTACATAGCAAATCAAATATTGCTATGGATCTCCAGTAAGGCTGCAAAGTTTGAGAAATCGCTTGGGATGGAAGAAGTGTTTGTAGGGGAATCATTGGGAAGGCCGAATCAGGAAGACCCTCAATCAGCGCTTCCTGCTACAGCAAGTCCTTCTCGCGATGAAAAGGCAGATGCTATCGCCGACAACGACCAGCCCGAGGTAGCAGACCCCAATACGACCCGGCACGGAGAAGCGGGCTCTATCTGACCCGATTCCGCGAGTAGGTCGGTGACATGCGCCTGTAGATGCCGATAGGTGCCGCTCTGGCCTGGGATGATGATCATTGCGAAGTGACTGTCACCCACGGCTGGAGAGGCACCCATCTGGTGAACAGGCTCGGTCGTAGTGCTGTGAGCTGCAGGTTTGCCGGTGGAGTCCGAGAAATCTGCGCACTAAGGCGTGGCTCGTAGTCTCGTCTGGTGGCGTACGTTCGCACCGTGAGGACCGCGTGCCAGCGCCTTCCGTTCAGGAAGCTGATCGCCCTGCCGGGCGACGCCGGGCGGGCGTGCCGCCGACACGGCATCGGGCTCGGAGGACCGACTGCGCGCGCTCAGGCCTGAGGCGACGGCTAAGCACCAGGGCGCATGCGGTGGCCGCGATAAACACGAGCAGGGTGAGCACGTAGTAGTTGCCGATGATCAATTCCAGCCCACGCCAGGTGAACTCGACCGCCCCGTAGTTGCCCCGGTTCGGCGCGAGAAGGAGCAACCCGCGCGGCAGCAGCTGGGCCTTCGGGTCGTAGCCGCCCTGGTTGCCAATAGGCACGGGCCACCAGCCAAACAAGCCCACCACCAGCGCGACGCCGAGGATCCGGTAGCCGAGGCGCCGTGGCCCGGACGCGGCGAGGACAAGTGCCGGTACCACGTAAACGTAGTGGTGCGACCAGCTGACCGGGGACACCAGCAGGCCGGTCGCGGCGCACGCAACCAGGCCGAGTAGCTCGTGGCCACGCCGGCTCGCCAGTATCGAGGTGGCGAGCCCGGCGATGCCGACGGCGACCGCCGCGACCAGCCAGTACGCGTGCGCGTGGGGCCCGGCGTGGCTAAGACGCAGTATGACGCCGTTAAGGGACTGGTTGTCCAGGTGAAAGTGTTTGCTCGGCCGGAAGAACTGCCCGCCCCAGTAGACCGCGGAGGCGCGCGGCAACAGCGCGAACCCAAGTCCCACCGTGACCGCGAAAGTCAGCGCGCTGACCGCCGCGGCTTTTACTCGCCGCGTGAACAGCAGGTACGGAATGAAGATCAACGGCGTGAGCTTGATCCCCGCCGCCAGCCCGATTCCGATGCCCTTACCCTTGATGCGGTCCGGCAGCGCGAGATCGCCCACCACCAGGGCCAGCAGCACGAGGTTGATCTGCCCGAAGAACAGTGTCATCGCAACCGGTTCGAGCCAGAGGCCCACCGTGGCGATCGCAAACGCCGCCGCCGCCCTGGCCAGGCCGACGGGCCGCCCGGCGAGTCCCAGGGAAAGGTACGCCACCACCGGAAGCAGCCCGATCGTGAGCACCGCCAGCCCGACCTGCCAGGTCGCGAACGACGCACCGCTCCCCGCAGCGAACAGGAGCGCGGCGAACGGCGCGTAGATGAACGGCAGCTTCGCCGGACCGAGCCCCAGCGCGTAGAGCATCGCCGGCTGGTTCCGCACAGCGATACCGCCATCCCGGTAGACGGCCGTGTCGATCTGCGTCCAGTAGTACTGCGGGGACGCGTGGACGAGCAGGGCATAACCGGCCACGGCCAGCAGGAACAGTGTGACCGAGGCCATGAGCCAGGCGGCTGGCCGTATTCGAGTCACCTCGCCGTCTCCTCAGCCGGGAACCGTCCTAGTCATGTTCGCTGACCATGATGTCAAACCGAGGCCGATTGCGTGCCGACCCGGGACCTTGCCGCTTCGTAAGCAGGCATGTTGGCCGTAGCACTCTGAAATGGACCCACTGTTCTTCTCTGATCTGTGTCCGTTCTCTTGAAGGTTGCCCGGCTTGGCTTGTTGACCTGGGTGGGCATTTTGCCGTGAGACGGGGCGGATAGCTGTCCCGTCGGGATGATGGTTCACCGGACGACTTTGCTGGCGGTCGTCTCAGTAGATCTTGCCGGCTGAGGCAGATTGCTCGTGTGCTGGGACGCCTCTGACCCGAATCCGCGAGTGGGTCGGTGACACGGCTGCGCAAATGCCGATAGGTGCCCCTTTGACCTGGGATGATGATCGCTGCGAAGTAATGATCATCTCAGGGGAGAGGCACCTACCTGGTGAAAAGGATACGCAGCGGGGCAGGCAGATCGCGGCAGCAGCCGTGGATCGGCGCGCCGGATCCGGCGCTGACGCCCAACGCGGGTCTGGCGGCCGTCACCGAGCTGTGCGGGCGGCTCGGCGTGATCGGCGCGCTGGATGCGGCGGTCGGCCCGATCAAGCAGCGCGAACGCGGGTTCGGGGCCGGGGAGCTGCTGGCGGGGCTGGCGGCGGCGCAGCTGGCTGGGGAGGACTTCCTGACCGGGCTGGACCGCCAGTGTGTCGAGGCGTGTTCGCCGCAGGAGGCTTCGAGCCGGCCCGGGACTTCGAGGCATCCAAGGGCGGGCAGCTCGTCCAGTCGAAGGACAAGGCGACCGGCCTGCCGCTGTGGGTGATCGACGTGATCGACGCCGATCCGCAGGCACGCCACGGGCACGGAAATCGCAAGCAAGCCTCTTGAAGATCAACAGCGCAGGTCAGTGAAACACTCTCTCACCTGGGCTGGAACCTCAAAACGATTGTGCGCCTGGCAGGACTCGAACCTGCGACCCGCTGCTTAGAAGTTCGTGGGCTAGGGCATCCTGACCTGGCCTGCCGCAGGTCAACGCCGATGTGGCGTGCCCGTGAGCGACCGTGATTCACCGCCAATCACCGTCCGATCGGGCACGCAACGGGCACGCTCACGGCTCCGGAGGCCGCCCGTGCTATCTGGCATGACCGGCCGCCGACCTGTCGGACACAGTCGTTCACCTGGGTTCCCGCACATGCCTATCCGTTGTGGGCGGGTCTAGTCGGGTGTGGCTGTGGTCAGGATTGGTGGTCAATCTTCGGCATCATGCGCACGGCTGCCGTCTCTTGATGTGAACTAGCGCGAGACTGGTCGATGTTGGCCGTCCCCCGGAAGGAGCGCGGCAGTAGTGGATCCTTGTAGAGGTGATCATGGCTGACATCGTGCAGCAGCTTCCGGTGCTGACTGGCGTTGTTATCGGTGCTTTGGCCTCCTATCTGGCGAGCAGCGCAACGGAGCGTGCACGTTGGCGGCGTCAGCAAGCGGCACGGTGGGACGACAAGCGCGCTCAGATATATGCCGACTATGGCTATACGGTAAAGAATGTCTATATTGCATGCCTGCGCATCGTTGAGAATCGTGGCCCAAACACGAAAAGCATTCCTACCGATCCTCAAGTGTTTGGTGAGTTTGAGCGTTTGGCAGCCGAGAGAACAGCTAAATGGGAGTCCGTGCTCCTGTTGGGTAATCCCGAAACTATCGCAGCTGCCCGTGCCTGGCATCGCAGCATTTGGCAGATGGAAGTCATTGCTCGTGGTATCCGTACTGATGAAACAGCATGGACAGCCCTGCTTGATAAGGTTGACGATGCCCGGACGCGTTTCTACGAAGCGGCCCGCCGTGATCTCGGGATTACGAGTGGCCGCGTTCCACATGCGGACCGTTGGGAGGGGCGAATACCACGGATGGGTTCAGGCGAGGGCTCATCGGAGGCGTCCTCCGAGGCGACCTAGTGCCGCCAGTCGCTCGCGGTCGTGGTGCAGGTCAGAGCGGGTCCATGTCGTGGTTGGTCGCCTTCGGCCAACGGGATTTGCGTACTCCTGTGCGGAGCGGTCAAGCCTGCGGGGGGCCGCGCGGTTATCAGGCCCACATCATGCTGTCGATCAACTGCGCGGGTCTGCGCCCTGCGGCAACGAACGGGCGACCTCGTGGTCGTTACCGACGACCTCTACAGTGTCAAGGTGTCGGCATGGCCGCCCAGGTAGCGCTATCGGCCCCGTGACCTGCGGCCCGGCCGGGGCTGGCCCCTAGTGATTCCCCCGCATTTTCCCCCGTTGTCCTGGCCGCCCTAGGGCCAATGTAGGGCCACCCCTAGGACCAATCCGATACGTGCCTGACCTGGCGGAACCCTCTCGGATCGTCCACGGCGGCACTTCCATCTCGGGGTCGGCGGCGCGCGCGTGCCTCATGATCCTCTTGGGGTCAGGTTCGTCGCGCGTGTAGGGTCGCGGCGGGTGCGTGGTAGCGGGTCATCGGCTTGCCGGGGGAGTCGGTCTGCAACCGCACCGGCCGCAAGCTCCCCCGCTGGGCAGACCAGGCCGAAGCCAGCAACATCCGCGAGTTACGCACCTTCACCGCCGGACTGCGCAAAGACTGGGCCGCAGTAACCGCGGGCCTCACCCTTCCCTACAGCTCCGGCGCCGTCGAAGGCCACGTCAACCGCATCAAAATGATCAAACGGCAAATGTACGGACGAGCGAAACCCGACCTCCTGCGCAACGCGTCCTGCTCGCCGACTGACGGCCGTCACGGAAAGTGGGCCAGAGCCACTTTGCCATGGCCACGGACAAGGGGTGTTCTCTCGGCTACCCTAGGTATTGAGGCGACGCTAGGGGCTAGGAGTGCGCCGGTGACCAACCGTATGAGTAACGAGGCACGAGTTCGTGTGACCGCTGCCAGCCTCCTCGCGGCGTTGGCAATTGCCCTGATTGGTTTGTTTACTGCTACCGCGGCAAACGCTGCGGATACCAACGGGCATGACCGGCATTGCGGGATCCTTAAGCTAGGATCAGTCGGACCGTGCGTAAGAGGGTTGCAGCAGCAATTGAATAGTCAGGGCGCTACACCCCGCCTCCGTATCGATGGACAATTCGAGGCGAAAACACGTTACGCAGTCGAAAGTTTCCAGCGCAGACACAGCCTGCTCATAGATGGCATAGTCGGGAAAACAACTTCTCAGGCGCTGATTGCTGCTTCGATTACGGCCAAAGGCGGCGCTAACATAGCGAGCCGCATCTGGAGGGCAGCAATGTCTAGCAATGCAGTGATACTCGAACTTATTGCCTCCGTGACGTTTATCACAGTAACGGCAATGACGTTCCGCTTCCTGGTGCGTATTCTTGGCAGCCCGAACGTCAAACGGGTCCAATTCCACTCGGGCAACGGCTCGCTCACCGCAGGGATTGAGCACTACCCGCCCGCGTCCATCAGTGAGCCCTTCATCCGCGGGCAGGTCGCTAGTAAGTACCTAGAAGCGTGCGGGACGGCGTCTGACCCTAGCCAGTTGCCGTCCCACGCGGACATTCAGCGAAGCATCGAGGGATGAAGCGCTGCTGCCAGACGCCAGGTCAGTGGCCCTGTCGGGTGTACCTGTAAGTGACTGCGAGACCCAGCGAGGTCCCGCCTTGTCGGGCACGCAACGGGCGCTGTCGGAAGGCAGCACCTGATGCTCGGCCCGCGCTCCTACGCGCGCCTGCCCGCTGCCCTTTCCGTCTGCCGTCGACCCACCCGCCAGGGGAGCGGGCCAT
>OCZT010004929.1_pt1 | contig 13375 bp, 8 predicted proteins | sample 1539031 | NCBI WGS metagenome assembly OCZT01 (sample SAMEA3539308, study PRJEB22396) | soil metagenome | biome: tundra; feature: field; material: soil | place: USA | collected 2010-05 | depth 0.15 m | reverse complement strand
GCATCTCCGCGATCACCCAGGGGAAGGTGTATGCCGCGCCCGCTTCAACGCGCTCATGGACAAGATCCGCGGCGTCCTGACGCCGGCGCAGCGCACGGACTTCGACGCCAAGCGGGCGGCGATGCGCAATCGCTCCGGCCAGCGCTGATCGCGTGAGCCGCACCGCGGCGACGCTCGCGCTCGTCGTCGTCGCCCTCCTCGTCACCGGGTGCGGCCCCCGCGGGGGCGGCGGCCGCGCGCGCTCGGCCTCCTCGCCGAACCCTGTCCCGACCGCGGCGGCGCGTGCGACCATCGTGCATGCGACGTCGTCGATCTCGGGCGTCATCGCGCCGCTGCAGAACGTCGCGATCACCAGCCAGCTCGCCGAGCCGGCCGACGACGTGCGGGTGAACGAAGGCGATCGCGTCCGCGCGGGCGAGGTGATCGCCGTGCTCGACACCGAGGATCTGCGCGCGCAGCTCGCCCAGGCCGAGGCGACCGTCGAGACCGACATTCGTAGCGCCGCCGCGGCGGACGCCAAAGTCACCCAGTCGCGCTACACGCAGCGGCTCAACATCGGCCAGAGCGGCGATCAGGTGCGCGCGGCGAGCGCAGCGCTCGCGCAGGCGCAGCAGACGCTGGCGAACGACGGTACGAACCTGACGCGCGATCGTCAGCTGCTCGCCGACGGCTACATCGCGCAGAGCCAGTACGACCAGCAGGCGACGCAGGTCGCCAACGATCGCGCCGCGGTCCGCACCGCGCAGGCGAACCTGGAGTCGGCGCGCACCAACGAGCAGGTCAACGGAACGCAGAACGTCGGCCTCCAGGCCGCGAACGTGCAGTCGACGTTGGCGGAAGCGAACGCGGCGCACGCGACGATCGGTCAAGCTCGAGCGCAGGTCCGCCAATTGCAGGCGCAGATCGCGAAGGCGACGATCCACTCGCCGGTCGACGGTGTCGTGGTCAACCGCAACCTGAACCCCGGCGAGTATCCCGGGGGACGGACGATCTTCACGGTTCAGCAGCTCGACCACGTCTACGCCGAGCTCAACGCGTCGAGCACCGATACGTTCGCGATCCCGGTCGGTGCGCCGGTCACGCTCAGCGTCGCGGGGAGCGGGACGCGCACGTACAGCGGTTCGGTCGTCGCCGTGCTCGGGCAGGTCACGCCCGGTTCGACGAACTTCACCGTGAAGGTGCTGGTCGCCAACGCGGACGGCAAGCTGCAGTCCGGGTTGCCGGTCACGGCGATCGCGTCGCTGCCGCCGGTGAGCGGCGTCGGTATTCCGACCACCTCCTTTCTCGACGAGACGCACACGACCGTGATGATCGCCGACGACCAGCTCGTCGACGTCGTCGCGAAGACCGTGCACGTGCACGAGCTCGCCTCCGACGGGACGACCTCGATCGTCAGCGGCCTCAAAGCGGGCCAGGTCGTCATCTCCAACGGCCAGCTCGGCATCAGCGACGGGCAATCGATAGCACAGAACTGATGCGCCTGACGCAGCTTTTCGTCAACCGGCCTCCGCTGGTCTTCGTGGCGATCGCGCTGGTGACGCTGATCGGAATATTCTCGCTGTCGACGCTGGTCCAGCAGAACTTCCCCAACGTCGACTTCCCGACGATCAACGTCAGCGTCGGCTATCCGGGCGCGCCGCCGTCGGAGCTGCGCGATGCCGTCGTGCGCCCGATCGAAGACGCGATCGCGGGCGCGCCGAACCTCGACCACATCAACACCTCGATCCAGCAGAACCAAGCCTCGATCTCCGCGACGTTCACCCTCGACTCGGATCAGACCACCGATCTCGTGCAGGTGCAGAATCGCGTGCAGACGGCGCGCGCGGCGCTACCCGCCGATTTGCCGGCGCCGTCGATCCGCACGTTCGACCCGGCGCAGGCGACCGTCGTGACGCTCGCGCTCACCTCGAACACGCTGAGCAGCGCCGGGCTCTCCGCGATCGTCACCGACAAGATCATCCCGGCGCTCGAACAGGTCGGCGGCATCTCGAACGTCGGCGCGAGCGGGACGGTCACGCCGGCGCTGGAGGTGACGGTCGATCCGAACGCGCTGGCGGCGTTCGGCTTCACTGCGAACGACGTCGTCAGCGCGATCCAGTCGAACAACGTCCGCGCGCCGGGCGGCATCGCGTACCTCGGCAACCGCGAGACGTCGATCGACGTTCGCGGCGACGTGCAGTCCCCGCAGTCGGTCGCGAGCCTGCTGATATCGGGATCGACCGCGGTCCTGCGGGGCGTGACGTCGCCCTCGGGGACGGTCACCCAGAAGTACACCGGAACGAACGGAACGACGAACCAGGCCTTGGCGCTATCGGCGGGCGCGAGTTCGGGCGCCGGCGCCACGGCGACGAACCCGTTCTCGACCGCGCCACGGCTGCCGCGGATCGGCGACGTCGCGGCGGTGACCGACTGGTACGAGCCCAAGCGCGTCGCCTCGTACGTCGACGCGCGCCCGACGATCACGCTCAACGTGCAGAAGGCGACCGGCGCCAGCGAGGTGACCGCCTCGCGAGCCGTGCAAGCCGCGCTGCCGGGGATCGAAGCGCAATTCCCCGACGTCGCGTTCCGGGTGCTCAACGTGCAGGCCGACTTCACCGAGCAGCAGCTCTGGGGCGTCCTGCAGACCCTGATCGAGGGGATCGTCTTCACCGGCGTCGCGATGCTGTTCTTCTTGCGGTCGTGGCGCAACGCGCTGGTGGTGATGATCGCGATCCCGACCTCGCTGTTCGTGACGTTCTTCGTCATGAAGCTGATGAACTACACGATCGATACCGTCTCGCTGCTCGCGATGACGCTGATCATCGGGATCCTGGTCGACGACTCGATCGTCGTGTTGGAGAACATCGGGCGGCACTTCGAGGACGGTGAGGCCCCGCGCACCGCGGCGATCCTCGGGCGCAGCGAGATCGGCGCCGCGGCGATCGTCATCACCCTGGTCGACGTCGTCGTGTTCTTGCCGATCGCGTTCCTGCCGGGGCAGACCGGCCGGTTCTTGAGCGAGTTCGGCGTGGTCGTCGTGATCGCGACGCTGACCTCGCTGGCGGTCTCGTTCACGATCACCCCGGCACTCACCGGCAACTGGTCGCTGCTCTCGCGCTGGCGTCCGCCGCGCTTCATCGACGCGTTCAGCCGCGGCTTCGCGCGGCTCCGCTCGTTTTACGCCGAGCGCGTCCTGGCCGCGGCGCTGCGTCATCGCGTGCTCGTGCTCGGGTTCGCAGCCGTGCTGACGGCCGGCGCGATCGCGCTGATCCCGCTGGGTTACATCGGCTTCGAGTTCATCCCGGCGGTCGACCGCGGCGAACTCTTCGTGACGGTGCAGTTCCCGACCGGGACGCCGCTCACCACCACCGACGCGGCGATCCGCACCGTCTCGAGCCGGTTCCTCGAGTTACCCGACGTCCAGCGCATCACGTCGACCTCGGGGACGAGCCAGGCGGGCTTCGGCGGCGGCGTCGCGCTCGGCTCCACCGGCCAATTGCGCGTCTTCCTCGATCAGAACCGCAAGCATTCGACGGTCGAGATCGCGCGAATGATGACGGCCCTGGGGCACAAGCTCGTCCCCGATGCCCGGGTCATCGCCGTCCCCGCGACCGGCACGCGCGGCGGCAATGCGCAACCGATCGACGTGACGGTCACCTCGACCCGCGGCGAACCGGATGCCTACGCCGGCGCGGTGCTGACGGCGCTCGAGGACACGCCGGGTACCGCGAACGTCAACAGCTCGGCGCTGCAGTACTCGCCGCAGATCGACATTCAATTCGATCGCGATCGCGCGCGCGCGCTGAACGTCGACATCGGCTCGGCGTCACAAGCGGTTCGGGCGGCATTCGGCGGGACGCTGGCGACCCAGTTCGACACGAACAACGGTGCCAAGTACGTCCAGGTCCTCTATCCGCGCGCGGACCAGACCAGCCTGGGAACGCTGCGTGCGATCGCGCTGCGCTCGCGCAGGGGGACGATCGTCCACCTCGGCGACATCGCGGTGCTGCAGAACGCGCCCGCACAAGCGCTGATCACGCGGGTCAACCGCCAGACGGTGATCCACATCGGCGCGAACGTACAGCCCGGCCTCGCGCAGACGAACGTGCAGCGCGCGTTCATGCAGCGCGTGAAAGCGCTCAACCTGCCGAACACGGTGGTCGTCGGCGCGGCGGCCGGCGGCAACCAGCAGAACATCGCGCAGACCGTCAACGGGCTGGGGACGGCGCTGATCCTCTCGTTCGCCCTGGTCTATCTGCTGATGGTGGCGCTCTATAACGCCTACCGCGCCCCGCTGGTGATCATGTTCTCGATCCCGGTCGCAGCGATCGGCGCGTTCGGCGCGCTGGCCCTCACCGGTCAGACGCTCAACCTGTTCTCGCTCATCGGCGTTATCATGCTGGTCGGACTCGTCAGCAAGAACGGGATCCTGCTGGTCGACTTCGCGATCCTCAAAGTCGAGGCCGGACTCGACAAGCTCAGCGCGATCCAGCAATCCGCGCGCGAGCGCTTCCGTCCTATCGTCATGACCACGGTCTCGATGATCGCCGGCATGTCGCCGCTGGCGCTCGCCCTCGATCCGGGCTCGGCGGCGAAACGTTCGCTCGGAACCGTCGTGATCGGCGGGCTCATCAGCTCGCTGCTGCTCACGCTCGTCGTCATTCCGATCGTCTATCTCTGGATCGCTCCGGGCCCGCCCAAGAAGGTCGAGCAGCATCGGCCGGCCGGCGACGGCGCCCTGGTCCCCGTCCCGGTAGAGTCGCACTGATGTCGCTCACGCGATTGTTCGTGGAGCGACCGACGCTGGTGACGGTCTTTCTCGCGTTGGTCCTGCTGGCCGGCGCGATCGCCGGTTCGACGCTGGTGCAGCAGCAGTTTCCGAACGCCGACGTGCCGTCGATCCAGGTGCTGGTCAGCTATCCCGGCGCGTCGACCACCGAGATGCGCGACGCGATCGTGCGCCCGCTCGAAGACCAGCTCGCCGGATCGCCCGACCTCGACCATCTCGAAACGTCGATCCAACCCGGCCAAGCCTCGGTCGTGGCCGTCTTCGCGCTGACGTCGAACCAGAACAACGACCTGGTGCAGGTACAGGGGCGCGTGCAGAACGCGCAGCGTTCGCTGCCCAACGACGTCACGACGCCGCAGATCGCGATCTACAATCCGAGCCAGGCCGTCGTCGTCTCGCTGGTGCTGCGCTCGCGCGGTCTCTCGGTCGGCGACCTCTCGTCGCTGACGATCAACAAGATCGTCCCTCAGCTCGATCAGATCTCGGGCGTCTCGTTCGTTCAGGAGAACGGGACGGTGACGCCGTCGATCCAGGTGAACGTCGACCCGCGGCAGCTCACCGCGTCGGGCTTCACCTTGACCGACGTGGTCAGCACGATCACCAGCAACAACGTCCGCTCGCCGGGCGGGATCCTCTACTCGCCCAACCGCGAGACGAACCTCGACGTGCGCGGCGATATCCAGAACGTTGCGACCGTCGCCGGCTTGCTGCTCAGCAACGGCGGCGCGGCGACGTCGACAGCGACGAATCCGTGGACGACACAGCCGCGCTTGTTTCGGATCGCCGACGTCGCGAACGTCCGCGACACCTTCGAGACGCAGCGGGTCTACGCGTATTCGAACGGCGAGCCGTGCGTCACGCTCGACATTCAGAAGTCGGCCGGCACCAGCGAAGTCGAAACCTCGCGCAACGTGCTGGCCGCGCTCCCGGCGCTAAGCCGCACCTATCCCGACGTTCAGTTCGGCGTGCTCAACGTCCAGTCGACCTACACCGAGCAGCAGTTGGTCGGCGTCGTGCGGACGCTGATCGAGGCGATCGTCTTCACCGGGATCGTGATGCTGCTCTTCCTACGGTCGTGGCGCAACGCGCTGGTCGTCATGATCGCGATCCCGTCCTCGCTGCTGGTGACGCTCGGCGCGATGAAGCTCGCCCACTTCACGCTGGACACGGTCTCGCTGCTGGCGATGACGCTGATCATCGGGATCCTGGTCGACGACTCGATCGTCGTGCTGGAGAACGTCGAACGCCATTTCGAGCGCGGTGAACCGCCGACCGAGGCGGCGATCACCGGACGCAGCGAGATCGGCGTCGCCGCGATCGTCATCACGCTCGTCGACGTGGTCGTCTTCTTGCCGATCTCGTTCCTACCGGGTTCGGTCGGCCTGTTCATGCGCGAATTCGGGTTGGTCGTGACGGTCGCGACGCTGACCTCGCTGTTCGTCTCGTTCACGGTGACGCCGACGCTCGCCGGCCGCTGGGCGCTGCTCTCGCGCTGGCGGCCGTGGGGAATCATCGAGTCGTTCACCGAGCGCTTCGAAGCCGTGCGCGAAGCGTACGTGGAACGGCTGCTGACGTGGGGGCTCGAACACGACCGCACCGTCGCGATCGTCTCCGCGCTCTCGCTCGTCTTCGCGCTGGCGCTGATCCCGCTCGGACTGGTTGGCTTCGAGTACATCCCGCCGGTCGACCGGGGCGAGCTCTACCTGACCGTGACGTATCCCAGCGGCACGCCGCTCGATACGACGCGTCGCGGAATTCTCGCAATCGAAGCGATCGTCGATGGGGTCGACGATCTGCGATCTGAATCGTCGACGGCGGGCGCGTACCTGGGACAGCTCTCCGGTTTCATCAACAATCCGGCGGTGGGCCAGATCGACGTCTACCTCAAGGACGGGCGTGCGCACTCGACGGCGTACTGGGTCGCGCAGCTGCAATCGCAGGCGCAGCGCGCGGTTCCGCTCGCGAAAGTGGTCGCGGTCCCGGCGACCGACATCGCGGGCGGAAACGCGCAGCCGATCGACGAGGTGATCTCGAGCGTCGACGGCCATCCGGAGCCGTACGCGGCGAAGGTCGCCGCCGCGCTCGCCGCGACGCCCGGCGCGATCGACGTCACGACCTCGGGCGTGGCCGACGCGCCGCAGGTGGCCGTGGAATTCAACCGCGAGCGCGCACGCGCGCTCGATGCGAGCATCGGCACCGCCTCGACCGCGATCCGCGCCGCCTTTGCCGGCGACCTGGCGACGCAGTTCACGGGTCAGGACGGACTCAAGAACGTCTTGGTGACGTATCCGCAAACCGCGCAGACCTCGCTCGCAGCGATCGAGGCGATCCCGATTCGCGCTGCAAACGGCTCGATCGTCCGCGTCGGCGACATCGCGCACCTCGTTCAGGCCCCCGCGCCGCCGATGATCGAGCGCATCAACCGGCAGAGCGTGATCTATGCCGGCGCCGACCTTGCACCGGGCGCGAAGCTCTCGAACGTGCAGCGTGCCTTCGCGCAACGGCTCGCCGCGCTGCAGCTCCCGGCAACCGTCACGGTCGCGGCTGCTGCCGGCGGCAACGAGCAGCAGGTCAGCGCCACCGTCAAAGGGATGACGATCGCGCTGCTGCTCTCGATCGTGCTGGTCTACCTGCTGATGGTCGCGCTCTACAACAGCTACCGGACGCCGTTCATCATCATGTTCGCGGTGCCGGTCGCGGTCGTCGGAGCGCTGGGATCGCTCGCGCTCACCGGCCAGACGCTGAACCTGTTCTCCCTCATCGGGTCGGTGCTCTTGATCGGCCTCGTCACCAAGAACGGGATCCTGCTGGTCGACTTCGCGAACCGCCGCCGCAACGAAGGCCTCGATCGCATCGCTGCGATCCACGAGGCGGCGCGCGAACGGTTCCGCCCGATCATCATGACGACGGCGGCGATGATCGCCGGGATGCTTCCGCTGGCGCTCGCGCTCGATCCAGGCGCGCAGGCGGAGCGTTCGCTCGGCACGGTCGTGATCGGCGGCCTCGCCAGCTCGCTGCTGCTCACGCTCGTGCTGGTCCCGATCGTCTACATCGCGCTCTCCCCGAAGCGAGAGCCGGCTCCCGTGCGCGGCGACGGCCCGTTCGCGCCCGCCACTGAACCGCCGCTGTTCGACGCACCCACCCACTGACGCGAGCCGGAGCGCTTCGTTCGGGAGAAACGCCCAGCGTTGGGTACAGCGTACGCTGTGGTGTCGCGCACGGAAGGTTGGGCGGCTAACGCCGCCCTTCCGTCGCAAAACTGTTTGCCGCCCGTGCGCATCACGCCACACGACACCCCCAAAGGTTGGGCGGCTAACGCCGCCCTTCCGTCGCAAAACCGTTTGCCGCCCGTGCGCATCACGCCACACGATACCCCCAATGTCACCCTGAGCTTGTCGAAGGGCGAACGATCGTCCCCCGCTGACTCGGGGCCTAGCGCTTCATCCCCCAGCGCACGACCGTTCGCGATTCGACCGCGCTGAACAGCCCCTCGACGAGGATTCCGAGGATCGAGATCACCACCAGGCCGGCGAAGATCTGCGGCGTCTGCAGATAGTAGCGCGCGGTGTTGATGTACCAGCCCAGACCGCCTTGCGAACCCGCCACGCCGAAGACGAGTTCGGCGGCGACCACGGTGCGCCAGCCAAATGCCCAGGCGGTCTTGAGGCCGGTGAGGATATACGGCATCGCGGCGGGGAGCAGCACGTCGACGACCAGCCGCGGGCCGCGCAGGCCAAGATTTCGCGCGACCATCTGCGTCGTCGCGCTGATCGTGCGGAAGCCGGTGTCGGTGTTGATGGCGACGGGCCAGATCGTCGCCAGCGTGACGATGAAGATGATCGAGCGATCGCTCAGCCCGAACCAGATGATCGCCAGCGGCAGGATCGCGATCGCGGGCAGCGGGTTGAGCACTGCCGTCAGCACCGCGAGCAGGTCGCGCCCGACCGAGGAGAACACCGCCAGCGACGCGAGTGCGAAGCCGATCAGCGCACCGATCAGCAGCCCGGTCAACAGCGTGTGCAGCGTGTGCAGCGTGGCGGCGGGGATCTTTCCGTTCGCGACGTCGGTCCACAACTGGTTCGCGACATCGAGCGGTGAACCGACGAGCAGCGCGGAGACGTGCGAGAACGACACATACGCCTGCCAGATCGCCAGCAGCGCCAGGATGACGATCGCGTAGCGCAGCGGCGCCGGCAATCGCAGCCACGGATCGCGGACGCGGGCCCTCATTCGACCGCCGTTTGTACCGAGTGGCGCGCGGAGTCGGGCGTGATCAGCAGCGAGCGCAAGTGGTGCGAGAGGCGCAGGAACTCCGGCGTGTCCATGTCCTGCGCGGCCGACGTGTCGACGGTCTCGACGATGCGGGCCGGCGTCGTCGACATCACCGCGACGTGATGGCCGAGAAACACGGCTTCTTGGATCGAGTGCGTCACCAGCACGATCGTCACGCCGGTCTCGCGCCAGATCGCGTTGAGGTCGAGCTGCAACTGCGAGCGCGTGATCGCGTCGAGGGCGCCGAACGGCTCGTCCATCAGCAGGATGCGCGGTTCGAGCGCCAGCGCGCGCGCGATCGCGCCGCGCTGCTTCATCCCGCCCGAGAGCTGGTGCGGGTACTTGTCGCCCGCAGCCTCGATCCCCACCAGCCGCAGCATCGCACGCGCGCGTTCGCGCGCGGCCTCGCCGCGCATCTCCTTCGCGACGCCGAGCGCGTAGACGACGTTGTCGAGCACCGTCCGCCACGCGAAGAGCTGATCGAAATCCTGGAACACGACGGTGCGATCCGGGCCCGGCTCACCGATCGGCACGCCGTCGAGCCGGATGCTGCCGGCGGTCGGGTGCAGAAATCCGGCGATCGCTTTGAGCAGCGTCGTCTTGCCGCAGCCCGAAGGCCCGATCAGCACGAACTTCTCACCGCGCCGCACCACGAAGTCGGCGGAATCAACCGCGCGAAATCCGTCGTACTCGATCGCGACGCCGGAGCCGACGACCAGCGGCTCGCCGATCACGGGCTCCGTCACGCGGCGCACTTTCGCAACAGATCGATCAGCGCCGGCTTTTCCTCGAAGCCGACGCCCGGCGCATCCGGCAGCCGCACGTACGAGTCCTCGACCGGAATCGACTCGGCGAAGCCGCCGAACGGCTGGAACACGCCGGGATACGACTCGTTGCCGCCCAGACCCAGGCCGGCTGCGATGTTCAGCGACATTTGGTGTCCGCCGTGGGGGACGCAGCTGCGCGGCGACCAGCCGTGTTCGCGCAGCATGTCGAGCGTGCGCAGGTATTCGACCAGCCCGTAGCTGAGCGCGCAGTCGAACTGCAGCACGTCGCGCCCGGCGCGCATCCCGCCGTAGCGGATCAGGTTGCGCGCGTCTTGCATCGAGAACAGGTTCTCGCCGGTCGCGGTCGGGTGCGGATAGCGCTCGCCCAGGCGCGCCTGGAGCTCGTAGTCGAGCGGATCGCCGGCTTCCTCGTACCAGCGCAGACCGTACGGTGCCAGCGCGTCCGCGTACGCGAGCGCCGTGTCGAGATCGAAGCGTCCGTTGGCGTCGACCGCGAGGCGCGAGCCGTCGCCGCCGAGCACCTCGATCACCGCTTCGATCCGCCGCAGATCCTCGTCGAGCGGCGCGCCGCCGATCTTGATCTTCACGGTGCTGTAGCCGAGCGAGAGGTACCAGCGCATCTCGTCCTGCAGCGCCCGCAGATCCTTGCCCGGTTGATAGTACCCGCCGGCGGCGTAGACCCAGACGCGCTCGTCCGCCTCGCCGCCGCGATAGCGGTCGGCGAGCAGACGGTAAAGCGGCTTGCCTTCGATCTTCGCGACCGCGTCCCACAGCGCCATGTCGATCGTGCCGACCGCGACGGAGCGTTCGCCGTGCCCGCCGGGCTTCTCGCCGCTCATCATCAGCGCCCAGATGCGATGCGGGTCGAAGTTCGTCTGCTCGTCGTTGAGCAGCGCCTCGGGCGGCGCGCCGAGGACGCGCGGCACGAAGCGCTCGCGCATCAGTCCGCCCGCCGCGTAGCGTCCGTTCGAGTTGAAGCCGTAGCCGATGACGCACTGTCCGTCGCGCACGACGTCGGTGACGACGGCGACCGTGGAGGCGGTCATCTGCGAGAAGTCGATCCAAGCGTTGCGGATGTCGGAATCGATCCGCGCCGGCCGCTCGACGATCTCGACGATGCGCACCGTGCTAGTCGCCGACCCCGCCCAGGGTGCCGGGATAATCGATCTCGTGCATCGACGCCGGGACTTTGCGCAGCGCGCCGATCGACTGCATGAACTTCGCCATGGCCAGAAAACCGTGCGGCGTCGTGCTGAAGATGACGTCCTTGCGGCGCAGCCAGCCCTCGAAGTCGTGCGCCGAGACCTTGCCGCCCGAGTCCACCGAGAGGACCTCCGAGGCCTCGCGCGGGTGCGCCTTGAGGAATTGCGTCGCGTCGAGCAGATCGCGATAGAACGTCTTGACGAACTGCGGGTGCTCGTCGGCGAACTTCGGGTTCACGTACACGCTGTTGAACGTGTGCGGTCCGAACACGTCGAAGCTGCGCGCGATGACGTGCCCGCCGGCCGCCACTTCTTGATACTGGAACGGGGGCGCCGAGAGGTGCGCGGTGAGCTGGCCGACCTGCAGCGCCTGCATCCCCGAGGGGTGGTCGATCGCGACGATCGTGGTGTCGAGCGCGTGCGCGTTGCCGAGCTCGTTGGCGGCCGCCTTTCGCAAGGTCAGCGACTGCAGCGAGTCCAGCGACGGCATCCCGATCTTCATGTCGGGCTTGAGGTCCTTGACGCTCTTGATCGCGTTGTCGCGGGTGACGAGCCAGACCGACATCTGGTTGAGCGACGCGAGCACTTTCCAGCCGACGCCGCGGTCCCAGCCGGTCAAAAACGGCGGGATGCTGCCCGCGCCGATCTGGATCTGGTTGGCGATGAACCCGTCGCGTACCGCAGCGGTGCTGCCGAGCACGATCCAGTTGACCTTCGTCTGAGGAAACTGCTTCTCGAGCGACCGCTGATCGCGCATCACGATCAGGTTGCTGTAGCTCAGCCCCGGCTGATAGGCGATCGTGACCTCCGCCGGTGCGTCGTTGGGCGGCGGCGCGCCGCTGCCGCTCAACGGCAGAGCAGCGAACGCGACGGCGAGGGACGCGACGGCGAGCGAACGGGCAAAGCGCATGCGGTCTCCTTCGGATCAGGCGTGAACGGCGGCGAGCGCGTCGCACACCGCGGCGGTAACGTCCGCGGTGCGTGCGGTGCCGCCGAGATCAGGAGTCCGCACTCCCGACGCGGTCACCTCCTCGATCGCGCGCATCAAGCGCGCCGCGTTCTCGCGTTCGCCCAGGTGTTCCAGCATCATCACCGCGGTCCAGAACGCGCCGATCGGGTTCGCGATCCCTTTGCCGGTGATGTCGAACGCCGAGCCGTGGATCGGCTCGAACATCGAGGGGAAGCGGCGCGACGGATCGAGGTTCGACGTCGGCGCGATCCCGATGCTGCCGGCGAGCACCGCGGCCAAGTCGCTCAGGATGTCGGCGTGCAGGTTCGTCGCGACGATCGTGTCGAGACTCTTCGGCTTGGCGACCATTCGCACGGTCATCGCGTCGACCAGCTCGCGGTCCCAGCTCACGTCCGGATAGTCGCGCGCCACTTCGACGGCGACTTCGTCCCACAGCACCATTCCGTGCCGCTGCGCGTTCGACTTCGTCACGACCGTCAGGTGCTTGCGCGGCCGGCTCCGGGCCAGCTCGAACGCGAACCGCTGGATCCGCTCGACGCCGGCGCGCGTGAAGACCGCGACCTCGGTACCGACCTCGATCGCGTGCCCGCGATGCGCGCGCCCGCCCATCCCGGCATACTCGCCCTCGCTGTTCTCGCGCACGATCACCCAGTCGAGATCGCCGCGTTCGCAGTCGCGCAGCGGGCTCGAGAGCCCCGGCAGGATGCGCGTCGGGCGGACGTTGGCGTACTGGTCGAACGGCTGGCAGATCGCGAGCCGCAGACCCCACAGCGTGACGTGATCCGGAACGCTCTGGTCGCCGACCGCTCCGAAATAGATCGCGTCGAACGCGCGCAGCGCGTCGAGCCCGTCGGCCGGCATCATGACGCCGTGCTCGCGGTAGTAGTCCGACCCCCACGGAAAGTGGGTGAACGCCAGGCGGAGCTCCGGGTCGAGCCGCTGCAGCGCTCCGAGCACCTCGATCCCGGCCCCGATGACCTCCGGGCCGATCCCGTCCGCCGGGATGGCCGCAATCCGATACGAGCCCATGGGGCCCAGGATACGCCGCGCGGCCGCCAGGATCGAGCGCCTGGAAATGCAAGATCGTTGCGTTGAGCGCAACGAATGACGGCGAGACGATCGGCTTCGCCGAGCTCGAGATCTTTTTGGAGTTCTCCCGCACCCAGCACCTCGGGCGGACGGCGGAGGCGCTCGGCCGCAGCGTCTCCTCGATCCAGCGGGCCGTGCGGGCGCTGGAGGTCCGGCTCGGGGTGCCGCTGATCGAGCGCGACGGCCGGCGGGTGCGGCTGCTCCACGCCGGGCGGGTCCTCGCCGACGAAGCCGCGCACCCAAGTGCGCCTCGGCCACATGTTCTCGCTCGGACCGACCCTGGTGC
>OCZT010004928.1_pt1 | contig 13375 bp, 11 predicted proteins | sample 1539031 | NCBI WGS metagenome assembly OCZT01 (sample SAMEA3539308, study PRJEB22396) | soil metagenome | biome: tundra; feature: field; material: soil | place: USA | collected 2010-05 | depth 0.15 m | reverse complement strand
CTCGGGTTCCCGACCGACCGCCGGCCAGCCGCCCAAAAGGACCAGCCGGACCCAAAGCCCTCAGGACCGCCGCCGGTGCCGCCGTCAGGTCAGCCTTCAGGTCCTTGGGGCACCCCAAAATAAATTCTCGGGGTGCGCTTGCGCCCGCTTGACAAAACCCTTGTATGGTTTAGGTATGTAAATGTTATTTACATTCACAGCGGCATGATTGCCGTCATGGAGAGGGAAATGGCCTACACCGCAGATGTCAATCGCTGGCGCGGCCCCGCAGAAGAGCCCTACCGCCCGCATATGCTTGATTCGCCCTGGCACCCCGGCTGGATCGCCGTGACCGTGCTCGGCTTCATCATCTGGTGGCCGATCGGCCTTGCCCTTCTCTTTTTCACACTCGGGAGCAGAAAAATGGGTTGCTGGAGTCATCAAGACCGCTGGTCGAACAAGATGGAGCGGATGCAGTACAAGATGGAGCGGATGCGCGGCCGCATGGAGCGTCGCGGCTTCGGCTTCGGCGGTCCGCCGTCGAGCGGCAACCGCGCCTTCGACGAATACCGCGTGGAAACGCTGAAGCGCCTTGAGGAGGAGCAGACCGAATTCAAGGATTTCCTCGATCGGCTGCGTCACGCCAAGGACAAGGAAGAGTTCGACCAGTTCATGGCGCAGCACAAGCAGCGTCCGACCCCGCCCTCGGATGGTCAGCCCCAAGCATAGAACTCATAAATCTGAAGGTTAAAGCCTCAGGCGTAATGCCCCCATAAAACCTGACGGCGACACAACCGCCCGTTTGCGAAAGCAGACGGGCGGCTTGCTTCTTGCTCCTGGGGAGCTCAATTCTGCAACTCGTCGGTCCGGCTGCCCGTCATTTCAGGCAGCCAAAATCCCCTTTGGTAACCGCCTATTAACCATGATTAGCGTCTGGTTAGGGGCGTAAAGACGCGCTGGTAGCCCTCGTTTTGACATGTTGACAGGGGATGCAGGCCTCGGCTTTGGACGGGCCTCCCATGCGACACAACAGGGCTCTCGCGCTGGCGCTTACCGCCACGGCTGACGCGCGGCTGTGGAACCGGCAGCCATTTGCTCCCGGAGGATTTGGGACACTGCGTTGAGAGGATACAGCTTATGAATCCGGCCGACGTGGCTCAGTCAGCCTTGCCGCTGGCATCCACCGACGTATCGCTGATCGCACTGTTCCTGCAGGCTCACTGGATCGTGAAAGCGGTCATGCTGGGGCTGCTCGCCTGTTCCGTCTGGGTCTGGGCGATCGCGATCGACAAGATGTTCCTGTATTCGCGCACCAAGCGCGCCATGGATCGCTTCGAGCAGGCGTTCTGGTCCGGACAGTCGATCGAGGAACTTTATCGCGCGCTCTCGGCCAAGCCGACGCAATCGATGGCGGCGTGTTTCGTCGCGGCGATGCGCGAATGGAAACGCTCGTTCGAAAGCCAGGCGCGATCCTTCGCCGGGCTTCAGATGCGGATCGAAAAGGTCATGAACGTCTCCATCGCCCGGGAAATCGAGCGGCTGGAACGCCGGCTCCTGGTGCTGGCGACGGTCGGCTCGGCGGGCCCGTTCGTCGGCCTGTTCGGCACGGTCTGGGGCATCATGTCGAGCTTCCAGTCGATCGCCGCCTCGAAGAACACCTCGCTGGCGGTGGTGGCCCCGGGCATCGCGGAAGCGCTGTTTGCAACCGCAATCGGCCTTATCGCCGCCATTCCGGCGACTATCTTCTACAATAAGTTCACGTCCGAGGTGAACCGGCAGGCCCAGCGGCTGGAGGGGTTCGCCGATGAATTTTCAGCGATCCTGTCGCGCCAGATCGACGAGCGGGCGTGACGAGCGGTATATTGTGAGCACATCGTGAGCACCAGATCATGGCGATGAACATGGCAGGTTCGTCCGGCGGCGGACGCCGCGGCCGGCGTCGCGCCGTAATGGCGGAGATCAACGTCACCCCGATGGTGGACGTTATGCTGGTGTTGCTGATCATCTTTATGGTGTCGGCGCCGCTGTTGACGGTGGGCGTGCCGCTCGATCTGCCGCAGACCCAGGCCAAGAGCCTCGAGCAGGACAAGACGCCGCTGCAGCTTTCGGTCGATATCAAGGGAAGGGTATTCATCAACGATACCGAAGTTGCCATGAATGAGCTGATCCCGAAATTAAAGGCGATCACGGACGCCCGCGGAGGCCTGGACGAGCGTATATTCATGCGGGCGGACAAGAAGGCGGATTACGGAACCGTGGCGAGGGTGATGGGACAGCTGTCGGGCGCCGGGTTCAAGCGGTTGGCACTGGTCACAGAAGTGGAGCAGGGGTCCTAGCGGGTGAAGGTCGACAAGACACTTGTTGCGTCTGTGGTCCTGCACGTCCTCGTGATCGGGTGGGGACTGGTATCGTTCTCGTCCAAAGCATTCGAGTCGATGCCGGAAGAATCCTTGCCGGTCGATATCATTTCTTCCGATGAGCTTGCTAGGGTTACCGCCGGCATGAAATCCGGCAAGAAGGAAAATCCGAAGCCGCTGGTGGAGAAAGTCGCCGAGGCCAGGCCGGTGGAGGACGCCGTCGGCAAGATCACCGAGAAGGCGCCAGTGGTCACCGACACCACGCCGCCGCCGCAGCCGAAGGTCGAGGAAAAGCTGGTCGAGAAGAAACCCGATCCGCCGAAACCGGTCGCCGAAAGCAAGCCGAAGGAAGAGCCGAAGCCGATCGAGAAGAAGCCGGATCCGCCCAAGGTCGATCCGATCGCGGAAGCCTTGAAAAAGGAAGAGAAGAAGCCGCCGCCGAAACCGCAGGTCCAGGCGGCGACGCCACCGCCATCGAAGCCTAAGCCGGAACGGACCTTCGATCAGTCGAAGATCGCGGCCCTGCTCGACAAGCGCGATCCGAGCCGGCAGGCCGTGACAGGTGACACACTGAATTCCAACGCCGCGCTGGGCCTGGCCAAGGGCAAAGCCGCGGACAACTCCGCGACCTGGGGCGCGCTGTTCCAGTCGCAGGTCGAGCGCTGCTGGAAGAAGCCCTATGGCGGTATCGAGAGTCAGAAGCCTGAGGCAGCGTTCGCAATCAAACTAAAGCGCGACGGCACGCTGGAAGGGATGCCGGTTCCGGAAGGGACGCCGGCCACGCCGTATCTTCGTGTCTATCAGGAGAGCGCCTTGCGCGCGATTATCGAATGCCAACCGTATAATTTGCCCGCGGCCTATTTCGACGAATGGAAATATTTTGCGCCGGTGTTCACCGAAAGACCTGAAACGGCCGCCCGCTGATGATCGCAGATATGAAATGAAGCCCGTACAGATGACCGACAAAGATGGATTGCACGACATGCCGCTCCGCCTGAGCCGCCGGCAGGTTATTTCCGGGATGGCGTCGCTTGGTGTGCTGACGGGTGGAACTGTACGCAGCGCCTTCGGGCAGAAGCGTGTCATCGTTCCCGAGGGCGACTTTGCGCCGTTGCCGATCGCGATTCCGAATTTCGTGGCGGGATCGCCGGCGGACGGCGAGGTCGGCGTCGGCGTCGCCCAGGTCATCACCAACAACCTCAAGCGCAGCGGGTTGTTCGCCCCGATCGATCAGGCTGCCTTCATCGAAAAAATCGTCAACATCGACGCGGCGCCGCAGTTCCAGAACTGGAAGACCATTAACGCACAGGCCCTGGTGACCGGCCGCATGACCCGCCAGGGCGACGGACGGCTGAAGGCGGAATTCCGGCTATGGGACGTCAATACCGCGCAACAGCTCACCGGCCAGCAATATTTCACCTCGCCGGAATACTGGCGCAGGATTGCGCACATCATTTCCGATCAGATCTACGAGCGCCTGACCGGCGAGAAAGGCTATTTCGACAGCCGCGTGGTGTTCGTCGATGAAACCGGATCCAAGGAGCGGCGCGTCAAGCGGCTGGCGCTGATGGATCAGGACGGCGCGAACGTTCGCTACCTCACGAAAGGCGCCGATCTGGTGCTGACGCCGCGGTTCTCGCCGTCGACCCAGGAAATTACCTATATGGAATTCGGCCAGGGCGACCCCCGGGTCTATTTGTTCAATATCGAGACCGGGCAGCGCGAGATCGTCGGCAATTTTCCCGGCATGTCGTTCTCGCCGCGCTTCTCGCCGGACGGCCAGCGCGTCATCATGAGCCTGCAGCAGGGCGGCAATTCGAACCTGTTCGTGATGGATCTGCGTTCGAAGTCGACCACGCGCCTCACCGACACTCCGGCGATCGATACCTCACCGTCCTATGCGCCCGACGGGGCGCAGCTGTGTTTCGAATCCGACCGCGGCGGAAAGCCGCAGATCTATGTGATGCCGGCGGCGGGCGGGCCCGCGCAACGCATATCCTTTGGAGACGGCAGCTATTCGACCCCGGTCTGGTCGCCGCGTGGCGACTACATCGCCTTCACCAAGCAGGGCGGCGGACAGTTTTCCATCGGCATCATGAAGCCCGACGGCTCGGGCGAGCGGATTCTCACCTCCGGATACCACAACGAAGGACCGACCTTTGCGCCGAACGGCCGCGTCTTGATGTTCTTCCGCGACCCCGGCGGCAACAGCGGACCTTCGCTGTTCACCGTGGACATTTCCGGACGCAACGAGCAACGGGTCCCAACACCCGGCTTCGCGTCCGATCCGGCTTGGTCACCCCTGCTATCGTGAGATCCGCACCGCCGCATGGCCGGCACCCATGCCGCAGCCGGCAAAGCTTGCCTAGCTTGCTGATTTATCGGGAAGATTTCCGCTTTGCCGAGTGAAGAACAACGTATCGGTAACGATGTTCCCTCAGAAAGACTTCATCTGCGACAGGTACAACTACGGACCTGAATAAGGACGTGCGCGCGCCCGATGCAGTTGGCTGGCCAGAATAGAGAGTCCGATCAGATATCGCCGTCGATTTACGCGGCGCTGGTCGATTCGCTTTTTCAGAATCCCACACCGATGTTCTCGGGCGCCGTCTTCGCTGCAATCGCGGCGGTTATGACGGCCCTGAAGACCGGCGACAAATTGCTGTGGCCATGCGCCGCGCTTCTCATCGTGACCGGCGCCGTCCGTGCATTCGACATGCACAAGTATAAGACGCGCAAGTCCACCCTGACCACCGATGAAGCCGCGCTTTGGGAGATACGCTATCAAATCGGGGCGATGTTCTATGCGATCGCGCTGGGAATATGGTGCTTCGTCGCGTTGACGAACAGCGACGACCCCGTCGCTCACATGATTGCCGTGACTGTCACCACCGGCTACGTGGCGGCTGGCGCGGGCCGGACGTACGGGCGGCCTTGGATATTCCATGTGCAGATCGTGCTCGCCTGCGGTCCGATGGCGATAGGGCTCGCGCTGCATGGCGATCCTTACTACATCGGCATGGCCTGTCTGAGCGCGCTGTTCTTTATGGCACTCGTCCAAATCACGACGAGTCTGCAGAAGATTTTCGTTCGGGCACTCGTTGCGCGCGAGCGCGAAGCGGCGCTCGCAAGCCAGTTCGACACCGCCTTGAACAACATGCCGCATGGGCTTTGCATGTTCGGCGCCGATGGCCGTCTTGCGGTGATGAACCATCGCTTCAGCGAGATGATGAACCTGTCGGACGACCTCGTGCATCGCGGCGCGAGCGCGCCGGACATCGTCTCCGCCTGCATCAGCGCCGGATTGATCTCGGCTGCGAGCGGGAAGATGATCCTCTCGGAAATCGAGAATTCGCAGGCCAGGGATATCATCACCACCGATCCCGACGTCGCCAGAAGTCGGGCCCTGTCCTGGACATTTCAACCGATGGCCGGCGGCGGCACCGTTGTACTGGTGGAAGACATTACCGAACGGCGAAACGCCGAGGCCAGGATCAGTCATCTCGCGCGATACGACGAACTGACGGCGCTTCCGAACCGGGTCAATTTCCGTGACGAAATCGAACGGCTTCTCGCCATTTCTCACGATGCCGAGCGGTTGTCGGCATTGCTGTTTGTCGACCTCGATCAATTCAAACAGGTCAACGACACCCTGGGTCATCCTTGCGGCGACCAGCTGTTGTGCGCCGTCGCCGACAGGTTACGCGAAATGCTGCGCCCGGAGGATTTCGTGGCGCGGTTCGGCGGCGACGAATTCGTGGTGTTCCAGCAGGATATCAAATCCGCCGAGGACGCCGCCGGTCTCGCCCGGCGAATTGTCGATCGCCTCAGCGAGCGTTATAAAATTGACAACCATCTGGTCGAGATCGGCGCCAGCGTCGGTATCGCCATGACATCGCCGCCCGATATCAGCGCCGATACGCTGCTGAAGAATGCGGACATGGCGCTCTATCGCGCCAAGGCGGATGGCCGCGGAACTTTCTGCTTCTTCCGCGACGAAATGGCGCAAACCGTCGAGGCGCGCCGGATTCTCGAACTGGATCTGCGCACGGCGCTGGCCAACGAGGAGTTCGAGCTGTTCTATCAACCGCTCGTCAATCTCAAATCCGGCCGGATATCGACTTGCGAAGCGCTGCTGCGCTGGAATCATCCGGTGCGGGGCACGGTTTCGCCGATCGATATCATTCCGGTCGCCGAGGATATGGGACTCATCGTCGATCTCGGCCGCTGGATCCTGCGCAAGGCCTGCATGGAATGCATGAAATGGCCGGAAGCCGTGAGCGTCGCGGTCAATTTTTCGCCGCAACAGTTCCATCAGCGTGACGTGCTGGGCGAGGTTCGTTACGCGCTTGAGGTCTCCGGCCTGCCCGCGCACCGTCTCGAAATCGAGATCACCGAATCGTCTCTCTTGCGCAACACCCAGTTGACGCATGATGTGCTGTCTCAGCTGCGTGCGATCGGTGTGCGAATATCGCTGGATGATTTCGGTACCGGCTATTCGAGCCTGAGCTATCTGCATAATTTCCCGCTGCAGAAGGTGAAGATCGATCGTTCCTTCCTGGAGGGTATCGATACCGATCGTCCGCTGACCCTGCTGCGCGGCGTGGCGCGGCTCAGTGCCGATCTCGGAATGTCGGTCGTGGTCGAAGGCATCGAGACCAACGAGCAACTGGAACTGATCAGCGCCGACGGCACCGTGACCGAGGCGCAGGGCTATCTGTTCAGCCGGCCGGTACCGGCGGTGCGGGTACGCCAGCTGCTGAACGCATCGCACGGCCGCCGCCTGCCGGAAGAGCAATTGCTCGCGGTTGTTCCCTCACGATCGATCGCCTGAAGAACCCTGACTGCTCGCCGGTGGAATTTTTTTCCTTCCCTGCGCCATGCGGCGCGGTGTTTTGGGGCGTTTCGGATTAACCCTAACACCGCGATACCTTTGCATCTCAGTTAAGAAGCTGTTAATCTTTTTGGCTACGCGCAGAAGTTGTTGTATTTGTAGGCGTAAGGAGTGCCACATGAGGGCCGCGGCCGAACCAACCACTGCGGCTCTTGGTACTGCGACGATTGGACGGAGTTCGGGCCTGCTGGATAATGTCGATTATCGTCTTGCGCAGACGCCTGAGGAAAAGGAAGAGATTTACCGTCTTCGCTACCGCGCCTATCTGCGCGAGGGGGCGATCCTGCCGTCAGAGTCGCAGCGGTTGAGCGACAAATACGACGATGCGCCGAATGCCTGGACGTTTGGCGTCTACCTTCAGGGGGAACTCTGCAGTTCGATTCGTGTGAGCGTGCTGACGTCGGAATGGCGGATGTCGCCATCGGTTGAGCTGTTTGGCGACCTGCTTCACCCCGAGCTTGACAAGGGTCGGGTCTTTATCGACCCAACCCGTTTTGTCGCCGACCCCGAGAAGGCAAAGCGTTTTCCCGAACTTCCCTATGCAACGGTGAGGTTGGGTTATGTCGCGGGCGTTCACTTCAATGCCGACGTCGGATTAGCCATCGTTCGTCCGGAGCATCAGGCGTTTTACCGCCGCCTGTTTCTGCAGGAAACTTGGGGCGAGCCGAGATTGTACCCGGGGCTTGTGAAGCCGGTTGGATTGATGGCGGCGCATTATCCGACGATGCGCGAAAAGGTGTTCGCGCGGTATCCCTATCTTCACTCGAGCGCTTTCGAACGGCGGATGTTGTTTCAGCGCAGCGGCGAGCGCCATTCGCCGTCGGACGGCGCCGAGTCGCCGTTCGCGCGCGCATCAATCGTTCCGCAATCCTGACGAATCGGGCGGGTTCCCGTCGGGCCGCTGATTTCGCGGACCGGCCTTGCGGATCGGTTTCGGAATCGGCCCTAAAACCGGTGATCCCGGCCGCAGCCCCGCTTGCCTTCACCATCGCGCCACATTTACAACTCATTAACTATCGCGGTTGCTTTTCGCCGTTTGTCGGCATTTGATCGGGTCTGGCAACACCCCATCAAGGTTGACGGAACGTTCGCTTAACCATCGCCCTGTAGACCGGATAACAGTCGAAAAACGTGAGCGCGGAGGCTCCGGAATGAAACATCAGATGCGTATCCTTCAGGGATTGAAGCTGGCCGCGGTGCTCGCGGTGGCGCTGTCGATGGGTGCCTGCGCCAACAAGAACCTCGGCGCCGACGGCGCGATGGCCAGCGCGGCAACCCCGGGCAGCCAGCAGGATTTCGTGGTCAATGTTGGCGACCGCGTGTTCTTCGAGAGCGACCAGACCGATTTATCGCCGCAGGCGGTCGCGACCCTGGAAAAGCAGGCGCGCTGGCTGCAGAGCTACAACCGTTACTCCTTCACCATCGAGGGCCATGCGGATGAGCGCGGCACCCGCGAATACAACATTGCGCTGGGTGCGCGGCGTGCCCAATCGGTTCGTACCTTCCTGGCGTCGCGCGGCATCGACGCCAGCCGGATGCGGACCATCTCTTACGGCAAGGAACGCCCGGTCGCGGTCTGCAACGACATCTCGTGCTGGTCGCAGAACCGCCGCGCCGTCACGGTCTTGAACGCCAGTTCCTAAAGCGTTTGCTTCTTGCAAGGTTTGTCGCCGGCGCCTTCGGGCGCCGGTTTTGTTTTGGCCCTTGCTATCGATGCCCGATGAAGTCCCGGATCACCGCCATGGCGGCTTCGGGCGCGTCGGTGACGACTGCGTGCCTGCAATTCGGAAATCGCTCGAACTGCACGAGATGCGCGGGAAGCGCGGCTGCGATATCCGCCTGGCTCTCGATCGGGTGAATAGGATCGTCTTCGCCGCCGAGCACAAGGGTCGGGCACTGAATGCGGTCCAGATCCGGGAACATGTTGAAGGTATGGCTCTCACCGCCCGGCCTGGAGAACCATTGCAGCACTTCTGACCGATTGACCGCGCGGCGCGCCATGTCCGGGTCGCGCGGGATGCGCGTATAGAGCGGAATGGCCAGCCGCCCCCAGGCGTCGAGCGAGGCCTGGTCCGGTTGGCCCTGAATCTCCAGGAAACGGCGGCGCGCCAGGGCGCCGACTTCCGCTCCGCCAAAGCGTTCGAACAGCGCCACGCGCCGGTCGCGATAGCTGCCTCCGGCGGCCTCCGTGCTGATGAGTACGAGCTTGGAGGCGTGACCTGGATGGCGCGTGGCGTAAGCCAGCGCGACCATGCCGCCAAACGAGGCGCCCAGAACGATCGGACTAGCGATGCCCATGGTATCGCAGAACGTCCGCACGTCATCGCCCCACTGCGCCAGATTCCAGCTTTCCCGCGGACCATCCTCGCTTCGACCGTTACCTCGATGGTCCAGATAGATGATCTGAGCGATATCAGCCAAAGCGGAGTATGTCGGCCGGTAGATCGAGTGGTCGGAGCCGGGGCCACCATGAAGCATGAGCAATGTCGGCTTTTCCCGCATGGCGGGACCGTCTGGGGCCAGCTTGCCGCCCTCAACGTCGAAGAACAGCCGCACCCCGTTAACGAGTACATGCATGGCCAAGCTTCCTTACGACAAGTCTCGTTATGAATTGACGATCGATCCGTTTGGCCAAGCCGCTTGATTGTTTCGCAGGCGACACTAGACCATACGGCAGGAAACCAGCGCCGGATTTGGGACGCCAGTCACATTTTTGGCGTACTCGATCTCTCAATGTGTTCCGCTTTCGATGTCACGCCTATTTCGTCGTCAGGCCAAAATGTCATCCAGATTTCATCAAATTACACGCGCCGCGGCAGTCGCCGCGATGCTGGCGCTGGCTTCACAGGCGTTCGCGCAATCCGATGATGTCGACCCGGAATTGCGAATTCAGCAGCTTGAAAATCAGTTGCGGCAACTCACCGGCCAGAATGAGGAGCTGCAATACCGCAACCGGCAGCTGGAAGATCGCTTGAAGTTGCTTCAGGGCGGCGCGCAAGCCGCCCCCGGCGGTCAACCTGCCGTCGGTCAGCCCAGCATCGCCGCGGCGCCTGCGATACAGCCGAATCCGCCGCTCCGGCAGCCACAGGCCCAGCCGGGTTACGACCAGCAGATTGCCGCTCCTGCACCGATCGTCCAGGAACCACAAGCAGCGCCACCGGGAGTTCCGCAGGTGCAAGGCCGGCGTCGTGGTGACGCCTTCGATCCCGCCCGGAATCCGAATGCCCCGGGCGCGCCGCAAGCGCTTGGCGGCGGTCAGCTCCCGATCCCGGCCGAGGCACCCGTCGGCGCTCCGGGCGGACGCGGCGCAGGGGAGCCGCTCGATCTGGCAAACACCGGCGGCGCGCGCAATCCGGCGGCCCCATTGCCGCCACCGCCGCCGCGCAATACCAACGCCACCGGCACGCTTACCACCTTGCCGCCGTCGGCAATTCCGAAGGACGAATTCGATCTCGGCATCGGCTATATGCAGCGCAAGGACTATGCGCTCGCCGAAGAGACCATGCGCAACTTCGCGCAGAAATACCCCAGCGATCCCTTGTTGGCGGACTCCCAATACTGGCTCGGCGAGAGCTTTTTCCAGCGCCAGCGCTATCGCGACGCCGCGGAAGCCTTCCTCGCGGTGACCACCAAATTCGATAAATCGGCGAAAGCCCCGGACGCATTGCTGCGGCTGGGACAATCGCTGGCGGCCCTGAAAGAGAAGGAGGCCGCCTGCGCGGCGCTCGGCGAGGTGACGCGGAAATATCCCCGCGCCTCCGGCGGCGTCAAAGCGGCTGTGGACCGTGAGCAAAAGCGGGTTAAGTGCTAAAGCCGCGTCGATCGAGCCCAGGTAATGCATAGCGGTGCAAGCCCGCGGGTGACACTGTGCTTGGATTACTGCTGCGCTTAAACAGGCTTCGACAACAGCCGGCGACGCCATGTCTGACGACGACGACAATTCCCCGATCTCGGCACAGGATGCCAAACGTCTGTTCGCGGACTGGAAGGCTGCGCCTGCGATCGTTCTCGCCGTGTCCGGCGGTCCCGATTCAATCGCGCTGATGTGGCTTGCGGCGCGCTGGCGCCGCGCTCTGGCCCGCGGCCCGCGCCTCGTCGCCGTCACGGTCGATCATCGCTTGCGCGCCGAGGCGGCAGCCGAGGCGCGCGACGTCAAGCGCCTGGCGCGCACCCTCGATCTGCCGCATCGCACGATGCGCTGGACCGGCGCCAAGCCGAAAACCGGATTTCCGGCCGCGGCGCGCACCGCGCGCTACCGCCTGCTGGCACAGGCGGCGCGGGCCAGCGGCGCCACGCATATCCTCACCGCGCATACCCGTGACGATCAGGCCGAGACGCTGCTGATGCGCATGCTGCGCGGCAGCGGCATCGCCGGTCTCGCGGCGATGGCGCGAGAGTCCGAGCGGGATGGCTTACGCCTGGCGCGCCCGTTCTTGAATGTCTCGAAATCGCAGCTCATCGCCACGCTCACAAAGGCCAAGGTCGGCTTCGCTGACGATCCGACCAACCGCGACACCAGTTTCACGCGTCCGCGTCTCCGCACGTTGATGCCGGTTCTCGCCGCTGAGGGTGGCGATGCGCGCAATCTGGCGCGGCTGGCATTGCGGCTCGCCCGGGCCAACGCCGCGGTGGAAGTGCTGGTCGATGGCGCCGAGCGCTACCTTGCGCTGAGGGATCGCGAGGCGCCGCATCCGGGATTCGACGCCAAGGCTTTTGATGCCAAGGCTTTTGATGCCAGGGTTTTTGATGCCAGGGTTTTTGATGCCAAGGCTTTCGCCGCAATGCCGGAGGAAATCCGGCTGCGGCTATTGCTGCGCGCGATCGATCGGTTCGGTCATGAGGGGCCGGCGGAACTTGGCAAGGTTGAAGTCTTGCTGGCGGCATTGGACCGGACCGTTGCCGAAAACGCCGCAGGGCGTCGGCCAAGGCTGAAACAGACCCTCGCCGGCGCCCTGGTCAGCCTGATCGACGACCGGATTCGCGTCGAGCCGGCGCCGCCCCGCCGCCGCCGGGCGCAATGAGGTGGACACCGGCGTCGCTGTCCCAAGCCGGTTCGGAGCCTTAACCACCTCGGAAAACACCGGTTTCACCGCCATTATTTGAACGGGAATCGCGTTAGGATACGTTAAATAGTCCTATGTGGTTCCCTTGGCAGCGACCGGGGCGGCACCTAGATTGTAATATAGTCCACTGAGGGATTCCCTCGTGCCTGCCCAAGGACGCTACCCAAGGAATAAGGCCGCGATCCGCGCGACCACGAAGGAAGATAGATGAACGCCAATCTGCGCAATTTCGCCCTCTGGGTTATTATTGTCTTGCTGTTGTTGGCACTGTTCACGCTCTTCCAGAACCCTGGTCAGCGCGCATCCTCGCAGGATATCTCGTTCTCGCAGCTCTTGACCGAAGTCGATCAGAACCACGTTCGCGACGTCGTGATCCAGGGGCCGGAAATCCACGGCACCTTCACCAACGGCTCGAGCTTCCAGACCTACGCGCCGAACGACCCGACGCTGGTCTCGCGCCTGTATAGCGGCAAGGTTCAGATTACCGCGAAACCGCCCGGCGACAACGTGCCGTGGTTCGTGTCGCTGCTGGTTTCATGGTTGCCGTTCATCGCGCTGATCGGGGTATGGATCTTCCTGTCGCGGCAGATGCAGGGCGGCGCCGGCAAGGCGATGGGCTTCGGCAAGTCGCGCGCCAAGATGCTGACCGAGGCGCATGGCCGGGTGACGTTCGAGGACGTCGCCGGCGTCGATGAAGCCAAGCAGGACCTGCAGGAAATCGTCGAATTCCTGCGCGATCCCGGAAAGTACCAGCGGCTCGGCGGACGGATTCCGCGCGGCGTGCTGCTGGTCGGTCCTCCCGGCACCGGCAAGACGCTGATCGCGCGCGCGGTTGCCGGCGAAGCCAATGTTCCATTCTTCACGATCTCGGGCTCGGACTTCGTCGAGATGTTCGTCGGCGTCGGCGCCAGCCGCGTCCGCGACATGTTCGAACAGGCCAAGAAGAACGCGCCCTGTATCATCTTCATCGACGAAATCGACGCGGTCGGCCGGCATCGCGGCGCCGGGCTCGGCGGCGGCAATGACGAGCGCGAGCAGACGCTGAACCAGTTGCTGGTCGAGATGGACGGCTTCGAGGCCAA
>OCZT010004927.1_pt1 | contig 13376 bp, 10 predicted proteins | sample 1539031 | NCBI WGS metagenome assembly OCZT01 (sample SAMEA3539308, study PRJEB22396) | soil metagenome | biome: tundra; feature: field; material: soil | place: USA | collected 2010-05 | depth 0.15 m | reverse complement strand
GTGAGGTCTTTTTCGGCAATCCCGAATACGCGGGAGCACAGATCTCACCGGACGGTAAATATATATCGTTCATAAGGCCATTGAACGATGTCCGTAACATATGGGTCAAAGGGATCGACGAGCCGTTTGAAAAGGCTCGTCCGCTTACGGCCGAAACAAAACGTCCGATATCAGGCTATTTTTGGAGCTGGGACGGCAAATACGTTCTTTTTACGAAGGATAACGACGGTGACGAGAACTTCAATGTTTTCGCAGTCAAGCCGTCGGACGCACCGGCCGCGGGCTCGCAAGTTCCCGCTCCGACTAACCTGACGACCGCGAAGGGCGTTCGAACTGAAATTTATGAGGTTCCGGAATCTGAGCCCGACTTTATTTATATCGGCATCAATGACCGCGATAAGGCATGGCATGATCTCTATAGGGTACAGATCTCTACGGGAACTAAGACCCTGCTGCGGGAAAACAAAGACCGCCTTACAGGTTGGGTCTTTGACAATGCCGGCAAGGTTCGCATGGCGACCCGCGCCTCCGCTGACGGCAGTACCGATATCCTTCGCGTTGATGGGGATAAATTTACGCCCGTCTATACGTGCGGTGTTTTTGAGAGCTGCGCCCCGATACGGTTTGCCAAAGATGACAAACGTCTCTATATGTCGACAAATAAGGGCGACCGCAATCTTGTTCAGCTCGTTTTGTTCGATCCCCAAACGGGAAAAGAAGACCTGATCGAACAGGATCCGATGGGTCGTGTCGATCTGGGTGATGCGTCGTTTTCTAATGTTTCAAAGGAACTGGTAGCGACCATTTACGATGACGACAAAATACATGTCTATTGGAAAGACAAGAAATACGAAGCCGACTATAACTACATAAAGAGTAAACTCGGTGATATTGAGATCGCCTTTGGTTCGAGTACAAAAGACGAATCCAAATTCGTCGTTTCAACATACAGCGACGTTGACCCGGGAACTGTTTGGTTATACGACCGCGGCACAAAAGACCTTTTAAAGCTTTATCAATCTCGGGAAAAGCTTCCACACTCTTCGCTCTCTCCAATGAAGCCGATCCGCTATAAATCGTCCGACGGATTGGAAATCCCGGCGTATATAACATTTCCAAAAGGTCTGCCGGAAAAAAATCTTCCGCTGCTTGTCATTCCGCATGGCGGTCCGTGGGGCCGTGATTCGTGGGGGTACAATTCGTGGGCTCAGTTTTGGGCGAATCGCGGATATGCAGTGCTTGAACCTAATTTCCGAGCATCGACCGGATATGGCAAGAAATTTCTGGATGCCGGAAATCTGCAATGGGGCGACAAAATGCAGGACGATATTACCTGGGGTGTAAAATATCTGGTCGAACAAGGTATCGCCGATCCGAAGCGTGTAGGCATCATGGGCGGTAGTTATGGCGGATACGCGACACTGGCAGGCGTGACCTATACCCCTGACCTGTATGCGGCGGCGGTTGCGTATTGTGCACCTTCAAATCTAAGCACGCTGTTAAAATCGATTCCTCCGTACTGGGAGGCTGGTCGTCAGATCTTTTACAAGCGAATGGGCGATCCAAACACGCCCGAAGGCAAGGCCCAGCTTGATCGGCAATCTCCGCTAAACTTCGCGAATAAGATCAAGACACCGTTGATGGTTGTTCAGGGGGCTAACGACCCACGTGTGAATAAGGCTGAGGCTGACCAAATAGTCATCGCGCTTCGGGATCGAAATTACCCCGTTCAATACATTCTTGCGGACGACGAGGGCCACGGATTTCAGCGTCCCGTTAACAATATGGCCCTCTTTGCCGCAAGTGAGAAATTCTTCGCCAAATACCTCGGCGGCAGGTATCAGGAATCGATGACGGCGGAAGTGGCAAAGCGACTTGGCGAGATAACGGTCGATCCGAAAACGGTGACGCTCGTAAAGAAGCCCGGTACAACTGCATCGCCATCCGTGAACCTTTCCGGCAAATGGTCACTCGTCGCCGACGCCAGCGGTCAAATACTCGAGATTGATCTTGATCTTAAGCAGGACGGCGCCTCATTGACCGGCACGACCGCGGCGCAGATCGGCAGCGGCATGATCGACGGCGGCAAGGTCAGCGGAAATACTTTTTCAGCGGTGCTGCATGCCGATGTTCAGGGTCAGGCGATGGATTTTCAAATGGACGGAACTATCGACGGTAACAAGATGACAGGGAGCTTTACTAACCCAACCCTTGGATCGATCCCTTTCACTGCGACCAAGAAGTAATTCGATCGATGTCGACTATCACAGTAGACGCGGGCCGGCGGCCCGCGTCTTTTTAACGCTTACTCCGCGGCTGCTTGGCGTCAGTCAGTATCACGAAATCGCCCAGACCAGTGTGTTTTGACTTGTCGAAGGTATTGAAATTTTCCTCATAACGGATCGTCACGACAATAGCCCTTGTTTTCGGGTGATATTTCATAAGTTGCTCAACAGTACCAAGACGACCCTCGGTGTGGAAACCGCCGTTCAAGTGTATGTCCAGAGCCCCTTTATTCTTTTTGAGGTATTTGGCAATCGAGTTTGCCATCGTCGCATCCCACAACGCCTGCGAATAAATGATGGGATGGTGAGGATTCGCGGCCGATGGGTCGCCGCTCGTCGCCATCAGATCATTGAATTTCTTTGTATACACGGCTGACGGCTCATTATATGGCAACGGCGCAAGCCATGCCTTGGCTTGCTTTGAAAGGCCGTTCAATGATTCGCGCCCATTTCTTGAGACCATGTTTACATACCGGCGCGGGGCGTTTGCGGCGATGACGTCGAGTTTCTTTTCTTTCGCAAGCTCAACCATCGGCCGATAGTCCGTCTGATAGTTTCCCCAGGGACGCGACGATGCCAAAAAATGCTGCTCGGTGATCTGTCCACGTAAGTACTCGTCCAGTACGATCTGCACGTCACGTTCAAACATCTCCATCGAAAGCGCGACTCGACGGCGAGATCCATATTCTGAAAGTGCTCGCTTAAAGACCTCGAACTCAATTGCATGACCCACCGCATCGTCATGCTCCTCACCAAGAAAGACCACGTCCGCCGCAGCCATTGCCTTAACGACCCCAGTTAGGTCCGACGGATTTCCTTTGCCATCATAGACCCGGTACATATTATCCGACAGCGTGATTTGAGCGGAGACACCGCTCATAAGCAAAAGGCCCAAGATCGTTGAAAGTATGATCGTTTTCATTAGTAATATGGCATAAATAACATTCGTTAACCGGTGCAAATGATCTGCGCGGCTAATAACGGCATTGTAAGCTCGTGGTGACCAGTGATCGAATACCCGCGACCGGCACCACCGGCTGTGGGCCGGTGAACGACGTTTGTCAGCGGACGATAACGCTGTACGAAATCAAAGTTTGCCGTCGTAAAGTCCGTTAGGTCATGGCCGAGGTTTCGCACCACCGTAATCGCTTTGAGGAAGATCTCGGGCAACACGACCGCCGAGCCATAGTTTATATAAACCCCGCCGCCGCCAAGCTTTTTGACGATCGAACAGAGTAGTCTGAAATCCCTGTGCGATGTTTCACCAAGTGCACCGCCATCACAAGATGGGTGAAAGTGGCCGATATCGGCGCCGATAGTGACGTGGACCGTAAACGGGACCTTCTGACGATATGCCTCACACAGTATGGAATAATCGGCGTAGTGCGGCTGCATTGAATCGAGCCGGCGGCCAACAGCTTCGCCTAATCCAATCGCATCGTTGCGGCCGGCAACGGCGGCAGAGTTAAGCAATTCACCGGTTTCTTTCGAGGCACCAAAATCCCCGCTTTCAAGCGTCGCGTCAACGTCTTCGCTTGTGAATCCAACCATTGCGATCTCGGAGTCATGGACCAGGACCGAGCCGTTGGTTGCGATCGCGGAAACAAACCCGCGCCGCATCAAGTCGATGACTATCGGAGCCAATCCCGTCTTAATGACATGTCCACCGAAGCCCCAAATGATCGGTTTACCGCGATCTCTCGCACGCCGGACCTGCATCGCAAGCTCACGTAGACTTTGGACGGCAAGAATGTTGGGTAGTTTCTTTAGGAAATCCGCGACCGAACCGTTTTCGACCACCGGCTTGGCAAAATCGTCTACAGTAACCTTGCTCGGCCGGGAACCAAGTTCGTAAGTACGGATGGCGGTCAGATCGATAGGTTCGAGATCTTTATAAACAGACATCTTAGGATCTTTGAGTAACTGAATATTAAAACACAGTAGGGTAGAAAAACGCCCTTACCTCGTGGGCAAGGGCGCATCATAGGTCTCTATTTTCGAAACACCTAAAGTTTTCCAAAGCCCCTCTATGCGGCTTCTTCCGTGCGCGTCATTACTTCGAAGACAGGGACCTTTCGCTCGATCATTTCTTTTGTCACGACAATCTCCTTGACCTTCTTTTCGGAAGGAAGAACGTACATCGATTCGAGCAAGATCTCTTCGAGTATCATCATCAGGCCGCGGGCTCCGACCTTACGCTTATATGCCTCGTGAGCGATGGCCGCCACCGCTCCGTCGGTGAACTTAAGGCCGATATTATCGAATTCAAATTTCCGCTGGTATTGCCTGATGAGAGCGTTCTTGGGTTCCGTGAGGATCTTTGCCAGAGCACCCTCGTCAAGTTCGCTCAATGTACCGATCACCGGAAGGCGGCCAACGAATTCGGGTATTAGCCCATAATGAATGAGATCCTCGGGTTCGAGATTTTTGATCGACTCGCTGTGTCGCTGTTTGTTCGTCTTCACCTCGGCCTGAAATCCGAGAGATTTGTTTCGAAAGCGCTTTTCAACGACTTTTTCGAGACCGATAAACGCGCCGCCACAAATGAAGAGGATGTTAGTTGTATCAAGCTGTTGGAAATCCTGCTGCGGGTGCTTTCGTCCGCCGCCGGCCGGGATGTTCGCAACCGTGCCCTCGAGGATCTTTAGCAGAGCCTGCTGTACACCCTCGCCGGAAACGTCTCGTGTGATCGAGGGATTGTCGTCTTTGCGGCAGATCTTGTCGATCTCGTCGATGTATATAATTCCCTGCTGCGCTTTTTCAAGATCGCCGCCGGCCGATTGGACAAGTCGTAAGAGTATGTTTTCAACATCCTCCCCTACATATCCGGCTTCTGTAAGGCTGGTCGCGTCGACGATGCAGAACGGTACACTAAGGACCCGCGCAAGCGTCTGAGCAAGCAAAGTCTTTCCGGTCCCCGTCGGGCCGATAAGTAAAATGTTCGATTTTTGAAGCTCTATGTCGGAACGACGCTTAGCAAGATCGAGACGTTTATAGTGTTGGTAAACCGCGACCGCCAATTTCTTCTTGGATTCATCCTGGCCAATCACATATTCGTCAAGAAATGACTTGATCTCAGCCGGCTTTGGCAAATTGGTTCGCGTCGCAACCGTATCTGTACGCTCGTCGTCATTGATGATCTCGTTGCAGATATCAATGCACTCGTTGCAAATGTATACACCCGGCCCGGCGATCAGCTTGCGAACATCATTTTGAGATTTACCGCAAAACGAACAGGTGAGAAGCTCTTCTGGTCGGCGAAATTGGCTCATAGGTTTTAGTTGGCAGTTGGCGGAAGGCGGTTGGCCGTTTCGAATACTGCCTCTGCCGCTGCCACTGCTACTGTTATTTCTCCCGGTGCTCAATTACCTCATCGATCAAACCGTATTCCTTGGCCTGGATCGGTGAAAGTATTCGGTCACGCTCGACGTCCTTTTCTACCTGTTCAAAGGACTGTCCGCTATGAAGGGCAATTATCCGCGATGTCAGTTCACGCATTCTAAGTATTTCCTCGGCCATGATACGAACGTCGGTTGCTTGCCCCTGTGCGCCGCCCGATGGCTGATGGATAAGCACGCGTGCATGCGGTAAGGCAAATCGCTTGCCTTTCGTACCCGCGGCCAAAAGCAAGGCCGCCATCGATGCGCATTGCCCGACACAGATGGTTGTAACGTCGTTCTTTATGAACTGCATCGTGTCGTAAACCGCCAGACCGGCGGTAATTACACCGCCCGGGCTGTTTATATAGAGATTGATGTCGCGCTCCGGGTCCTCGGCCTCAAGAAACAGGAGTTGGGCAACGATCAGATTCGCTATCTGATCGTCGATAGGCGTGCCGATAAAAATAATGCTGTCTTTTAGGAGTCTCGAATAAATGTCGAACGCCCGCTCGCCTCGTGACGTTTGCTCGACAACCATTGGAACTAGTGCCATATATTTTTCTCTCGAACCGTCTACGGATTTACTTTATGAAATGCTTGAAGCAAGCTGCGATAAGTTGTTGAAAATATGGCGATTGCCAGACCCGGAAATCGATTTTACATCTTTTCTCGCAATTTGCAAGCAAATAAATAATTGTTCGTGGATCGTAGATCGTAGATCGTAGATCGTTGAAAATTCCACCTTACCTTGAATAATTAAACAACGAACAACCAACTACGAACAACGAACTTCCTACGCCTTTTTCTTCTTCGCCGCCTTTTTCGGCTTTTGAGCTTCTTTCGGCTGTTCCGGCTGCTCTTCAAGCCATAGGCCTTCGGTTATCTCTGCCTTCGAAACTAATACATCGACGGTCTTTTTCGTCTTCATATTATTACGAATATTCTCATCCCCGGATCCCATTTTTTCAAGCGATCCGCGGATCTCCTCGGGTGTCGTGCGGTAGTGTTCAGCCATCTTGGCGATCTCTTCATTTAGCTCGTCATCCGATATGGTGATCTTTTCCACCGCGCTTACTTTTTCGAGCAGCATCGCCGCGCGGACATCATGCTCCGCCTGGTTGCCCATATTGCGATAAGCCATCTCCACGAAGCTCGGTTCGACCTGTTTGAGATCAACACCCCGCTGCTGCAGATCATGGGCAAATTTATTCAGGAGATTCCTCGCCTGATTTTCGATCAGCGTATCCGGGACTTCGAATGAATTGTCGACGATCAACTTAGCGATGGCTTCATTCCGCAGGTGTGTATCGGCATTAGCCTCCGCCAGTATTTCAAGATCTGAACGCAGCCGCTTGCGGAGATCGTCGAGCGATTCGAATCCATCATCGAGGCTTTTGGCCCATTCGTCATTAAGCTCGGGCACCTCCGTACGGCCGATTGATTTTATCTTTGCCCGGTAATGAACTGTCTTTCCGGCGAGAGCCTCGGACGAAAAGTCTTCAGGGTAAACTACCGTGAATTCCTTTTCGTCATCCTCCTTTACCCCGACCAGATTCTCAGTAAACGCACGTTCGATAACCTCATCACCCAGAACGATCTCGAGATCGTTGGCGGTGATCGGCTCGCCATCCGGATTATCGTCAAATCTGCCTTCGAGATCGGCAATGACAGTATCGCCCATTTCGGAAGCACGCCCCTCGACCGGTATTAACGCCGCTTCTTTGTTTAGTCTTTCGGCGACCAGTGCTTCGATCTCGACATCCGAGACGGGTTTTACACTCCGGGTCAGACCCATGCCTACATAGTTCGGCTCGGCTATCTCGGGCATTACCTCGACATGAACATGAAACGAAAGCGGCTGAGAACCATTGATCACGACCGTTTCAGCCCCTTCGAGATGAAGCTGCGGCTCGGTCAGCGGATGAAGCTCGTTCTCGGTGATCGCCTGGTTGACGGCGTCGGGGATGACATGTTGCAGGACATCGCTTCGTATCTCTTCCTTAAACCTCAGACGGACGATGTCGACCGGTGCGTTCCCGCGCCGAAATCCCGGCACATTCGCACCTTTGGCATACTTTTGGCTGACTTTGCCATACGCTTCTTTGACCGTCGCAGCGTCGATCTCGATTTTCAGTTCTTTTCGTGTCGGAGAGACTTCTTTGAGCTCGCTTTTCATCTAAAAAAAGCATATCGAAGGAGGTGTGAAATGTCGAATAGGTCGTTGATCGTTGTTTGTTGATCGTTGATCGTTGATGGGATTAGACATCCGCTGCGTCTACTTTTGCTACTGCTGCTGTTGCTGCCGCTGCTTCTGCTACTGCCACTGTAACTGGTGCCGAGGGCGAGACTCGAACTCGCAAGCCTTTCGGCGCTAGATCCTAAGTCTAGTGCGTCTGCCAATTTCGCCACCTCGGCACAATATTAAGAATCTACCGAATGCACGAGGCGTTGTCTAGAAGCAGTCACTTGTGCAGGTACTTCTTGTCGTACTCGTCCCACGACATGTTGATGTCGGTTCCGGCACCTATGCCGGAGTGAGGATCTTCGCGAAGCGCCTTTCTTTCTACTTTTTTGAATAGCTGGTAACCGCCATAGCCGATCGCTCCCAGAATGCCGAAAACGATAATGTACCAAATTAACGACCAGACAAAGCCGAGAGCCCAAAGCACGATCAACGCACCGAATATGAGGCCGAGGCCGGCGAGGATAAGCTTTATGATATTCACGTTACGATTTCCTCCCTTTCGAATAGGATACGAAATCCAGAGGGCATTGTTCGTGTAATTTTCGGCGGGTGTCGTATAATCCAACTGCATTTTTTACAAAATTGGATATAAATGCTGAACCGCGAAGTAACAATTAGCCAAATGGCCGATGAGATCGATGCCGCGTTAATTTCTGATGGCGAGGCAATCGTTCGCGACGTGACCCATGATTCGCGTCAGGCCCGGTCGGGTACACTCTTTGTCGCGATAAAGGGAGGAAGCGTCGACGGCCATCGTTTTATCGACGAGGTGATGCGCCGAGGTGCTGTCGGGATAGTCTCGGAATACGACAAGCCGGACCAATTTCACGGGGCATGGTTAAAGGTAAAGGAAGCCCGTGAAGCGCTGGCAAAGGCCGCCGCACGCGTCAACGGCAATCCCTCGCATCATTTGGACCTGGTGGGAATAACCGGCACCAATGGAAAGACCACGACCACCTATCTTTGTTTCGCACTCGCCGAGGCGGCCGGTCAAAACGCCGCAATGCTCTCAACCGTGGAGTACCGGGTCGGAGAAAAACGCGAACAAGCCGTGCGCACTACGCCCGAAGCCTCGGATACAAATAGATTTCTTAGGGAGGCCGTCGATGCAGGATGCTCGATGGCCGTGATGGAGGCGTCGTCGCAGGCCATCGATCTTCATCGATGCGATTGGCTGAGGTTCAAGGTTGCGGTATTTACAAATCTTACCCGCGACCACCTCGATTACCATCACACGATGGAGAATTATTTCGACGCTAAAAAGAAACTCTTCGACGGCCGTCTGGGTGAACCCCCGAGCGCGTCTGTCATCAACGTCGATGATGAATGGGGCAGGAAACTCACCGACGAACTCCGTGCAAACGGCAAGCGTGTCATCACAACATCACAAGTGGGAGCAGCGGACCTAACAGCGGCCGAGACGAACGTCTCTTTAATTCGGGGAACGTCATTCCTACTAAAGACGCCCGCCGGCGAGATCCGGATCAAGTCCCCGCTTGTCGGGCGACCGCACGTATATAACATGCTCTCGGCAACGGGGGTCGGGCTTGTTTTAGGTTACGATCTTGAAACGATCGCCAAAGGGCTATCAACCTGCATCGGCGCACCGGGACGGTTCGAACGCGTTCCGCATGATGGCGATTTTGCTGTTGTCGTCGATTATGCGCACACCGACGACGCGCTGCTCAATACACTCAAGACCGCGCGCGAGCTAACCTTGGGTAGGATAATCACTGTCTTTGGCTGCGGCGGCGACCGCGACCGCACAAAACGGGTACCAATGGGAGCGGTCGCAGGTGAGTATAGCGATCGTGTGATCATCACGTCTGACAATCCGCGAAACGAGGACCCGTTATCGATAATCCGTGAGATCAAGGTCGGCGTGAAGGAGAAAAACCAGAACTATGAAGTCATTCCGGACAGACGCGATGCGATACGGAGCTCCGTGGCCAAAGCGCAGACCGGCGATGTTGTTATTATCGCCGGTAAGGGACACGAGACCTATCAGATCGTCGGTGATGACAAATTTCATTTTGATGATCGCGAGGTCGCGGCTGAGGCGTTAGCGAGACGCTCCGAGGAAACTTAGGTCCGCTCGGCGTCACGGACCATCTTAACCAGTAGTTCCCGCTGGGCGGCGGACAGCGGATCGAACTTTATACCAAAACCTATCTCATATACATGATTGGCAACGCGGCCGCTGAATTGAACCTTCATTCCATCCGTAAGAGGAACAAATATCTTTATCGGATCACCGTCGTTTATGTCGCCCGAGCTTAACACGAAACATCCGTCGAGGCTTACGTCGCTCAACGTTCCCGGCGAACGTCCGCCGAAAGCTTCCCATTCAACATCCCAATCGACCGGATAACGTGCGATCCCTCGCCGTTCGCTGCCGCTACGCCTGTCTCTCATCGTCATTTGTTAAATTCCTCGCTGGGTTCCTTCCCCCATCTTAAAGTGAAGTAGTAATAGAACGGTAATCCCAGAACTATAAGAATCAAACCTGAAACAGATTGCCATGGCGAATCGATGACCGTTCTATAAAGCAGCCAAACAGCCACGAGCAGGAACACGACCGGGACCACCGGATAGCCCCATGCGCGATAGGGTCGTTCGAGGTCGGGATATTTTCGCCTGTACACAAAGATCGATGAGGTTACGAGTGCATAAAATATCCAGGATCCGAATATCACATAGTCGGTCAGAGTGTCGAAGGAACCGCTCAGTGCCAGTATGCTCGCCCATACACCCTGCATCATTACGGCCACGACGGGCACATGATTGACCGATACGTTTGCGTAGGGGCGAAACATGAGACGGTCCTTAGCCATCGCGTACGAGATTCTAGAACCCGAAAGAATCGATGTATGGAGCGTACCCAAGCTGGACATCATCAAACCAACGGCGAACAGCGCGACGGATATGCCCGTTGCCAAACTCGCGACATTACCGCCAAAGAATAGACTAACGACGAGGCCCGCTACTGACGAACTTGCCGGAACGGATGCGATGGCAGCCGGATCGAGAACAAAAAAGTATGCGACATGTGCAAAGACGTAAAGGAAAATGATCAAAACTGTGCTGCCGATGATAGCGAGCGGGATATTTCGATTTGGGTCCTTTACTTCGCCTGCCACATACGAAAGATTGTCCCAGCCGTCATATCCCCAAAGTGCCGCGAGCATCGCCGCTGCAAATCCGCCGGGAAATGAATAACCCGCTGCCCCAATGTGCGTTGAATCGGCAACGCCTTCGCATGTGCCAGCGGTATTTGCTAATGAGAAATGCGCAAAATCTCCGGCCACCCAAATAAAGGCGCCGATCCCGACAAATAGTATCAGTGCGATCTTGACCCCGGTTAGAACTGTTGCGATCTGACCGCTCAGTTTTACGGACGCGCAATTCAGCGTGGTGAAGATAATGATCATCATGATCGCGACGATTTGCAGCGTCGAGATCTGGAACGGCGAACCAAAAACGCTGAACTGGACCAGGACATGATCCAGCTTTTTATCAAGAAAATCGTTCAGGCCGATCGCGAAAGCCATTCCGACAGCGGCTTGAGCACCGGTTTTCGCAATAAACATCTGCATCCAGCCGAAAAGAAATGCCCAGACACGGCCATATGCGTCGCGTAGAAAGACGTATGGACCTCCTGCCTGCGGCTTCATTGCCGTCAACTCTGCATAGGTCAACGCTCCCGCCAGTGATAGCAGGCCCGCCGCGACCCACGCCAGAAGGACCCAGGTCGGGCTTCCGACATTGCACGTCATAATGCGGGCCTTGAAGAAGACGCCCGTGCCTATGACGTTGCCGATGATCACCGAAACGGCCGCGATGAGGCCGAGACCGCGGACAAGCGTTTGTTTTTCCAGTGGTTGCGGGTCCATGTTTTTGCTCGCACCATCTTACGCCAAACACTGCTCAAGTGAAAATTGATTACGTGATAAACTCGCCGCTGTGGCCGCCCTTAATATGTCGTCTGATGAGCTTGTGCTGGCGTTGCTGCGGCTATCGGAGCACGTGCGCGTAACGATCCTCGATAGTTGCGGTGTAAGACATCTCGGGTCTCATTTGCTGATCGCGGGTGTCGAGCCGATCGAGAGTTTTGAGGTATCGAATGTCGATCCTATGCGGACGCTCGCGCTGCTTGACGACAAGGTTCGTGGAGATGCTGCATGCGTCTTTACCCTCTCCTACGATTTCGGACTGAAGCTGCTCAACATCGTGCCGCGGGCGAAAGAATTTGCGTCACCCGCGGAACCCGACCTTTATCTCGCGCGTTTTGCGGCGCTTGTCGTGCACGATTACGATACGGGTGAAACAAAACTCGCCGGACACCCGGACGCGGTCGAAGCTCTGCGTCAGAAACTTGCGGCAAAGGGCGTCGATCATTCGTTCGAAACACCAGCTCGGTCGACGGTCACTTCGAACTTCACGCGAGATGGATATCTACAAACGATCGAGCAGATCAAGGAACGCATCCGCTGCGGCGATACGTACCAGACAAATCTTACACAACAATTTAGTGCCCGATTGCCTCTGGATCTCGTACCGCAGCAGATCTTTTATCGCCTGCGAAAAGATCATCCGGCGCCATTCGCTGCTTATATAGCTAGAGGAAATTCGACAGTCGTCTCGGCTTCACCGGAACGGTTCCTGAAGATGGACAATTCCTCGGGAAAGATAACGACTTCTCCGATCAAGGGCACGCGGCCCCGTGGAAAGACCAAGGTCGAAGACCTGGAGCTGAGACAGGAACTTCTGGCAAGCCTCAAGGACCGTGCGGAAAATACGATGATCGTCGATCTGCTCCGCAACGATCTGGGCCGCGTTTGCGAATACGGCAGCATCCGTGTGGACGATCTCTGTGATATTGAGCAACATCCGACCTTTTTCCACCTGGTCTCCACTATCAGCGGCGATCTTAGTCGAAACGTGAATTTCTCCGACATCCTTCGGGCGGTCTTCCCATGCGGCTCGATAACCGGCGCTCCCAAAATAAGCACGATGCGGATCATCGACGAGATCGAAACTTCCCCGCGCGGGCTTTCAATGGGTGCGATCGGGTATTACATTCCACCTACTGGTTTTGGTTTACCGGAAACGCTCGAGATGAGCGTCGCGATCAGGACAATGGTTATCCGAGACTGCACCGCAACGTTCAATGTCGGCGGCGGCATCGTCATAGACAGCGACCCGGAAAAGGAATACGACGAAACGATCACAAAGGCTAGAGCTCTGATGAATGCGATCAATGGCGAGCTCCAAACTGTATCGTCATCGACGGAACCATTATAGAAACAGCTGGTGACGAAATCGCCCGGACGAACAAATAAAGAGACGCGGTGTCTTTTATGTGAATTACCTCGTCTTCAGAGCCATTGCCAAAACTCATATTGGCTGCGCCTCACTCGCACTGCGGCGATGGCTACGCATCGCCGCAACGGTGGTCAAAAAAAT
>OCZT010004926.1_pt1 | contig 13377 bp, 12 predicted proteins | sample 1539031 | NCBI WGS metagenome assembly OCZT01 (sample SAMEA3539308, study PRJEB22396) | soil metagenome | biome: tundra; feature: field; material: soil | place: USA | collected 2010-05 | depth 0.15 m | reverse complement strand
CGTCCTGTCTGAACCTGATCCTGGACGAGGAACACGCAGTCAAGCTCAGCCATCTGACCGAACGAACGCACGCCAGGCCCGACACGATCACCCGATCGTGGCGACGCAGCCTCGCTGATCTAGTCCTTCCGCCCAACCACTCCAAAGTGGTACGGCGGAAGATCCACGCTTGCCTCGATCCTGAAACCTTCCCCGCTCAGCCATTCCCGGCAGTCTCCAGGAGTAGGGCGTATCTCAATCGACGGACCGCGGGGAGTCGGCCGGTCGCTGATCCAGTGCATGACGGCGACCGTCCCGCCGGGGGCCAGAATCCTGTTCGCCTCGTGTAACAGGCGCCGAGGGTCCTCCGCGTGGAGGATGTTGAAGAGCATCACATACCCGACGCTCGCGTCGGGTAATCCCGTACCTGCCGCCACGAAGTCCTTGAGGTGCAGGCTGACGTTGGCAAGACCCGCGCTATCCGCCTTCACTCGGGTCGCCTTGATCATCTCGGGCTCAATGTCGAAACCGTGGACGATGCCCTGTATGAGCCTCGCAGCCGGGATCGTAAAGGTCCCATAGCCACATCCGAGGTCAACGACGCTCGATGTGTTAGGCGTCAGGCCAAGGAGGGACAGTGCGCCCGACGGGTCGAAGAACCGATCCCACATCGTTTCGTCGGGCATCCCGCTTTCGCGAACCTTCATGTCTCTGACATCTTAGAAGCGGGCAATCGATCAAGCTCGAGTCGTTCCGGCAACACGATGGCTTGTGAGCTTCGATAGGTGAGCGGACGACGCGTCCGCGCGTCCCGGGATCGTCCCATCCCGATGCGACATCCCACGTCAGGAATAGGCGCCGCCGCTGCCGGCACAGCGGGCTGCATCACCGCACAACTGCCCAGACGCTCCCGAGACGGCAACTCTTGCTCACACCGCCGATTAGATCTGACCCAGGCTAGATCCGGCCTGCGGCCGCCAATGCAAGGGTCTTCTCGGCGGCCATCAGGTAGGCATCGGCTTTGGCATGATCGAGTACCGTGATCGTAAACGTAATCTCGCCCTTCTTGACGCTGAGCTCCATCAGGCTTTCGCCGCCGGTGTTCGGGAGGAAGAGCTTCTTGTAGTAGGCCGCGTCGCCGATGCCGGTAACCGGCGTCACAGTGAACGAGCTGGGCACCGACTGCTGCGTGGGGGTGAACTCCTCCGGGGTGATGACCGCGATCTGGACGGAGTTCAACTTGAGGACGGGGCCGGAGAAGACGCAGGTGTTCTGTCCGGCGACCGGAGTCACTCCGGGGGACACGGGATCGCCGAGGGCAATCGCGGCCTCTTCGGCCGTGAGAAGCGAGCAGGCTATCGGGCCACTCGGAGCGCCGCCCATTGGGCTGCCAGTAGTACCGCTGGCGCCGGCCGCGGCCAGCGTCGTGGCCGACTGCGTTCCGCTGGCCGGAGTTCCGCCGTCTTGAAGGCTGCCGGTAGTGGCGGACCCACCGCACGCCGCAACGAGTCCCAACACGAATGCAAGTCCGATCCAAGTTCTGCGCACGATTGAGTCCTCCGAGAGTACAGATGATTGCGTCGTGATTGCCGCGACCCACGGGGACCGCCCGTGAAGCCAACGTCATATCAGCCACCAACCGGTTGACGATCTCGCGCCAAACTAGCTCGAAGGGTAGGTGCGGGTAGCCTGGTGGCCGGCGTCGTCGCGCCACGTGACTTTTGGGCCCTGCGTAGCGAGACGATGGCGGGCCAGCGCCGACTTCCACGAGCCGTCGAGTCGCGCCCGCCCGGCGCCTCAGGGAACGAGCCGAGTTCCTTTGCCGTAGTGTCCTCGGCGTCCCACCGGCTTCCCGTGTCCAGCGCCCGGATACCGCATCGTCGCTCGCAGTAGGACCTCCCGGAGCCGAGGCCCGAGGTCACGGGACGGCTTGCCATCGGACGAACCTAGCGCGCGTCGGCTACCCACGGCATTCGCCCTCTCGCGGATGAATCAGGCCAGGCTGAGGCGTCGATCGATCGGCCGCGCTCGTGGTCCAGGACCGGAAGAAGCCAGAAGGGGCTAGGGGGCTACCTTGGGATCGAGCTTGTAGCGTAGGCCGTCCGCACGTTTGTGACTACGTCCCGTCCCGCGTCCACCAGCCCGTCTCGGAACTGCTGCAGTTTGCCCTTCCTCAGGTCGTCGGGCTCGATCGCCAGTTGGTGCACGACGATGGCGAGTACGGCATCGAAGGGCTCGCCAAGCCAGACTCCCACGGCTCTGAGCCCGGGCTCCATCAGTTGGATGTTCATGTACTCGGGACCCATCCCGTCGTTGGTCGTGACGTCGTTGGCTTCTATGTACCCATTCTGGTACAGGCGTTGGAGCGTGTGCCCGACAACCGTCGGCGGGAGACCCGTGTCCGCGACTACGTCTCCTGAATGCGGCGCCCCTGAGGGTCCCTGCTCACGGTTGGCGATGGCCTCCGAGATGGGCCTCGCGGATGTCTCCCCCGAACGAGTCATCGCCGCTCGATGGCCCTGTGGGGAGCAGCGTAGCCCAACCGTAGCCATCTGCGGGTGGATTGCGGGCTCTGCCGGGCTTCTCAGGTTGACGTCGACGCAATTCCGGGGCCAGATTCTGAGACGATGGCTTGATCGTGACATCGCCTTTCGACTCCGCCGCCGTCCACATAACGCCATGTGGCGCCGGTTCAACCGGCCAATCCGACTGCCTTCGGGTCAGCCGGTTGGGCATCCGCCAGTTCCTGGAGGCCCGATGGCGACCAGTCGGAATGGAAGCCGAACCGTCGCGATGCGCGCCATGCCCAAGACCGTGTAGCCAAGGCGGATCGTTGACAGTGAAGTCAGGGCGCCGCCCAATGCCGGGCCGTGATCGTCGGCGGCCGCAGTCGAATCGCCCGTAGCCTGGGTGGGCGTCGATGGGATGCTTGCGCACCGTCCGATTGTCACGACCAGCGCGAGACTTGCCTCGCCGTGTGCCGGGATCGTGAACGAGTGGAACGGGTTATTGGCTGCCGAGTCCAGCTCAGCGTTTGAGGAGATCGGATCTGCGGGCAGCCGAAGCTCGACCGAACTGACGTATGGGGTGGAGTCTTCGATAACGCCCGTCACCGACAGCGGCAGGCCGCCCGTGTTCTGGAGTGTGATCCCACTCCGGATCTCCGCACCCGGCGCATACGCAAAGTCGAATTCGTCGCTTCCCGGGTCACCGGCTACTCTGGCGAGGAGATTGGGGCCGCCTACCTCGTAGCTCTTCCCAAACTGAAGGGGTTGGTCGGACGGCGCGAGCGGTAGGCCGACGTAGCGCAGGCCGAGGGCGGCGACCACGATTGCCGCCAGGACCGCCGCGCTGGCGACCCTGAGTCGGTGAGATGCGCCTTCCGCGTCCGCCGACGAGCCGGCGGTAGTCAGCCTTCTCGCCAGTGCTGGAGCCATTCGCAACACGAGCAGGAACCCGGCGACGATCAGAACCGCGAAGCCTTCGACCAGCTCATATGCGACTACCACGAGTGCCCTCCAAGAATTGGCGACGCGCGATCGCTCCTGGTGTCCCCTCGGAACTATAGCCACGGGCGGGCCGACTCAGGCGGCCAACCTTCTTCCCCCTTCTAAGTTCTTGCCAACACGATGACCACATAGTGTCGGAGCGGTAGGGAGGGGACGGTACTCGGGTACCCAGGGCAGAGCCTGATGGAAATAGGGTTGGCCGGGATAGAACCTTGCCCGCCACGACCGGCCGGCTCCAGCCGAAGCTGATGAGCCAGGACCACCATGAGGGGAAATCGATGCACGTCGATCTCAGGCGAGCGTAGGTCGCCGCACTCGCTGCCAGTCGGGCTCTTCTCATGGTTCATTGGTTTGATACCGCCGCTCGTGGATGCGCGGTCCACAGCGGGTTTCCATCCTCGCCCAACGGCGGCGTGGGTTTCACAATCGAGTGACGACTATGGATCGACTGTCCAATTTGGCTGAACAGCCAGATGCAAGTTCATCGTCCGTCGTCCGGAAGAAGACAACTTTGACAATTCAGGACCAGCAGACCGATACCACCTACACGGAAGCGACCACCTCGTACGCACCGACAACGGCCGGACCACTGGCCAGCGATGCACCAACTGCCTCGAACCCGCCCGTGGCCACGCCCGTAGCCGTGGCTGCGACCGTACCCGTGGCTGCGACCGTACCCGTGGCTACGACCGTACCCGTGGCTACGTCCGCACCCACAATCGTCGAGCCTGGTATGGCGAGCAACCGGACCGTCACCAGACGCGAATTCGACAGTCGAGTAAGCAACAATGAGACAGTTCGCCGCGTTGTTGTCTTGGTCTTCGGGATCGTCCAGATCTTCATCGCAGCGCGCATCGTACTGCTCCTTCTGGATGCCCGGCACGCCAACGGCCTCGTCGCCGGCATCCTCAACATCAGCCAGCCGTTCGTAGCGCCGTTCGAGGGGATCCTGCGGACCAACTCTCTAGGTACCTCGGGTTCGGTCCTCGATGTCGCCGCGGTTCTGGCCATCGTGGGTTGGGTGATCGTCGAACTCATCGTTATCTGGATCCTGGCTATCTTCCAGCGCCGGCCGGCTCTCGGGCAGGCGTAGTCAGACAGCGCGAACGCGGGCCGCACCTGAACTGGTGCAGCGCATCAAAAGGGCTTGCTTCGTAGTCATCGAGCAGGATCGGTCCTTGACGGGGCCGATCCTGCTCTTCTGCGAATCGAATGCCTCGCGCGATGCAGGTGGACGATCGCCCTGAGTTGCTCGGCCCCTCGGTCTCCGGCCTCGACGGCAGCATAGCTTGGCGGCCCATCTCCTGGCCATGTGGCGGCTCGATCTTCCTGCGGCGCGGCGCGGATCTCGTGGAGATGGTCGAGCGGCGCTACGACTCCGAGGACGTGCTCCAGGAGTTGCTCGCCCGCTATCCGAACCTGCTTGCTCGCGACCAGGTGGATCCGGGAGAGCCGCGGCGATGGCTCCTCGTAACCCGCGAAGGCGGCATCCCAGACCGCGAGGGCGGCCCTGACCGCTGGTCTATCGACCACGTGTTTCTCGATCAGGACTCGGTCCCAACCTTGGTCGAGGTGAAGCGCAGCACAGACACTCGCATCCGGCGCGAGGTCGTCGGCCAGCTTCTCGACTATGCCGCCAACATCCTCGCGTTCTGGTCAGTGCAGCGGATCCGTGACGCATTCGAGGAGCGGTGCCGGCGCGAAGACATCGAACCTGAGACCGAGCTCATGACCGTCCTCGGGGAGACGGCTCCCGATGATTACTGGGAGCGTGTCAAGACGAACCTTGAGGCCCGTCGCCTCCGGCTGGTATTCGTGGCGGATGTGATCCCGATCGAGTTGCAACGGGTTGTCGAGTTCCTCAATGACCAGATGACCAGAAGCCAGGTCATCGCGATCGAAGTCAAGCAGTTCGCATCAGACGACGGCGCAGAAACCACCATCGTGCCCAGGGTCATCGGGCAGACGGCTGCAGCTCAACAGGTGAAGGCCGCTGGCCAGTCAGGGCCGACTCGGCAGTGGGACGAGACGAGCTTCTTCGAGGATCTGGCCCGAAGGGCCGACTCGAATGCTGTACAGGCGGCACGGGCTCTTCTCCAGTGGGCCCGCAGCCGTGACATCGAGGTTTGGTGGGGACAGGGCAAGCGGGACGGGTCCCTGGTTCCGATTATCCGGTCTGGTCCGATCAAGACCTTCCTCTTCACGGCGTGGACATACGGCAAGATGGAGATCAACTTCGAATACATGACCAGCGGACCATTTGCCGACGAGGCCAAACGGCGCGAGCTTCTGGAGCGCATCAACGCTGCGACGAATAGCCACGTCCAGTTGGGCCAGCTGTCGCATCGTCCGCCGCTTTCGCTGGCGGCCCTGGCGAGCCCGGAGGTTTTGGCCCGGTTGCTCCAGGTCTTCGACTGGTATCTGGCCGAGATCCAAGTCGAGGCGAAAACGGCCAGATAGGGGCTTTTAGTTGCCAGGTGTCGGGCGCCGGGCGAGTCCGAGCGGTCGTGCCGTCATCGTCACTAACCAGCGATAGCGTCGGTCGCACCCGCGCGGGAGGCCTATGTCTGGCACACGAGACATCGAAGCAGCCTGGGAGTGGAGGCTACGGCTGGTACAACTCGGCGCTGTCAAGCTGCCCACGAGCGCGGCGAGCGGCGACTTGACCTGGTGGAAGTCGTGGAGATTGAGGCTGCGCTCGGCGTCGACTCCCACGAATTCATGAGCGAGGTCAAGAAGGTTCTGGCGGATGGGGCTGTTGAGACTGAGGCTCCGAGTGCGTCGCAGAACTGACGCGATCCATCGGTCCGAAGTCGGGCCCACCAGGGATGCAAGACAGGTGGCGATTACCACCCTCTCTCTTGGCCATGTACATGGCGTAATCCGCAGCCCTCAGCAACGTGTCCGTGTCCAGACCGTTCTGCGGATAGAAGCTGACGCCGATACTGACCGTTCCCTTGACTTCGTGTCCCTCGATCATGAAGGGATTCTCTAGAGCCAGCTGAACCTTGAGTGCGGCCTTCTCCGCGTCCGATATCTGGTGAGCCGTTTCGAGGATGATCACAAACTCGTCGCCGCCGATGCGGGCAACCGTGTCGCTCTGACGGACGCTCTTTGTGAGCCTCTCCGCGACGGCCTTGAGCAGTAGGTCGCCGACTTCGTGACCGCGTGAGTCGTTGACCTCCTTGAAATGGTCGATGTCCATGAACAGAAGGGCGAAGTTGGCGCTTGCCCGTCTGGCACGGATGATGGCCTGGCTCAACCTGTCGACCATCAGAAAGCGGTTCGGAAGATCGGTCAGCATGTCGTGCGTTGCGATGTGCTGGAGGGCAACTTCGGTCTGGCGGATCTCGTTGATCTCGCGAGTGATGCCGACCAGACCGATAACCTCGCCCGATTCGCCATGGAGAGGCAGCTTGGTCGTTAGCGTCCAGTTGATCCGGCCGCGCGCCAGCTGGCGACTCTCGATCACGCCAATGATTGGCCGGTTCGTTTCCATGATCCGAATGTCATCGAGACGGGTTTCCTGCCCGAACTCCTCTCCGAACAAGTCGATGTCGGTCTTGCCTACCAGCTCCGCCGGATCGGAAAAGCCAAGGTCCTGAGCCATCTTTCGACTGACGCGCCACAGACGGCACTGACGGTCTTTGAAGTAGATGCTGTCAGCCGTGTTCTCCATAAGTGCGTGGAAGAGGAATGCGTCGCTCGGGGGATTCTCAGATGGCATGCTCACGGACCTCATTGTTTCGAACCACGGCTCTCGTCCTGGTGCGTCCTACAGCGGTCACCACAACCACCATGGACAACCGTTTACTTCGGCGGTTAACTGGAGCGGCAGCAGTGGCCGGAGACCACTCCGGCGGCAAATTTCGATAGTGCCGCTCCACCGGATGCTTACCGCACCGGGGAAACTGAATGAAGCGCAATTGGGGCCGCTGGTTCGCCGCCGCACCGATAGTCGCGACGGGTCTCGCCAGCCTCGTCTTGGGCTTCCTCGCCATGAACGGGGTTGCGAGTCCGGCCAGTGGGGATCTGGCAATCTCAGGCACGACGCTCAACGGAATGACCATGGGCGTCTTACTCGCGGCGCTGGTCGTCATTGGCCTGGCGCTCGCGCACGTGACGAGCCGCCGACTCCGATTTGCGCGCCTGAGACGCGCCCCGAAACTCGGTCTGGCCTGACTGTAACCACCGCCGGGATCAAGCGTCTTCGACCGGCTCGGGCCGGCCCAGCAAGTAGCCTTGGCCGAGTCCGATATGGAGAGCGCGCAAGACTGTCAGTTCATCGGGCGTTTCGATGCCCTCGGCAATCAGCCGGCAGCCGATCGCGCGGGCGAAATACCAAAGACCGACAATCATCGCCTGGCGCGATTCGTTGTCCTGCAGGCCCGCCACCAGCGATCGATCGAGCTTCACAAATCCCGGGTTCAGTTCGACGATGTGGCGCAGGCTGGAGAATCCCGCGCCGGCGTCGTCCACGGCGATCTCTATGTCGGGGCCAAGGGCGGCAATCGCGGCGCGGAACGCGGGATAGTCCGCCACGGCGGTGTGTTCCGTCACCTCGAGGACGATGTGTCGCTGACTACCTTCCAGGAGGGCGCGTAGCGAATGGCTGGCAACTATCAGTTCGGGCGACGCGTTGAGGTTCAGCCAGGCCGACCGCGGCAGGGCCTCGGCGGCGATGAGGGCCGCCTCCAGAGTAGCGATTTCGAGCTCCTCACCAAGCCCGACGGCAGCAGCCCGAGCAAAAACGATCTCAGGATCGGTGCCGTCCGCGAATCGCGTGAGTGCCTCGTAACCGACGATCCCATCGCGACCAAGCTCGACGATCGGCTGGAAGACTGGGTTGAATGCTTCGTTCTCGATGATGGCGGCGATGTATTCGCGGCCCCGTCCGGCCTCGGTCCGCTCGGCGACGTCGCGACCGACGATCACCCCAGCGAGATCGGCGAACTCTACTAGGGCAGGCAAAGCTTCGGCGATGGCGGCCTTGTCGACCGGATCGCTGGCCTGGATCACGAGTAGCCCGATCAGCTGCCCGTCGTAGCGCACGGGTGCGTAGGCGAGAGAACGAACGCCAACGCCTGCGAGGAGCTGGTTGTATGGATATCCCTGCCGATTCATCCATGTCTCGATCCACGGCCCTTCCGCGGCACGACCGAGAAGCTGGCGGCTGAGCTGGTGCGGGAGGCGCTTCAAGGGCGGGTCCGGCTGACCCCCGACCACGAAACCTATCGGCATCGCCCGACCGTCCAAGCCGAAGAGAAGAAGCTGGGAGGCGGCGATCCCGGTCAGGCTCGCGATCTGGCGGCAGATCGCCTGCGCCTTCGCTTCGGGCGTGTCGCCCGCGCGCAGGTCGCGGATGGTATTCGCGACAAGGGCTCGCTCTCGGACCGACTCGACCCAACGCTCCGCAAGCTCTCTCTCGCTGGTCACGTCCCGCTTGACCGCCACATAACCCGATACTTCGCCTACGTCGTCACGCATCGGTGAAATCACAACCTCTTCGGTGAAGAGCGAGCCGTCCTTGCGACGGTTCACCAGATCCCCGCTCCAGGGCTTGCCGCTGACGAGCACGGCCCACATCGCCTCGTAGAACGACCCGGGGTGAATTCCGCTCTTGAGGATGCGCGGGTTCTGCCCAACGGCTTCGTCCTTGGTAAATCCTGTCACGCGTTCGAAGGCGGGATTGACATACGTGATCCGGCCGGTCGCATCCGTGACGACAATTGACTCGGCAACCTGATCCACTGCGGTCGCGAGCCGGTCTCGCTCGCCTTCGACGTTCAGGTTCTGAGTTATGTCGACGCCGATTCCGCCGATGCCGGCGGATCCTGCGACGCCCATGGGCATGGGGAACTTCATGACCAGGAAGGAGTGAGGACCATCTTCCAGCGGCATCACCTGTCTGAATACCCCGAACGCCGCTCCGTCGAGGACCGTTTGGTCGTCGGCGCGGATCGCGGAGGCGAGCTCCTGGGGCCAGATGTCGGCGTCGGTCTTTCCGATCCAATCGGACTCAGAAGGCTTGGCGAGCGAGACGCGAAGGTACGGATTCACATACGCATACCGGCCGTCGGCGTCTTTTAGGAAGGCGGCGACACTTGCAGTTGCCACCAGACTGCGGAATCGCGCCGACATGGTTTCATCGACGGTGGGGGGCGGCGAGGCATCGTGAGGCGGCACAACGCGAGACCCGGATCGAGCCATCGAGCGATCTCTCATCGACATCTCGGTGCGCGTGCGGCGCGCCGTTCCCAACGCCATGGCTACGACGTGCCGGTCTGAGCGGGCACGCAAATCAGTACCGGCATAGCGCCGTCGGAAGACATAGCGATTTCGCATTTCCACGCAACGAGCGGGCTCGGATCAAAAGGAACGCGCCTGCCGCGGTTGTCTCGCTGGGCAACCCGGGGCTCGGCGGTATGGCGATCTGGGACGTACTCGGCCCCGGTCGAGAGATCATGGAGCAGGCGAGACGAGATCAGGGCCAATCCCGTGCCGAGACTCTCGCGATCGGCGAGCCCATCGTTGTTGCCGTCGATCAACACATCGAACGATCCCGCGCCAACCAGGTCTCCGGCCCTCTCCAGGTCCGGGGTCCGGTGGCGTTGTCCGAGGAACGCCGTCACCACGTTGCTTGGTAGGAAGGAGTCTCTCATCGTCCTTCTCCAGATTCACCATGCATCCGCGCTAGGGCTGCCTTGGGTTTGTGCCTCTGCGGCAGACCGTCCGACGCCATTCCATCTTTGATCCGGTTGATCATGATTAGTTGGAGCCGCTTGTCAGTCGGGAGGGGGCGGAAGTGCCGCCCCAGCATGGTGCAGAAGGCTTACGACAGTCATCGAGCAATGGGTCGATCTAGTACTTTGACTCCAACATTGGAAACTCCCGGGGGCTCTGAACCTGTCGGCGGACTCAGCAGGACCGTGGGCCCTAGATGAAACAGAACGTAGCTTGCCAATCAGGCTAGCTTGTTATGTCGGCCTCAAGTCCATTTGAGCCTCCGACCTCAAGCCTCGCCTGGGGTCTGTCACGCACAACTCGCACTTGAGCGACCGGCGGGATTGTCCATCCGGCCCTCGTTCCGTTAGTGGCGAAGCGATCCCCGTCTAGGCCGGCCAGTCCGCGCCCTGCGTCCGTGGTCATCCCGCCATCGGGTGTACTAACCGATACCGTCGCACGACGGTTTCATGGTGTCGGCGTGGCGGTCGCGGGTCCTCTGATGCCCATCTCGCCCGACCCCAACGTTGCGAGAACGCGTCCCGGCATGGGAAGCCGGCTGCCGGCTGCCGGCTGCGATATCGGTCCTCGGGGCCTCGCCGGCATGGGTATCATTGCCCGGTCGTCCGTAACGGCGTAGGGGTCAGACGACGAGCCGAGGCGGACCGCTCAGATGGTCCCGAACGATCCCCGTGCGTGATGCAACCTTCGGTGTTCGGCCGGGGAGTTGTCCTGTCCCCAGGGGGTGGAGGGTTCGATGAACGGTCTCGTTTCAATCGGCACTTGCGCACGGTCGGGCCGGATGGTGGCCCGGTTTCTGGCCCTCGCCTCGGCCGCGCTGCTCGTTGGTGGGCTGTTCTCCACCTTGGCGGTTCCCGTCGCTCTGGGCGACAGCCATCGAAGCCAGTCGGCCGTTTCGGTCGGTCGCTCGGACCCCAACCCGATCGCCGCTGTCAGTCTCTACGACCTCAGCGTGGAGCCTGCGTTCTCCAACGGGACGTTCGTCGTCGGCACCGATATCCAACCGGGGACCTACCGGACACGGGTCGGATCGACCGGCTGCTACTGGGAGAGGCTGAGCGGATTCGGTGGGACCACAGGAGAGATCATCGCCAACGACTACACCAATGCAACGGCGGTCGTAACGATCTCCCCAACCGACAAGGGGTTCTCGTCTTCCGGCTGCGGTATGTGGACCACTGACCTGTCCGCCACCATCGCGCCCTGGAGTCCGTTCTCCAGCGGGACGTTCATCGTCGGAACTGACATCCAGGCGGGGACCTACCGGAGCCCGGCCGGATCGAGTTACTGCTACTGGGAGAGACTGAGCGGATTCGGTGGGACCCTTGGAGAGATCATCGCAAACGACTATTCAAATGCGCCGGCGGTCGTAACGATCTCCCCATCCGACAAGGGGTTCTCGTCTTCCGGCTGCGGTATGTGGACCAATGACCTGACCCCCGCCACCTACGTCGCCCTAACCCCCACGCGTCTCCTCGACTCCCGCGATGGCTACTGGATCGGACTGTCCGGTGCCTTCAGCTCTCACGTCGCTCGGACATTCGGGGTGGCTGGCCGGGGTGGAGTACCAACCAACGCCACAGCCGTTACGGGCAACCTGACCGTCACGGGGCAAACCTCCCTCGGCTATCTCTATGTCGGTCCGAATGCGATGGACGACCCGACAAGTTCAACACTCAACTTCCCTCTCGGTGACGATCGGGCCAACGCTGTCACGGTGGCTCTCGGTGCCGGAGGCACCCTCTCAGTCACCTATGTCGCGGTCCCAGGGGCCACAGCGCAGGTCATCTTCGATGTGACCGGCTACTTCACACCCGATAGCACCGGCGCCACATACCACGCCCTGACCCCCGCACGCGTCCTCGACTCCCGCGATGGCTACTGGATCGGACTGTCCGGTGCCTTCAGCTCTCACGTTGCCAGGACGTTCACGGTGACTGCCCATGGTGGAGTTCCCTCCAACGCTATTGCTGTGACCGGCAACCTGACTGTGACCGGCCAGACCGCTCTCGGCTACCTCTATATGGGTCCGAATGCGATGGACGACCCGACGAGCTCGACGCTCAACTTCCCCCTAGGTGACGACCGGGCCAACGCTGTCACGGTGGCTCTGGGCGCCGGAGGCACTCTCTCAGTCACCTATGTCGCGGTCCCAGGGGCCAGCGCGCAGGTCATCTTCGATGTGACCGGGTATTTCACCCCCGATAGCACCGGTGCCACCTACGTCGCCCTCACTCCCGCGCGCGTCCTCGACTCCCGCGATGGCTACTGGATCGGACTATCCGGTGCCTCGGGTTCCCATGTTGCCCGGACGTTCGGGGTGACTGGCCACGGTGGAGTTCCCTCCAACGCTATCGCTGTGACCGGCAACCTGACCGTGACCGGCCAGACCGCTCTCGGATACCTCTATGTCGGTCCGAACGCGACCAACGACCCGACAAGCTCAACACTCAACTTCCCTCTAGGCGATGACCGAGCCAACGCAGTCACGGTGGCTCTGGGTGCCGGAGGCACCCTCTCGGTCACCTATGTCGCGGCCCCAGGGGCCAGCGCTCAGGTGATCTTCGATGTCACGGGCTACTTCGTGAAGTAGGGGGGGCCGACCCGGTCATGATCAGGTCATCGTGTTGCCTCCCGCGGGATATCGGTAGCAGAGCCCAGCCATTGCTGATCCCTGACCTTCTAAACTGAGAACATGACGAACCAGTGGTCCGCACCTCGGCCGCCAGCAGCCGGCCGGAACTGAAACATGGCCATTCTCGCTGCCCTGTTTGCGGCCGTCGGGAGACAGGCGGGCCGCGTGCTGACGACGGCTCTCGGATGGGCCAGCGCGCTGCTCTTCGGACGTGTCCCCCGACACAAGCAGATGCTCCTGTCTCTGATCGCCCTGGGATCGCTCCTCTGGGTAGTGCTGGTCTTGGGCATCATCCTGCCCGCCGCAGGAACGTTCCTGCTGACGGCACTTCCGCTTCCGGGGTTCATCAACCAGAACTGGGTGCGCCTCGCGATGCTGATCGGAGCGATCGTCCTGCCGCTGGTCGTCGGTCTGGGAGGGTTGTTTATTGCCGACGCTGCGCGCCGGCCTCGTGGTCTCGAGGCGGCGAAGCAGGTGCTGCGGGGCTACCCGATCGCCTTCCTGCTCGCG
>OCZT010004925.1_pt1 | contig 13379 bp, 10 predicted proteins | sample 1539031 | NCBI WGS metagenome assembly OCZT01 (sample SAMEA3539308, study PRJEB22396) | soil metagenome | biome: tundra; feature: field; material: soil | place: USA | collected 2010-05 | depth 0.15 m | reverse complement strand
ACCACCGAGATCTACACTCTTTCCCTACACGACGCTCTTCCGATCTGGAGGTTCTCTATCTGCCGCCCTATTCTCCCGGTCTGAACCCCATCGAGAAGGCTTGGGCAAAAATCAAACAACTGTTCCGCACGGCCAAGGCGCGAAGCAAAGACGCGCTCGATCAGGCCATCACTGAGGCTCTGCCGTGCATCACTCCCGACAATGCACAGGCTTGGTTTAGACTCGCACTTAACGGTCTACAGTAAAACAGAAAATGCTCTAGTGTTGCAGTTATCAATAAAGTCCGAATGGTCTTTGGGGGTGCAAGCGGCGCGGCTAAAGCCGGGCCCTTTCAAAACAGGTTCACCTCCGAACTTGTTCAGAAGTTCCTTAGCCGTCAACGCACGCACGATAAGCTCACCCTGTTTCTGATACTCCCAGTCCAATCGATTGCATCAGCTTCAACGCGTTGCTTGTCTGCACAATTCCCGGCTTCAGCTTGTAGTCGAAGATCAACGCATCGCCCTCAAGCCGGTCCTCGAAGTGACAGTTGAACGCTCGTCCACCCAACCGTTCGGGAATCTGCGTCAACGCCAGATCATGCGTGCTCACGATGCCGATTGCGTGACGCTCCAGCAGGCTCCGCAAAATGAATTGTGTGCCCACCAGGCGGTCGTGCGAGTTCGTTCCCGACAGCAATTCATCCATCAGGAACAACACGGGCGCTGATCCGCTGGTCAGATCCTCGATCAGCTTGATGCGGTGAATCTCCGCGTAGAACTTCGACATGCCACCGCTAAGCGAGTCGAGCACGCAGATCGACGCGGCGACCGTGAGCGGCGAAAGCCTGAGCCGCCGCGCGCGCACCGGCGCGCCACACTGCGCCAGCACCGCGTTGACGCCGATGCTGCGGATGAACGTGCTCTTGCCCGCCATATTCGGCCCGCTCAAAATCATCAGTTGCAATCGATCGCTGAGTTGCACGTCGTTGTCGATGGCCTTGCCCGCCGGCAGCAGGGGGTGCGCCAGGCCCTCCGCGTCGAACAGCGGCCCTTCGGCCACAAACTCCGGAAGCACGTAGGTGGGATGCTCATAGGCAAAGCCCGACAGCACGGTCAGCGCTTCCATCTCGCCCACTGCCGCGAGCCAGCCGCGAATCGCAGGACCGAACTCGTGCTGCCAGCGTTCGGCCCTGAAAATCAGCTGCGCGCTCCAAAACGTGACAAGGTCGAGCGGCCGCGCAAACAAACTTTGTCGCGATTCAAGCAGATCGACGATGCGGGCCAGTTTGCGAATCGCCGCCGACGGAGCCATTCCATCGTGCTTCAAAGCGGACTGCAACTCTACAAGTTTCGAAGCCGAGAAGTGCTCGCGTTCAAGCAGCGCAAGTACCTCGGCCAGCAATTGCAGATCTTCGGCAGCATTTTCCAGCGAGCCAGCCGCCCTCTCCATGCGCGCGTGCAGTTTGTGAGAGTACGCAAAGTTCAGCACCGACATCGACAGCGCAAAAAGAGGCGAACCCCACACTGCCCACACTGCAAGGCTCACAAGCCACAAAATCGCAAGCGCGGACGTCAAAACGCGCGTGCTTGTGGCAGTGAGAATCGGTTTGCGTTCTCCCCACGAAGCCAGCGCCTTGGGATGTACACCCCTGCGCACCGTCTCCCCCGTTGCAGAAAGCTTCTCGCGAAACTTGAGCCGGCTTTGGAGGTCGCGGACGGCAGCCTGGCGCGCGAGGATCTCTTCCACCGGTGCGGCGGCAAGCAACCACTGGGCCAGCATCTCTTCTCCGCCGCGCGTGCGGGCGGTGGAAAGATACTGGAACAGCGACGCGTTGCCAAACAGGTCAAGGTCGCGTGCGTAGGGGTGCGCGGGATCGAGAAACCGATCTCCGGTTTCGCCGCCTCCCGCCCAATGATCGTTGAGCCTCGCAAGCCCACGCTCATAGAAGAGAATGGCGCGGCTTCGATAGCCGATCGAGCGCAGCAGTTTCTCCTGCATCACAGCCAGCACGACGAAGCCCGCAACAGGCGCCAGCAGCAGGCTGAGAGCAGACATGTGCCGGGTCAGCAATGCCGCCGCGAGGAGCGTGGCCGCCGCAACCGCAAGCTTGGTGTAGCCCAGCAGGCGCTCGCGGCGCTGCTCACTTGCCTGCAGTCGCTTCAATTCTTCAAGTTGATCGGCATACTCCGCAGCAGGAGATTGCCCCCCGCCCTTCGCCGAATACACATCCATGCCGCGCTCCATCGTCTGCACTACAGACTAACGCGCACGGCCTCAATGTGGAATTGGGAGGGACGGAACCCGAAGGCGAAATTACTGCCGCATCAACTGGCCGTGGTGGTCGGTGTCGGCGGCGATGCCTGCTGCTGCGCCTGTTTCTTATTTGCCATCACGCTCTTGTGGTGGCGCACATCCGCGCCCTGCACCCAGAAGATCACGTCCTCGGCAATGTTGGTGGCATGGTCGGCCACACGCTCCAGGCTGCGGCTGATCATCAGCGCATTCAGCGCCTGCGGAGCACAATCGCTCTGCTCCTCCATTACCCTGGTCAGCGCCTTGTAGGCGGTGCGATTCATCGCATCCACGGCGTCATCCATCAGCAGCACGGTGCGCGCCATCTCCGCGTCCGCTTCGATAAAAGCCTGCAGGCTCTTGCGTACCATGTCTCCGGCCAGAGTCGCCATGCGTGGAATATCCACCGGCAGATCGATCGCCGCCATCTGCTCCATGCTGCGCACGCGGTCGCTGATGCTCTTGGCCGCATCGCCCACCCTTTCCAGGTCGGCGTTGATCTTGATCACGCTGAGAATGAAGCGCAAATCGATGGCCATGGGCTGTTCCATCGCCAGCAGGTCGAGCGCCGCCTGATCGATGTCGCGCTCCATGCGGTTGATGGCGATTTCGCTGCGGCTCACAAGGTCACAGATGGAAAGATCGCGAACGCGATAAGCCTCAATGGCGCGCTGAATCGCCTGCTCGGCCAACCCGGCCATCACCAGCAGGTTCTCCTTCAAATCGTCGAGGCTTTGTTGAAAGCGTATGCGTGTCATCCAAACCTGCCTGTGATGTAATCCTCAGTCCGTTTGTCGCTGGGATTGGTGAAGATTTTGTGCGTCGAATCGAACTCCACCATACGCCCATTCAGGAAGAAACCGGTCTTCTCTGCCACGCGCGCCGCCTGTTGCATGTTGTGGGTCACAATCACGATAGTGTACTGCGATTTCAGCTCGAAGATAAGGTCTTCAATTTTCGCGGTTGAAACCGGGTCGAGCGCCGAGGCCGGTTCGTCCATCAATAGCACCTCGGGGTCCACGGCCAGGGCGCGGGCAATGCAAAGCCGCTGCTGCTGGCCGCCGGAAAGGCTGGCGCCCGATTTCTTCCGCAAGTCGTCCTTCACTTCATCCCAAAGCGCGGAGTTCTTCAGCGACCGTTCCACGATTTCATCCAGCACGCGGCGGTTGCTGTAGCCGTTCAGCTTGAGTCCCGATGCCACGTTGTCGTAGATGGACATGGTGGGAAACGGATTGGGGCGCTGGAAGACCATGCCTACGCGGCGCCTGATCTGCACCGGCTTGGCATCTTCGTAAATGTCCAGGTCGCCGATGCGCACCGTGCCGGTGACCCGCGCAATGGGATTGGTTTCGTGCATGCGATTGAGGCAGCGGACAAAGGTGCTCTTGCCGCAGCCCGACGGCCCAATCAGCGCCGTGGCATGGTTTGCCGGTATGTTCAGATTGATGTCCTGCAGCGTGTGATTCGTTGCATACCACGCATTCAGGTTGATGACCTCGATGCCGACGCCCACTTAGCTGGCCCCTTTCAAAACGCCGCGGCTGGTCACGTATCTTACCAGTGACACCGCGAGCACGATCAACGCAATCAACACCAGCGAGCCCGCCCACGCCATGCGATGCCAATCGTCGTACGGGGAGAGAGCATAGACATAAATCTGCAAGGGGAGCGCGGCGATGGGCTCGTTCAGGCTCGTGCTCCAGAACTGGTTGCCCAAGGCCGTGAAGAGCAGTGGAGCCGTCTCGCCCGCCACGCGTGAGAAAGCCAGCATGCAGCCGGTGATGATGCCCGGAGAAGCCGTCTTGAGCGTGATGGACAGCACCGAGCGCCAGTTGGGAACACCCAATCCCAGCGCAGCTTCGCGCACCGCATGCGGCACCATCAACAGCATCTCCTCGGTGGTGCGGGTAATGGTGGGAATCATCATGATTCCCAGCGCGACCCCGCCGGCGAAAGCGGAGAAATGGTGCTGCGGAATCACGATCAGCGAGTAGATCGCAATGCCCATCACGATGGAAGGAATGCCGTTGAGCACATCGGCCGTAAACCGGATTGCATTGGCCAACTTGGTTCCGCGCCCAAACTCAGCCAGGTAGATGCCGCCTGCGATTCCTACGGGGACACCGATGAGGCTGCCCAGGCCCAGCAGAATGCCCGATCCCAAAATGGCATTGGCCATGCCGCCGCCCAACTCGCCCGGTGGCTTGGGAACCTTGGTAAAGAAGGCCAGGTTAAGCGAACTGGCGCCCTTGTAAACCACATATACGAAGATGAGCACCAAGGGCAAAACCACCAGCGCCGTCGCCAGCATAGCCAGCCCGGTCACCGCGCCATCGGTCACGCCCCGCATCCGGGATCGGAATGTGTTTTCCCCCACCTTCACCAGATACTCCTCAGTGCACCTGCGCGGGAGCTCCCCGCGTCACAGCCCACACCAGAAACCGCGCCAGCGCGTTCACCACAATCGTCACCAGGAACAGCGCCAGGCCAATTTCAATCAGCGCGCTCCGGTGCAAGTCGTCGCTGGCCTCGCTGAATTCATTCGCAATCACCGCCGCCATCGAACTGCCGTTGGCAAGCAGTGAATGGCGAATCTCCGGGGTATTGCCGATCACCATGGTCACGGCCATGGTTTCGCCCAGCGCGCGGCCCAGGCCCAGAATCACCGCGCCCACAATGCCGATGCGTGCGTTGCGCAGGACGCCCATGCGAATCATCTCCCAGCGCGTGGCGCCCAGCGCCAGCACCGCCTCTCGCTGCGAATACGGCACCGCCGTCATTACTTCGCGGGTAAGCGACGAGATGATGGGCAAAATCATGATGGCCAGGATCACTCCGGCCGAGAGAAATCCCAGCCCCGTTGGATTGTCGTCGCTGAAGAGTCCTGACCAGCCGAGGGACTTCATCAGCCACGGATTGATGTATTCGCGCATCAACGGCACTAGGACGGTAACCGCCCACAAACCATAGATGACGCTGGGAATCGCCGCCAGCAACTCGGTCAGAAAGGCCAGACCGCTACGCAGCGCCCGCGGACACATCTCGGTGAGGAAAATCGCCAGGCCAATGGCCAGCGGCACCGCCATCAGGAGCGCGAGAAATGACGAAACCAGGGTGCCGTAGATGAAGGGCAGCGCACTGAAATGCCCGTTGACCGGATCCCAATACATGGGCAGATGGGTATAGGAATCGAAATCGGCCTTGTAGAAGAACGCAAACCCGAACTTCTTCCAGACCAGGTCGGAGCGAAGAACCAACTCCGTTGCAATCAGCGCCACGATGCCGAAGATGCTGAGAGCGCACAACACCATCAAGCCATGAAACCCCCGGTCCGCCAGCGCGGAGTTTCCGCGCGAAAGAAGAAATCGGCGAACATCGGAAACGTCGGGAGGACCCTGCTCGCCCGGAGCTTTCAGGTGGGGCGAACCGGATTCAGGCTGAAACTGCGCTTGGGAAAAATGTATCTCAGGCACGTGGACGATCACCTAGAACAGGCTACCGGGCGAACATGAACAGGAGGTTACAACGCAACGAAATCAGATGCATACAGGCGGGAAAAGGCGTATTTTATGCAGATTTTCATTCTTTCAGTCGGTCCAATCAACGCCCTCGAGGTTTACCGCAACCGGCAGGCCCGCCGCAAGCCCCGCCTCCCCGCATTTTTGCGGTAAGCTGATCAACTGGAACCCCATAGGCAAACATTCATGCGCTCAGTTTTGACGCTCCTCGCACTTGTCGCCGCTACCATCGCCCTTCACGGTCAAAGCGCCCTTCAGCCCGATCCGCCGCACCGCGAGTGGAAGGCCGCCTGGATCACTCATCACACGGCGCCGCTGCGCGAGCCGATCGTGCTGCATTTCCGGCGCATAGTCACGCTGGCTGCTGTCCCGGCCAACTATCCCGTTCGCGTCAGCGCCGACAACCGCTTTGTTTTGTTCGTCAACGGCCACCGCGTCGGCGACGGCCCGGCACGCGGCGACCTGACCCACTGGCGCTATGAGCGGTTTGACCTGGCTCCGCTGCTTCAGTCCGGCCAGAACCTGATCACCGCCACCGTATGGAACTTCGGCGTCTACGCCCCGGTGGCGCAAATAAGCGACCGCACGGCATTCCTGCTGGAGAGCGAAGCCACCGGAGGCGCGTCGATCAGCACTCCAAACGGCTGGCAGGTCGAGGAAGAGCGCGGCCAACGGCCCCTCGACCGCACCACCGTGAGCCTGAAAACTTATTTCGCCTCCGGTCCGGGCGAGGAACTCGACGCCGCACGATACGACTGGAACTGGAGTTCCCCCACGGCATCCGGTCCCGGCTGGCTTCCGGCCGGCGATCCCATGCGCGACAGCATCTATCCGGGCACAAACCATGCGCACTCCGCCGACACCACGGGCGACAATCCATGGGGACTCGTCCCGGACCTGCTGCCGCACATGGAATACTCGCCCATCAGCCCCGGCGAAACTGTCCGCATCGTTCTACCCATCCGGAGGTTACCCAGCCGAGAAACCTTCCCTGCCGCACCGAATACCGTACCGGCCAGCAGCCACTTCCACCTGACCCTCGACCGCAAAACCCTCACCACCGCCTACCCCCAACTCACCGTCTCCGGCGGCAAGGGCGCACGCATCCGCCTCACCTACTCTGAAGCGCTCTACGACAAGGACCAGCACAAGGGCGACCGCGATGCCGTCGGCGATCGCGTTGCCCTCGGTCTTAATGACAGCTTCCTTCCCGACGGCGGAGCCCATCGCACCTTTGAGCCGCTATGGTGGCGCACATGGCGCTATCTGGACCTGGACATCACCACGGCTGACCAACCGCTCATTCTCGAATCGCTCACCGCCAATTTCACCGCCTATCCCTTCGAAGAGCGCGCCAAACTCCAGACCAGCGACCCAGAACTCGACAAGATCTGGGAGATCAGTTGGCGCACCGCCCGGCTCGACGCCCACGAAACCTACATGGACACGCCCTACTACGAGCAGCTCCAGTACATCGGCGACACGCGCATTCAGGCCCTCATCTCCTACTCGGTCGCAGGCGATGACAGGCTGGCCCGCCAGGCGCTTGCGGCCTTCGATCAGTCCCGCATCCCCGAAGGCATCACACGCAGCCGCTACCCCAGTTCCCTCCCGCAGAACATCCCGACGTTTTCGCTGCTCTGGGTGGGCATGGTCCACGACTACTGGATGTATCGCCCCGATCCCGTCCCGGTGCGTTCATCGATTGCAGGAACTCGCACCGTCCTCGACTGGTTTGGCAAGCACGAGCGCCCCGACGGCCTGCTGGAAAAGCTCCCGTGGTGGAGCTTCATCGACTGGGTCTCCTCCGGCGAAACGCCCACCTACGACGCCCAAGGCAAATCCTGCGTAACAACGCTGGAGTACCTGGGCGCCCTCAGCGACGCCGCTGATCTGGAGCAGCACCTGGGCAATCCGCAAGTCGCTGGACACTATCGGGACAGCGCAGCCCACGTCCGCTCCGGCCTCTACGGCAGGTGTTGGAGCGCCCCTCGCGGCCTCATCGCCGACAACCCTGACCTGAAAGTCTTCAGCCAGCAGGCCAATATCCTGGCCGTCCTCTACGACGTCATCCCAAAAGCTCAGCAGCAGGAAGTCCTGCGCAAGATGCTCGCCATCGAGCCCGGCACCACCCCCGACGGCGTCCTCAGCGCGTCCTATTACTTCCGCTTCTACCTGGCCCGCGCGCTCGACCATGCAGGCATGGCCGACGACTACCTCAAATCTCTCGATCCGTGGCGCAAGCTGCTACCGCTCCACTTCAGCACCTGGCCGGAGATCCCCGGCGACACGCGTTCCGACTCCCACGCCTGGACCTCGCACCCCATCTACGACCTGCTTACTCTGGTCGCGGGCATCGAGCCGGCCAGTCCCGGCTTCGCCACCGTCCGCATCGCGCCGCACCTGGGCTCGCTGCCCTCGCTCTCGGCCTCGTTTCCTCATCCCGAAGGAATCATCCAGGTGGACTACCACCGTCAGGGAGCCAGACTCGACGCCACCATCACCCTGCCTGGCAAACTCACCGGCGAGTTTCTTTTCAACGGCAAGACGCAGCCCCTCAAACCGGGCGTAAATCACCTCAGGGCGGAATAGGTTACCAGTGATCCTCTGCGGTAATGAAAAGGCTCGAAACGGTGTTTCCACCCGCAAGTAAATCGTGTTACAACTCCAGCATGGCAAAAGGGAAAAGTTTGACACCGCCTGGCCACGTGAACCTTAGAATGCTCGCGGAACATTTGGAACTGTCGCAGACTACCGTCTCGCTCGTCTTGAATAATTCGCCCTCCGCCAAGTCCATTCCGGCAGAAACGCGCCGACGCGTTACCGAGGCGGCGGAGAGGCTGAATTATCGCCCCAACTACTTTGCCCGGTCGCTGCGCCAAAGCAAATCAATGAGCGTGGGCGTGCTGGCCCCCGATTTGAGCGAAGGCTACTTTACCCGCGTGATGAGTGGTGTGGTGCAGGAACTCACCGCGGCGCACTACTTTTACTTCACGGCCTGCCACGACTGGAAGCGCGAACTCATCGAGCAGTATCCCCGCATGCTCGTGGAGCGCGCTGTCGACGGCTTTTTGCTGCTGAACACTCCCGCAGACCACATCGAGGTGCCGGTTCCCGTCGTTGCCATCTCAGCGCACAGCGCGGTCGCAAACGTCACCAACATCGTTCTCGATCATCACCTCGCGGTGGAACAGGCGCTCACCCACCTCACCCAGCTTGGCCATCGCAAGATCGCGTTCATGCGCGGTCCCCGTGCCATTCCCGACTCGGAGTTCCGCTGGGAGAGTATCCAGCAGGTTGCCCGGGAAATCGGCCTCAAAATCGACCCCGCCCACGTCATTCGCATCGATTCAGCAGGCTGGTCAATGAAGACCGGCTATCACCCCATGGCCCCCGAAATCGGCTTCAAGCCCATGCAGGCCCTGCTCGAAAAGAGCCGCGACTTTACGGCCATCTTCTGCTTCAACGACATTGCGGCCATTGGCGCAATTCGCGCGCTCAAGGACGCCGGGTTCTCCGTCCCGGGCGATGTTTCTGTGGTTGGATTTGACGACATCCAGTCGGCGGCCTATTCCACTCCCTCGCTCACCACCGTGCGCCAGCCGTTATTGGAGATGGGCAAGCGTGGAGCCCAGGTGCTGCTCGAACGCATCGCCAACCGCGAGAAGGAATACCCGACGGAGATTGTGATGGAGCCTGAGCTGGTGGTTCGCGAGTCCACCGGCCCCGCGCCGGCAAAGAGCTAGCAAGTGGCCGTTATCCGCACAACGACTCAAACCAGCGGCTGAGGTAGACCTGCGCGTGCGCTTCGCCGCAGTAGTGGCGCGCTCCGGGGGCATCCGCGGCTACTTTCGTCCATTTGAACACGGTCAGTTGCGCGTCACTGCAATGGATCACGACCCATTTCACCGGATTCTGATCCTCTATGCCGCAAATCTCACATCGATAGGTCGAGTTAATCATCCTGCGCTCCCGCTCCCGCTCACTTGCTGACTCTTCGATGCGCTGACTCGCTAACCTGCTGACTTGCTACTCAAGCATCTGCAAGTCCAAGGGCGCTTCCAGCAGGCAGTCCATCAGCTTCATCTGTTCCAGCGCCCGTTGCAGCGCCGAGGACTTGCAAGGCTCCACCGTCACTACGAAGGGCAGCGCATGCTGCGGATAGCCGGGCTTCTGCACGATAGCGCGAATGTTGATGCGCTCCCTGGCCAGCGCGCCGGTAATCTCCGACACAATGCCCGGCCGGTCGTCCACCAGGAAGCGAATGTAATGCGGAACCTCAAACTCCGCGGCCACCGTCGCCTTCGCCGAGGGAAGCCCTACCCGGCGCGATCCATGCGCCAGCGCCAGCAGGTCGCTCACCACCGCCACGGCCGTAGGATGTCCGCCCGCGCCGTGGCCAGAGAAGACCACGTCCCCGCCGTAATGGCCGCTGAGAATCACCATGTTCTCGGTTCCCCGCGACCACGCCAATGGCGATCGCGAATCCACCAGCATGGGCCCCACGGTTGCCGCCACCGTTCCGTCGGTCCTTTGGGCGCGCGCCACCTGCCGAATCGTGCATCCCAAATCCCGCGCATAGCTAAAGTCGACAGCGGAAATGGTGGTGATGGGCCGCGGCACAATCTCTTCCGGATTCACCTCTACCCGCAGCGCAAGCCGCATCAGGATCGCCAGTTTGGCGCGGGCATCAAAACCGCCCACATCCTCAGTAGGATCGGCCTCCGCATAGCCCCTGGCCTGTGCGGTCGCCAGCACCGTGGCATACTCGGCGCCCTCCTCCATCTTGCTGAGGATGAAGTTGCAGGTGCCGTTCAGAATGCCTTCGATGCGATCGATGCGGTCGCCGGCGAGCCCCTGTTCCAGGCCCGGAATCACGGGGATCCCTCCCGCCACCGCAGCGCCATACTTCAGGTGGCCGCCATGAGCCGCGGCCAGCCGCTCCAGTTCCACTCCGTGAAACGCGATCAGCTTCTTGTTGGCGGTCACAACGCTCTTCCCCGCTGCAAGCGCGCGGCGAATCCACACGCCCGCAGGGTCGAGGCCTCCCACCAACTCCACGATGACATCCGCATCCGACGTCAGCACGGCCTCGGAATCTTCGCTCCACACCACATCGCTGGCTGCCCAATCCACCCGCTTGCGCGCCACGCCGCGGTTGAACACATGCGTCAGCTTCAACCCTTCAGGCTGCGACTCGGTCAGAATGCGCGCCACTGAGCTGCCCACCGTCCCAAATCCAAAGATGGCAATACGCAGCGGCCGCAGAACGTGCGCGTCCTGCACCGGCTGCCCGGAAAGCTCTTGCGACGACAGGGATACATTCACTTCAGACACCGGCATTCCCCTTCTACTTGTGACAGAAAAAACAGGCGATGCCCCGATGATACCTGACGTGGCGGGGATTGATATCGATCAAACCTTCCGCATCCGATGTTCGTGTAGCATGAACGTCAAGATGCGGCGCGGGCTCTCCATTTCGCTGATTATGGTGCTCTGGATGGCGCCGCTTGCGACCCTGCTGCCGGGCGCCGATGAAGCGCGCCTGCCCGCCTGCTGCCGGCGGCATGGTGCGCACCACTGTTCCGTGGGCGCGGAAGACTCCGCGACGACTCACTTCTCCGGCCCGGGCCGCTTCCTCACCGCACCGTCGAGTTGCCCGCGCTTCCCCGGCTTCGCGCCCGCATCCACGGCCGCGTTCGCGCTGGTTCAGTCGCCCTTGCCGGCTCTGTACGCCCCGGCGCATTCCACCGTCGCCGAGCAGGCCGCTGCCCACCGCAGCCAGTCGCGCACCCAAGCCGATCGCGGACCTCCAGCTTCCTGCTAAATTCTCCGCAGAGCCCTGGTTTCTGACGCAGAGAAACCTCCTCGTCCCATCGCTTTTGCGAGCTTGCGCATCCGTCGAAGCCGCGCTCGCGTTCGACCGCGTTCCCCGAGGTCCTTGCCTTATGCGCTTCCCTTGCAACCCGCGGGTTCTTGGCTCGCTGGCAATTTCATTTCTGCTCGCCGCCACCACGCCCGCGTGGGCAACTGTTTTCGCCACCGTACGCGGCGTCGTCCACGATCCGCAGCACAGGCCCGTCGCCAACGCCAAGGTCACGGTCCAAGCCGCTGATTCGGCCTTCGCCTTGAGCGCCACCACGGACTCCGAGGGAGCCTTCGAAGTGGCGCAGACGCCCATCGGTGTGTATCGCCTCCAGGTGGAAGCCCCAGGCTTCGCGACCGTCACGCAGCCTGTTACCGTGGCATCGGGCACCAACGCGATGCTGCACATTCCGCTGCCGGTCGCCACGGAGACGCAATCGGTGGTCGTCCATGCGTCCGGCGATGGAGCCGTGGCCACTGACACGGTGACGCCCACCACCCTGATCACCCGCGCGGAGATCGATGAGACTCCCGGCGCCGGCCGCACCCTCGGAATGGAGATGATCACCGACTACGTGCCTGGCGCCACCATGAGCCACGACATGCTGCACATGCGCGGCGGCCACCAGACCAGTTGGCTCATCGACGGCATCGCCATTCCCAACACCAAGATCGCTTCCAACGTGGGCCCGCAGATCGACCCCAAGGACATTGACCAGGTGGAAACCCAGCGAGGCAGCTATGCCGCCGATGTGGGAGACCGCACCTACGGCGTCTTCGACGTGCTGCCGCGCAACGGATTTGAGCGCGATCGCGAAGGCGAACTTCTGCTCTCCGGGGGCAATTTCCACGGCGGCGAGAGCCAGCTTTCCCTCGGCGACCACACCGCAAAAACAGCCTGGTACACCAGCGTCACGGGCTCGCGCTCCAACTACGGCCTGGCCACGCCCGTAGCCTCAGTGCATCACGACGCCACCAACTCGCAGAGCGGCTTCCTCTCGCTGCTGCGCAACCAGACCGCGAAGGATCAACTGCGGCTGACCGCGCAGTACCGCCAGGATCACTTCCAGATTCCCTACGACCCCGACGCCAACGACTGGGAGCAGTCGTCCAACTATTACAACTCCTACGGCCTGCGCGATGCACAAACCGAACGCGACTCGTTCGTCATCGCCAACTGGGTGCACACGCTCTCGCCGAGGGCGCTGTTTGAAGTGGCGCCGTTCTACCATTTCAACCAGGCCAACTACGACTCGCCTGCAACCGACCTTCCGGTCGCCACCACGTGGCATCAGAAATCGAACTACGAAGGCGCACAAGCCGACGTGCGCGCCGATATCGGCGCCAACAACCTGTCCGCCGGGCTCTACTCGTTTTACCAGGCGGAGAGCGATCTCTTCGGCCTCAAGGTCAACGACGGATCAGGTGTGTCCAACACAAGTTCCGCCACCAACGCCGGACTGCTCGAATTTCACTTCTCAGACCACCTGCACCTGACGCGCTACATTACGCTGATGGGCGGCATGCGCATTTCGAATTACCACGCCGTCACAACGGAGACCGCAGCCTATCCGCGCATCGGCGCCACCGTCGAGATTCCGCGGCTGCACTGGGTTTTTCGAGGCTTCTATGGGCACTTCTTTCAGCCTGCGCCGGTTGAAACTGTATCCCCCGCCATGCTGGATTATGTGCACGGACAGAGCGGCCAGAATGCCTTTGTGG
>OCZT010004924.1_pt1 | contig 13379 bp, 5 predicted proteins | sample 1539031 | NCBI WGS metagenome assembly OCZT01 (sample SAMEA3539308, study PRJEB22396) | soil metagenome | biome: tundra; feature: field; material: soil | place: USA | collected 2010-05 | depth 0.15 m | reverse complement strand
AGGCCTCCGCTCCAGACGCCCTCCTCCCCGACAATCCCCGATCTCCTACACCTCCACTGGTCTACTTTTCCTCCGCCCCATTGGTCTATTTTTACTCCGCCCTTGACAGGTAGTCACGGAAAGGCTCGCCAGAGCTTATGCGTCGAACATCGCCTCACGAGCGGCTGCGGCGCCGATAGTACCATGCCCGTCCCGGTGAAAGAAACTCGCCTTTCCTTACTACTGAACGCCAGCGACTGCTCTCTGCCCAGCGTTATGTGTACAAGCTGACGGAATCGGTTGAGCGGGCCATGGCGGCTATGGAAGAACCAAACCACCGCAATAATAAGGTGGGTACATTTCCCGACCATGTACCAGGTGTAGACACGCAGTGGGCACCAGCTAAATTGCCTGATCCCAGCAGCTTACGCCGTCCGCTGGGAATCTGAGGCATGGGACTTGATATCCCGTGCCGCGCGAAAACAGTCATCGGGCAGCCCGGCGGCGATCAGTTCAGATGTTGCGCCCAGCAAACTGTTTGCTGGACCTGGCTTAAGTGGCAGGAGCGCTGCTGGTACTGGTTCGCAAACTGTCAGGGGTTTTAATGGGCCGGATTGCTGGTCGGCTGCCTGCTGCGCTCGGCATTTCTGGGAACGCTGGAAAACCCGGAACCGCGCTACACGCTAGAGTGCTAGCCCGCCATCATTTTGCTTGCGTCTTCGTTGTTGGTTGGGAGATACGGCCAAGATAAGCACTCTGCCTGATTTTCCATCAGCGAACCATCTTTCATCGAGCCGATGCCTTTGCTTTCTCTGCTCGAAATCGCTCCCTCTTCTCCTCCGCTGAGCGCCCGAGCTGAGCGTAGGCATCCGCAAGAAACAGGTGTGCTTCCCGCGAGTCGGGCGCGACCGCAGCCGCCTTCTGCAGATTGGGCAAAGCTTCTGAAGGCTTGCCGAGCAGAGACAGAAGGCGTCCGCGAAGCAGATTCGCACGATAGTGATCGGGATCCAGCGCGAGCGCCTTATCAAGTTCTTCGATCGCTTCAGGCACGCGTTCGATCCGAGCGTAGACAGCAGCTAATGAAAAGTGCGCGTCTGCCCAGCGCGGGCTGTGAGCGACAACCTGCTCGAACTGCGGCGCGGCTTCTTTCCAACTGCCGGTCTCATATAAGGCTAGCCCGAGCTCATATTGCGCCAGTCCCGAGTCGGCTTTCAGTTCAACTGCTTTTTGCAGGATCGGTAATGCCTTCTCATAGTCTTTCAACCGCGTCCACGCCGTTCCTAGCTGCACGTAGGCAATCGCTGAGTCCGGTTCGGTTTGGAGCACGCGTTCCAGATTCAAGGTTGCACTCTGGTACTCGCCTTGCTCGACCTCAAGGATACCGTCGTGCATGAGGTTTGCGATTTCGATGCGGTCCTTGGGATCGGTGCCTCCGATTTCTCCCTCGTGTCCCTGACCCGCATCGCTTCCCACATAGCCCAGCGCGCGCAACTTCTCCGCCTGCTCAGGGTCAAGCTTCTCGGCGGCTGCAAGGTCGGTCGAAGTTTGTTGGCGGAATTGTTCGACCTCGGAGACCAGAGTATCCGCCACCGCTGGAGAAGAAGGCGCCAGATTGTTCAGCGCCTTGGGGTCGCTCGACTGGTCATACAGCTCGCGCCGTGGAGCTTCGACCGCCAGATACTTTCCGGTGCGCAGGGCGCGCAGCGAACTCCACTTGAAAGCGCGGTGGGGATAGTCCGTCTCGGAGTAGATGGGACGATCGATGTCACGATTGGGCGTTTTCTCGGATTGCGCGCCGGACTTTATTGCGCCGAGCCGCATCACGCCAAGTAGCGACTGGCCTTGAATTTCTTTCGGGATCGGGATGCCGGCAATTTCCAAGACCGTCGGCGTCACATCGACCAGACCCACGCGGACGTCGCTCTTTGCCACGTACTTCGGCTCATGCTTCCGGGCTGAGCCGTTTGCCGGCAGCTTGATCAGCAGCGGCACATGGATGGTTTCGTCGTATAGAAAGATGCCGTGCGTGCGCTCTCCGTGTTCACCGAAGGCTTCTCCATGGTCGGACATCATCGCGATGAGCGAGCCCTGATATAGACCGGTGGCCCTGAGCGCGGCAAACAGCCTGCCCAGCATGGCGTCGGCGTAAGCAATCTCACCATCGTAAGGATCGGCGAATTTCGATTTGTACGGCTCCGGCGGATCATAAGGATCATGCGGATCGTACAGGTGCACCCACAGAAAAAATGGCGGAGCGCCAGCCGGCCGCTTCTTCAGCCAGGCAAGCGTATGCGCCACCACATCGCCGGCGCGGCGCTCGATGGTGTCGTACCGGTTATCCTTCGCCGTCTTGATGCGGAAGCCAGCGTCGTAAAGATCGAAGCCGCGATCGAAACCGGGGGCCGTTCCCGCAATCGGATCGAGGATCAGCGAGCCCACGAAAGCGGCGGTGCGATAACCGTGCTGATGCAGAATGTCAGGTAAATACGGCAGACCCGCCGCCAGCGGCACACCGAAATCATTGACGTGGTTGTACTGCGGATAAGTTCCCGTCAGGATAGTCGCATGCGACGCCGTGGTCAGCGGCACCTGAGAATAGGCGCGGGCAAAAACAGTTCCGTCGTGCGCGACCGCATCGAGATTCGGCGTGAGCCCGCGAGTCGAGCCGAGAAACCCCACGCGATCGGCGCGGGTGGTATCGAGAGTGATAAGGATGACGTTCGGATGAGCTTCATTTGCATGAACCGTGGGCGCGGAAGCAACGGGGTGAACGGCGAAAACCGTTGCCGATTTATAAGGGAGGCCGCCCTGCTGCGCTGCACACCATCCGCTCGCAGCCAGCAGCACAATCCCAAGCAACCGAAATAGCCACATAAGAAAAAGGGAGTCTAGCATAGCCAGACTCCCGGGCATTTCATCCAGATCGTCGATCAGAAGATCAGCGCCCAGAAGCTCATCCCTCAGAAAATAATCTTGAGAGAGAAATTCATATTGCGCGGACCGCCTTGGGCGATCCCGGGGTTGCCGGCAGCCACGTCTGACGTCTCCCTGATTCGACCAAACCCACCGCCATTCAGGGTGTTGCTGGGGAGGTAATAGAAATTGCCGTGATTGAGTATGTTGTATACCTCCCAACGCAGCTCCACATTGACCCGTTCCGAGATTTGCGTGCTCTTAATCAGACTTTCGTCCCACTGGCTGAGGCCAGGGCCGATTAGCTGATTTCGCCGGGAATTGCCCACCGTACCCGGGCACGGAATGTAAAATGGTGAGAGCGGAAGACCGCCTGAGGCGCTCACGTTCCCGCAGGGATCAGGCTGGTTCGGCGCAGTGTAAGTCTCCACTACATACGCGTCGGGATTCCGCGTGTTGTAATGGATCAGCACACCGTTCCATGCGGCCCGAATCGAGTTTCCGTCCAGACCCTGCCCAGAAGGATCGGTTCCCCCACCGACAATCACCGTGAAAGGCCGTCCACTGAGGGCAGTGTAGATCGCGCTCGTTGACCAGCCCTTTCCCAGATACTTGCCCGCCTTCGGGATCGTGGGAAAGGCATATACACCGCTGGCATTGAAGTTCAGACGAACATCCTGGGTGCAGAGTCCCCACGAATCCCGGACATTGAACGGATTCTGCAATTGCGGGTACGCCCCGACTCCGGCACCGCCGCGATTGACAGAGGCGTCGTCGTAGCACTTGCTCCAGGTAAGGTTGTACTCCGTATCGAGGCCATGCCACCCACGCTGGTTGTAGGAGGTTTGCAAGCTGTCGTACTGCGAATGGGCGGCATTGGTAGCCTGAACAACATGCTCGAGGTCGGGGAAAAGGCTGTAGAGCGGACGTTGCTGGTCGCAACTAGTGCCGCTGCACGGGTTCCCAGCACTGTCGGTGCTTCCCAGTGGGTTCGCATTCAGGTCGCGGAAAATCACGAGGTCGCGCCCGCGCTGGCCGGAGTAGCCGATCGTCAGCACGTTGTTATGGAATAGTTGCTCCTGCAGGCTCAGATTGAAATTGTGATAACGCGGAGTCTTGAAGTTGTCTACAATCGAGAAAGCGCTGAACGGAGGTGTCCCACTCGGATTCGGCCCGAATACCGGGCCCTGGTTGAGGCAGACATAGTCTCCCGAAGGATTCTGAGTTGCGAAGTTCCAGCAGGTCCCCGCCATCGGCGTAGTACTTGTAATCCCATTGCCCACATCGCCAGTAACCGCCACGGGAGATACGCCAAAACCTGGCTGGGTAAAAGCGCCCACGTTGGCACCGGCAAATGTATAGGGATTGGCCATGGTGCCAAAGTTCGGAACATCGTAGGACAGAGAGTAGCCGCCGCGCACGGCCAGTTTGCCTGTACCAAACACGTCCCACGCGAAGCCCGCTCTGGGCCCCAGATCATGGAGGTCAAGATTGTAGAGCCGGTCGATGCCATGGCCCACCTGCTCAAAACCCGGACCGGGAGGCGGAAGAAAGTTGACAGCCTGGTCGCTCTTCTCACTCAGCGCTCCGTTGATCTCCCACCGCAAACCATAGGTAAGCGTGAACCGTGGCCGGATCTTCCAATCATCCTGCCCATAAAAACCGACCGAATTCTGATAGATGTAGCGCTGCGTGTCCCCAAAATTGCGATTCGCGAAATCGGCCTTGCCCAAAAGCAATTCAGCAATGGCGTTCGTCACGGGATCGTTGGTTGCCGTCGGAGAAACTAAGCTGGCCACAGACACAGCGCCAAATTCGTCAAAGCCCGACCGCGCCTGGTTACGCAGGCTGTTGGTATATGCATGCTGAAAGTTGCCACCGATCTTTACGGTATGGTTCCCCTTGACCCATGAGAAGTGTTCGGACCAGTCCCAGGTTGAGTCTGGCCGGGTGCTGAGCGGGTAGCCCTGCACACCACCGATACTTCCGCCGGGGCCGAGCGGAAGCATGTAAACATAGGGAACACCGAAGTCACCTGGACTGAGGGGGCCCGTATCCACGCCCAGGCTATTAGGATCGATCTTGTTGTTGACACCCAGCAATTGGGAGAAGCGCGTGTAACCCAGGCGGCTCTCCAGGATCTTATTGGTGCTGATGTTCCAGGTCCAGCTCAGGCCAGCCATCTGTGCGCGCGTAGGCGCCACCGAGTTGAAAAAATTGGCTGGGTAGGCGCCGGCCGGAGTCAGACCGAAGCTCGGCGCACTCTGGAAGCTGTCGCCAAAGATGTACCGGACCGCAATCGAATTCGAAGGGTTCACCCTGTAATCGAATTTCACTCCGAAGCTATTGGAACTGGCGGTGGCCGGCGTGTCCTGGCTATAAAGACCACTGGGGGAGGTGGGGAAGTAGCTCAGCAGGTTTTGACCGACCTGCATCGGCGTCAATCCCGCATTCACGATCGCCGTGTTCGCGTCCTGCACCTCTTGGGGAGTGGGGACGACACGGGAAGAAGGCTCGATTGAATCGTAGCGCTGCCCATCATAGTAGAGGAACAAAAATGCCTTGTCGCGAATGATCGGGCCACCGATCGTAGCGTTAAACTGGTTGTTGTGAATCGGAGTCTTCTGGCACTCGCCGGCGGCAGCGCAGTCGTCGGTAATGTCGTGCTTGGCGAAGTAGTTGACGGCCTCGCCAATGCCGCTGTTGTTCACCCAGGTTGTGGATCCGTGCCACGCGTTCGTGCCACTCTTCATTTCGAGCAGAATCGGTGCTCCGCCTTTGACTCCGAACTCGGCGGATGGCGTCTCCTGCACGGTCAACGCCGCGATCGCTTCCGGAGGAAAAGTCACTGCGGGAATACCCAGGATTCCGGTCTGGTTGATGGCCGAGTCGCCGTAGTAGCGATCGTTGTTGTACAGGCCGTCAATGAAGTAATTGTTGGACGTCGTACGCGACCCGTTGATGCTGACAGCAAGAAAGCCGCCGCCAGGTGCCCGTTGCACTCCGGGCGTGATCGCCAGCAGCGAATTGAAGTCACGACCGTTGATAGGAACGTCCTCGATCTTTTCGCTGTCTACGAAGTTATTCTCGCTGGGAGAGAGATCTATCAGTGGCGCGCTTCCTTCCACCTCCACCGTTTCCGTTCGCTCTCCGACCTGCAACTTGAAATCGGCGCGTGTAACCGCGCCCGTAAGGACTTCTGCCGTCTGCACCAGCGTCTTGAATCCCTGCGCAGTCGCGGTGACTTTGTACTTGCCGATGGCTAGGTTGGGGACGAGGAAGGTGCCGCTGGCAGTCGTGGACGCGGTTCGCTTTTCCGATGTGCCCAGGTTCTCGACCGTGATCGTCGCACCCGCAACGACCGCCCCGGATGTGTCCGTGACATCGCCCGAAATCGTGCCGGTAATGGTTTGCGCAAGGCTCGGCAGGCTCATGCAGACCAACAGCACCGAAACGACGACACAAAGATCCCAAACTGACCGCATGTCATGCCTCCTCGGGATATTTCAGCTGCCACGCTAAATGCTGATCGACGAATGAATTTAGTGCTTCATTGCGAGAAAGTCAACCGATAAACGTTATAACGTTCCGATTATCGCCCACCAAAAAGCATGCACGGGTCTTCGGCGGAAAGCGCCTCTCTTCGCACATGTATGCAGTTGGCATATGGCCTGATTTGGTAGAGCAAAATAGGGCCGGTTTACGACTTTAGCCCGAAGGATCAACGAAGCGGCCAGAAAGGCGGGCTGCTGCCGCCTGCAGCTGGGGATATATCCTCTCCCTTAGTTCTCCAATCGACACTCGGGCAGCCTGCGTTCCCGCATTCATCGCGGCAACGACCGCTCCTGATTTGCCAAAAACGGGTACGGCGATGGAGCGCAGTCCCATCTCTAGCTCCTGATCAACGATGGCATACCGCTTCTTGCGCACGTCAGCGAGTTCTTCCATGAGTTTCGCCCGGGAAATAATGGTCCGCTTGGTACGAGCAGAGAATTTCGCCCGGGCAAAGTATTCTCGCAACTCCTCCTGCGACTGATAGGCTAAAAGAACCCGTCCCATCGAGGTGCAATATGCAGGCAAGCGACTTCCTACGCCAAGATCTATGGACAAAAGGCGCACCGTTGTTGATGACCGCGCCACGTACAGAATGTCATCACCATCCAGTATCGAGAGAGAGCACGACTCGCGGACTGCCCCGCACAGGCGATCAAGGATGGGTTGGGCCGCAGCAGCAAGGGGCGTCGACGAAAGATAGGAATGCCCAAGCTCGAGAATTTTAGGTTCCAGCTCAAAACTACGAGAACCCGATGAGACATATCCCAATTTTGCCAGAGTGTACAGACACCTACGTACCGCCGCACGGGAGAAACTGGTCCGCTCGCTGATCTGCGGGATCGTGAGGCTGTGTCGATGGTCAGAGAATGCACAAATCACGGCCAATCCTCGCGCTAATGAGGTCATGAAGTTCGGATCACCTTTCTCGACGTGATTTCTCATGACAACGCTCGAGTAATCGGCGCCATCGATTTGTGCTGGATCTTTTCGTGCCGAAACCCGGGAAATACGTGCGCCCGTCGACGGGCCACTGGCAGGCTTGCCTGATGAACCAATACGTCTAAGATTGGCATTCGACAATGTCTCGCTCCTTACCGTTTCTGTTCAGCCGTACCCCAAGGTTTGAGCATTTCACTCTACAGAAACGTCAGCCGTTTTCTCAAGTTTCTTGCGATCATCGAAAAATGCAGCACCAGTTAGCAATATTCAGTGTCATTCGCAATCTCAAGCGCTTCATCAAATCAACCTGACATATCATATGCTAATGATAGTTGTCTGGTGACGAACTTGTTCGGCGATTCCCCAAATGCTATTCTGCGCGGACCATGAAAAAGTTCCGGATATTATCGCTGGCTACGTTTCTTTTTATCGTATGGTTCGCGGCAAGAACCCTGTGCGCCCAGTCTCTAGATTATGTGGTCGAGAAAGATGTCGCTGTCCCGATGCGCGATGGTGCAGTTTTGCGCGCCGATGTTCTGCGTCCTAAGAACAACGGATCTTTCCCCGTGCTTGTTTACCGGACGCCGTACGGCAAGGAATTTGCATTGCAAGACTACACGACCTTCCGCCACGCGGTGGAGCGAGGTTACGCCGTTGTGGTCGAAGATGTTCGCGGGCGCTACTCCTCGGGTGGTAACTTTGTTGCCTACCAGCAGGAAGGGCACGACGGATACGACACGATCGAGTGGGCGGCCAGCCAGCCCTGGTCCAACGGAGCCGTCGGGACCTTTGGGCTTTCCTATCCCGGTGCCGTGCAGTGGCTGGCAGCAGTCGAAAACCCTCCACATTTGAAGGCCATGGTTCCCGCCATGACGTTTTCTACACCGCAGAACTTTTTCTATGCCGGTGGCACGTGGGATATGTCGTGGATTGATTGGATCTGGAACAACATGGCACCCGACGTGCGTATCAAGAGGCACATGGCCGGTCCTAAAACACTCGACGAGGCAGTTGTAGCATGGAAGGACGTTGGGCCGAAGGCAGTCCGGGAGCTTCCGCTAGCCAGCCTCGCCGAGCTACAGGAGATCGCGCCGTATTACTACGAATGGCTGCGCCATCCGGTTGACGATCCATGGTGGGAGTGGTCGGAACTGCGCGACAAATACGATCACGTGAACGCGGCCGTACTGAACTTTTCTGCCTGGTACGACGACAACTACGGGCCCGAGGGTGCTACAACGAATTTTGCCGGACTACTAAAAGCTCGTGCGAGCCAGCGTGATCCCCGTACCCAACTAATCCTGGGTCCCTGGGTCCACGGCGTGGACTCGACCGCCAAGACCAAGTCGGGGGAACGCGAATTTGGACCGACTGCCGCAATCGCCTATGACGAGGTAGTCCTCCGGTGGCTCGACCACTACGTTCGCGGAGTCGATAACGGAGTAGAAAAAGAAAAGCCGGTTCGCTATTTCGTCATGGGGGACAAGCAGTGGCACAATGCGGACTCTTGGCCGCCTCCGGCGAAACCGATTTCTTATTACCTCGGCCCTCCGCAATCCCAGCAAAGCCCCGAGACCAACGCGAAAACACTGTACAATTCGCACGGTGAAGCAAAAGGCTTCAGTTCGTTTCTCTCGGATCCAGCCGACCCAGTCACAAATCCGTACGCTTCGTCGGGCGGGCATGACTATCGCGAGTTCGCCAACCGCAAAGATGTCTTGACCTTCGATTCGCCTCCCTTGGACCACGACATGGAAGTGACTGGTCCGATCCATGCGGAAGTTTTTCTTTCGTGCGACTGCCGCGACATGGACCTCTGGATCAGCCTGCTCGATGTGGCTCCTGACGGCACCGCTTTCAATTTGATGAGTCCCGGGCTGGGGGTAGTGCGCGCGAGCTATCGTGACGTAAAGCGCGGAAGGCAATTGCTTAAGCCCGGCGAGATCTATGAACTGCGGCTCGAAAACCTGATCACGAGTAACGTGTTTCTCAAGGGTCACCGTATTCGGGCACAGATCTTCGGCTCATTTTTCCCGGATTTTTCGCGTAATCTCCAAACCGGCGAACTGGAGGCTACCTCGGCAAAGATGCAGAAGGCCACGATCCGAATTCTCCACGACGACCAGCATACCTCGCGTGTGATCTTGCCGGTGGTAGAGCGGTAGGAATTCGACGATCACAGGATGACAATCGTTGACATTAAGAGGCTGGGACACCCGGGCCGGGTTACCTAGCATTCCTACGCCACATGCTGTTTTAGTGGGCGATAATCGGAACGATATAACGTTTATCGGTTGACTCTTTCGCAATGAAGTACTAAATTCGGCCCCAAGGCCACTCTATGACTCGCAAGTACTTCTTGCTTCTGCTTTCCGTTCTGATTCTCGCCAGTGTCACTCCCACTTTTTCGCAGGACAGGATCTTAGGCTTCACTCCATCTTCGGCAGCGCGCCAGATCAAAGTGGAGGAAAAGTTTAAGGCGATTCCCTCGCCGGCCGAAGCGCGGCGCCAGCACCGCATCTTCACCGCCGAGCCACATGTTGCAGGCTCGAAGCGCAACAACGACTTGGCTCGATACGTCGCGGAGGAGTGGCGCAAGCAGGGGTTGGAGGACGTCGTCATCCACCGCTACGACGTTTACGCGACCGAGCCGAAGAGTGCATCGCTCGAGATGATCGCGCCAGTAGTGTACCGGGCCAGCCTGCGCGAAGAAGGCTATGACGCGGATCCCGACACGAAGAATCCGCGTGTCAGTTCCGCCTGGAGCGGAATGTCGATCTCGGGCGACGTGACCGCTCCGGTAGTCTATGCCCACAGCGGCAATCCCGAAGATTACGAACTTCTGCGCAAGAACGGTGTCGACGTCAAGGGCAAGATCGTTTTGGTACGCTACTCGAATCCTTACAGTTACCGCGGATTTAAGGCTCTTACAGCTCAGCACGAGGGCGCCGCGGCCATTTTGATCTACAGCGATCCCGCCGAAGACGGATTCAAGAAAGGCAAAGTGTTCCCCGACGGACCATGGGGCCCGGAGAGCCACATTCAGCGCGGAGCGATCACTTACGACTTCATGGTTCCCGGCGATCCACTCACTCCGGGCTGGGCCAGCGTTCCCGGTGCGAAGCGAATTCCTCTAAGCCAAGCCGTGTCGGTGCCCAAGATCATGGCCCTGCCGCTCTCCTGGAAAGACGCCAAGCCGCTACTGGAGAACCTGGGTGGCCCTCTTGCGCCTCCGGATTGGCAGGGCGGTTTGCCGATCGAGTATCACCTGGGCGGCGAGCAAGCGCGCGTGCACTTGAAAATCCGCATGGACAACTCGATCAAGCCCTATTACGTCGTTGAGGCGCGGATACGCGGAGCGGAATCCCCCGATGAATGGGTGGTTCTGGGGAATCACCGAGACGCCTGGGTCTACGGCGGTGTCGATCCGAGCAGTGGAACCGCGTCCATGATGGAGATGACCCGCGCTTTCGGACAACTGCTCAAGAACGGCATGCGACCCCGACGCACCCTCGTGGTTTGCAGTTGGGATGGAGAAGAAGTGGGCCTCACGGGTTCGACCGAATGGGGAGAGCAGTTCGCCGATGAACTACGCAAGAAAGCGGTCGCTTACATCAATGTAGACTCTTCCACGTCCGGGCCTGATTTCCGGGGCAGCGCAGTAGCCTCACTGGCGCCGATGCTGGTCGAAACTAGCCGCTCGTTGCAAGATCCCTCGGGCAAATCGCTCTACGAGGCCTGGAAGCAATCCGCGATTCGCGAAAAGGCTGAAGCGAAAGAAACCGGGGAAGTGACCGACAACACGCTCACAAACACTCGTATCGGCAGCGGGTCCGACCATACCGTCTTTCTGAACTTTGTTGGACTACCGGTCTTCGACCTCAGCTTCGAAGGACCCTACGGCGTTTACCATTCAATGTACGACGATTTTTACTGGATGAATCATTTTGGCGATCCTGGCTATCGCTACCACGTTCTCATGTCGCAATTGTGGGGCGTGCTCGCTCTCAGACTCGCCAATGCTGATCTTCTGCCCTTCGACTTCGCTAATTACGCCAGCAACATCCGCGACTTTGTTCACGATTTGGCCAAGGACAAAGATCTCGGTCAGCTCGATCTCAATCCAATGCTCGACGGCATAGATCGGTTTGCCGCCGCTGGCACCCGCCTCAATCAATCGCTCGCACGGGCAGTCGCTGTCGGCACTTTTTCCGCCGCGCAAACTGATGCCCTCAATCAGGGCATGATGCAGGTAGAACGGAACTGGCTGAATCCCGAGGGTATTCCTGGCAGGCCGTGGTTCAAGCACATGCTGTACGGAGCGCGCTATACCTACGCGCATCTGGAATTACCCGGATTAACCGAAGCTGTCGACAAGCAGGATTGGGCCACGGCTCGGCAACAAGCTCAGCTCCTGCAGCGGGCGCTAACGGAAAACGCACAGCTGTTGGACCGACTAAACTCTCAGCTTGGCGGCGCAAACAATAAACCCATCTCCGCTTTGCAAAGTGAACTGGAGCAGATCCGCAGCGGGTTTCCCGGGGACATGTCGGTCTATATGAAGAATCTCGCGACCGGGGATGAAATCAGCCTCGATTCCGACAAGGTATTTGAAACCTTCAGCGTGATCAAGCTGGCCATCGCCGCCGAACTCATGCACCAGGTGGAAGCCGGCAAACTTTCCCTATCCGATCGCATTCCGCTTACCGCCGCAAATGAAAGACTGCCGTCGGGCATCCTCTATTCACTGGATCCGGGTTTGACTCCTACCGTGAAGGATCTACTCACGCTGATGATCATCATCAGCGACAACGAAGCCACTGACATGCTGGCCGACAAGGTTGGGCGTGAGAACGTTACCGCTTACGTACATAGCTTGGGGCTGGCGAACACCTCAATTGCATTCGCGGACCTGGATTGGGACCGCACGTGGCTCGGAACACTGGATCCCGCGTTCCGGCATGCCAGCGGCGACCAGACCGTTAGTTTCCCATTCGGCAGATACAGCGATCAACAGGTTAAGGAGGCTTTCAGTCACACGATTTATGACGACGGCATTTACTTCGGCCACAGTACCACCCGTGAAATCGGACGGCTAGTGGAAATGATGGCTGTGGGAAAGCTCGTTTCCAAGAGCGCCAGCGACCTCATCCTAAGCACCATGGAAAAGCAGCAGGTCAATGATCGGTTCCCGCGCTATCTTGAAAATGTGCGAATCGCGCACAAGACCGGCGATGGACAACCCTTCATCGCCAATGACGCTGGCGTCCTGTGGGTAAATGGCGAACCGATCGTCTTAGTCGTCTTCACAGGCCATCATCGGGGCACGACTGCTTCGCTGCACGATGCTATCGCGCGCATTGCAGGGCATGTCGTCCAACATTACGGCGGGCAGGTCTCCTCTGATTTCAAAGACTCAGTTAATAAGTAAACATCGCGGTCGTGGCCCCAAGGACACCGTTGGAATTCCGTTTTCACGACGGGTTACCTGTCAAATAATCAATGAAATCGTAGTAGCAGCGGCAGAGTCGACTTCACTCTAGGCCTGCAAAGTGGCACGCAGAACGCACACTTCGAACGTCAAGGTGCCCTGACATGCGAGCATTCCGACTGATCGGCCGTCAGTCTTTGAAATCGGTTGAGCATCAGGAGCAGAGTATGGAAATCCAGAGGAGTCTTCGCGTTGGCTGACATTCCAACCAACCATACTGCTTCATTCGTGCGATACCTCCTTCTTCTCTCGGGTCGCTTTAAGGGCACTTGGTTAATCAGAAAACCGGTCCCCGAGGCAAAGGAAACTGGCACGTAGGATTCCAGACGCCTGGGTACGCGTTGGCGCTTTTGAAGTCATTGTGCTAACGCGCTCTTCGCCGTTTGGACCGCTTCGCCTTCGGCGAGGGGCCCGGGGGCTTGGGCTTGAAAGCATCAACTTCAGAGCTGTGCTGCGCAAGAACCCATGTGCGGCCCTGCAAACCACAGAAATGGTTGGCTCC
>OCZT010004922.1_pt1 | contig 13382 bp, 12 predicted proteins | sample 1539031 | NCBI WGS metagenome assembly OCZT01 (sample SAMEA3539308, study PRJEB22396) | soil metagenome | biome: tundra; feature: field; material: soil | place: USA | collected 2010-05 | depth 0.15 m | reverse complement strand
CGCCGCTTCGGGTCATCCGGGCCTACAGCCGCAACCGGGCAAGCGAGGCATCACTCGCAAAGACACTTTCGAAATGTGCAAGAGTACCTTTAGATCGCTGTTGCGCATGTTTCCACGTTAGTGGGCTCCATTCCACACCAGGCAGGCACTGGGTCGCGACAAACCAATCCGCCGGATTGGCCCCGATCGCACGTCGGAAATCGCAAGGCTGCGGCGACTTACTGAGCAATCCCAGCCATAAAACCATAAAATCGAATGCAGCCTGTGTTGCTGTTCGGTTTTCCGCGACGTGACGGATGGCATTGCGCGAGATCTTTTCCCGCAACTCCGGCAGCAAAAGCAGCATTTGCAATATTGAAACGCATTCCTCGACGGACTGCGCGACAAATCCGGTATCGCAATCGCGCACGATCGCCATTTCCGCCGGATTGTTCAAGACAACGGGGGTTAGCCCAAGCGACATCGCCTCGATGAGCGCATTTTCGGCCGTGCCGTAATGATCGGGCTGCAGGGGATAGAAGAAGATATCCGCATCGGCAAGCGCGACCGCCGGCTCTGCCGTCTCCCCATGAAACGTCATGCGTTCCGGACGGCGCATCGCCCGCGCGCGTGCAGCAACGGGACCTGACGGATCGATGGCGCCCCAGACCGAAACACGGATATCGTCGCCGGTCAGCGCATCTATAGTGTCGAAAAATCCCGGATGCATTTTCACGAAGTCGACGGTCCCGAGATACGCGATAGCGGGATTTCTATTGCGTACGGGAACGCATCGGTCGGCGCGCGGGAAACCAAAGCCGCTATTGATGACCGCGAGCTTACTTCGTGCCACTTCGGAAAGCAGGGCCGACGAGGAAATGTCGAGCGAAGCCTTCGTCGTGAAGACGAAGCGCATCGCCTCTTCCATCAGCCCGGGCGGGATTAGCGGTTTGCTGACACCCGAAATATGCGACCAGAAGACCGTGCGCATCGCCGGAAAGGCGCAGCGGGCAAGACATTCGAACAGCCGGGGGTGATTCCAGAATTCGAACTGGACGATGTCGGCTTTGCTTGCCAGTTCGGCCACCTGCTCAAGACTTGCCGCGGTGACAACGCGCGCTCCGCCGCTTTCGATCGATTCGAGGTAGCGCCGGTCGCGCGGCTGTTCGAGCAAGACAAAGGTCTGCTCCACCTCTTCGGGCAAGACGCCACGAAGGGCCGCATGCGCCTTGCCGACACCGCCGCCCAGATGCGGCGTGACGTGCAGGATTTTCATTCGGCCGCCACCGCCGAAAATGTGCGATTGACGCCGCCCGGCGGCTCGATGTTTGGATCGAGGGGAACGAGCTTCTTGAATTTCTCCAACAGCGGCAGGCGGTGAGCATCAATGTTGTCCGGCAGGCAGTGGCTCAGTTGCCCGCAATTGCCGCACACGCCATTCTGCCGCCGGCGCCCCTCAAGATGTTGCAGACGCAGCGCATTCATGCGCTCGGAATTCCAAATCTCCTTCATCGATTGGCGGCGAACGTCGCCGATCACCAGCTTGCGGCCCCAATCCAGGAAACAGGAGCTGACAAGGCCGTCGGCGTTCACCGAATAGCCGTAGAAAATGTACGGGCAGGTATCCGTGTCCCCGATGTCCTGCTGGTAGATGCCTTTGCTAATCTTGACGCCGGTGTGTTCTTCGATGTCGAATTCCGGCCAGCATGGGGCGAAATTCTCAACGAAGATGCGGTCGCAATGATCGCCGAAGGTGTCAAAGAATAGCTGGCGCTCTGCGTCGGTAATGAGCTCGCCAGGAATCTTGACGACGATTTCGCAAGCGCCCCTGTTCTCGTAGATCCATTTGACGTTCTCGACGAATTTCCTGAAGTCGAACTTAAACCCGGTAAATCGCGCGTAGGTCTCCTCGGTCATGCCATCGACCGAAATATTGATCTTGTCGATGCCGGCCTCAAGCACAGGCCCGACCCGGTCGGGCGACAGGAACGTGCCGTTCGTGGTGGTGTCGATATAGTCGATACGTTTCGATTTCTTGGCGTAAGCGACCATCTCGGCCAGCCGCTTGTTGAGAAACGGCTCGCCGTCCTTGTACATGCGCAGAACTTTGAGGGGCTTGTCGAACTCCGCCAGGTCGTCGACGATCTTCTTGAAGACCTCGAATTTCATCACGCCTTGGAAGCGCCCGGTCTCGGCAATCATGTCGCGATGGCCGGTGGGGCAGAAGGTGCATTTGAAGTTGCAGGAACTGGCCGGATCGGCGAACACGATGAAGGGCGTCGCCAACGGGATGACCGTTTCCAGCGGCGTCCGTCCTGCGAGATTGATTCGCGGTTCCAGCCGAGCTTTCATGGCGTATTCCTGCAATAAGAGGCATCGGCTGGCTGTTTTAAAGAAGAATGGTTAACAGGGATTAACCAAGCCGGTGCCGGCTCGGCGGCTAGTCGAATGCGCTAACGCGCGCTGCGCACGCCGATGACGGAAGGCGGATCGGCCGGGTTTTCCGGGCGGGCGCCGAAACGCAGCAGATCGCGGCGGCCATATTCGTCGGCGATGCCCTCGGCGATCTGCCGGATCGTGACGGGAATCCCGGAGCAGATATTGATCGGGCCTTGCACGGTACCGAGCGCGGCCTCCACGATCATCCGCGCGGCGTCGCGCACATCCAGATAGTCGCGGATTTGTTCGCCACTGCTCAATTCGGCCGGTTCGCCAGCCTTGAGCTTGGCGCGCAGGTGAGGCACCAGCCGCCGCTCATCCTCACCCTCCCCGTAGAGGTAAAACAACCGGCACCAGGCGAATTCGACGCCGTGTTGCGGAAGCGACTGCGAGAGCGCCTGGAAGGCGGCAACCTTGGCGGCGGCATAGGGCGTCGATGGCCGCAGCGGCGTCTCGATACTCAGCAGCCCGGCGCCGAGATCATATTCAAAGCAGGTGCCGATCCCGACAAAGCGCCGAACCTTGGCATCGATCGCGCCCTGCCCGAGCCGCAGCGTTCCCTCCAGGCATTCCCGATTGATCGGCGAATGAAGATAGCGGCCCGGTTCGGCATACCAGGCGACATGGATCACGGTGTCGACGCCGCGGCAAACATCGGACCACCAGGCCGCGCTTTCGGACCACAGATCCGGCGTCGCGATGATTTTTTCGATCGTAGTCGACTGTGGAATCCGATCCTGCTTGCCTTCTCTGACAACGACCCGCACCCGGCAATTTCGCTTGGCAAGCTCTTGCAGCACCTGCCGGCCCACAAAGCCGGTTGCCCCCGTGAGCAGAACGAGGCTCGTCATACGATTTCCAGCATCGGCACGGCCGTAACAAATTTCGTACCTCGTTCTGCCAGACTGGCGTTTCCTTTCTTGATCTCAGCCGCGATGTTCCAGGGCAGGATCAGCAGGTAGTCTGGACGCCGTTCCATCAGCACTGCCGGAGGTAAGATGGGGATGTGGCTACCTGGCATAAATTTACCTTGCTTGGCGCTGGCAGCATCGCAGACAAACGGTAGCAGATCGGGTTTGACGCCCGCGTAATTAAGCAACGTGTTTCCCTTGGCGGCGGCTCCGTAAGCGGCCATTTGTTTGCCCGCGCGTTTTTGCTCCAACAAGAACAGCAAAAGGTCATCCTTGAGCCGGTCCGCCCTTGCCTGAAAATCTTGGTAGGTGGCGAGCGTCTGCAGACCGCGCCGCGTTTCTTCCGCCAACAGCGCGGTGACGGCGGCAGATGTCGGTCGATGGTCCTTGGCATGGCAGCCGTAAAGTCGCAAACTGCCGCCATGGGTAGGGAGCTCTTCGATATCCCAGATGCGCAAGCCGGCAGCCGTAAAGATGCCTGCAACAGTATACAGCGACAGATAAGAAAAGTGTTCGTGATAGACGGTGTCGAATTGGGTATGCTCAAGCAGCCGCATTAGATGTGGGAATTCGAGTGTGATGGTGCCGCTAGACTTGAGTGCAGCTTTCAGCCCACGCGTAAAGTCGTCGATGTCGGGCACGTGGGCATAGACGTTATTGCCAACGATAAGATCCGCCTGTTTTCCATCGGCAGCTAGTTGTCTTCCCAGCGTCTCCCCAAAAAATTTACGGATGACGGGAATGCCAAGCTGCTCCGCAGCCTCGGCGGTGCTGGCCGTGGGTTCGATACCCAGGCAGGGAATGCCAGCAGCCAGAAAGTTCTTAAGAAGGTATCCGTCGTTTGATGCAACCTCGATGATGAGACCGTCGCGGGTCAGTCGTAATTCGCGGATCATCTTCTCGGCATACCTTGCCGCGTGGGCAAGCCAGCCGGTCGAGGTGCTGGAAAAATAAGCGTAGTCCGAACTGAATAGTTCGCCTGCCGTTGCGTAATCCTCAGTCTGCACCAGCCAGCATTGATCGCAAACTTTGATTTTCAGCGGGTAATATTTTTCGGGTCGCGTCAAATCGGCGGCAGTCAGATAAGCGTTAGACGGCGGCGCAAAGCCGAGATCGAGGAACGTATGAGTGACGGAAGAGCCGCAGTGGCGGCAGTTCATAACGCCACCCCTGCAAATTCTTCGTTCAACATCGGATGCTGAGAATCCCTAAGCAACAACTTGCCTATTTGATGCGGCCAGGAAATCGCCAGCATCGGGTCTTTCGGATTGAGCGCGCCTTCGGCGGCGGCGTCATACGCAGCTGAATGGCAGTACAATAATTCGGCGTCGTCGGTCAGCGCCTGAAAACCGTGGGCAAAACCTTGCGGAATGAGGAGTGCGCGGCCATTGTCGGCGGAAAGGCTCTCGGCGTGCCAACGTAAAAAAGTCTTTGACCCGGCGCGAATATCGACGGCGACATCCCACACTTCACCGCGGATGCAGCTCACAAGTTTCATTTCGGCATGGGGAGGATACTGAAAATGCATACCCCGTACCGTGCCTCGGCCGGCAGTATAGCTGTGATTGATCTGAACGATGGGTTTGTTCCAGCCGGCGGCACCGAGTTCCTCGGCGCAAAAAAGGCGCGACAGGAACCCGCGCGCATCACCCAATCTTTGGCGCTCGATGCGTTTGAGTCCTGCCAATGGCAGGTCGGTGATTGATAGCCGGTTCAACACAAGGCCTCATAAGCAGCGATTTCTGACTGGCACAGGATCAGCGCATCCGCACCGCCGTGCTGCGCCCGGTACCAGGCCATCGTCTGATTAAGTGCTTGCGCCAACGTCAACTTTGGCCTCACGCCCAGCGCCACCCGCGCCTTGGCGACGTCCAGCGTGAGCCAACCGGATTCGTGCGGGCCTTCTGGGCTCTCGTTGTAATGGACGTCGCCCTTGCCGTAAGCGGCCCGCGCCACTTCGACCAGTTCGCGCACGGTCACGGCCTCACTGGTTTCTGGGCCAAAGTTATAGGAATCGGCGAGCGCAGATCGCTCCCACAGCTTGTGCGCTAACGTCATGTAGCCGGCCAGCAGATCCAGGACGTGTTGCCATGGGCGAACGGCCTGCGGACGGCGGACCTGCAGTGGCCGGCCCGCCTGCCAGGCGCGTACTGCATCGGGAATAACACGATCGTCCGACCAGTCGCCTCCGCCGATCACGTTTCCGGCCCGGGCGCTCGCGACCGCGACGCCTTGAGCTGACAAGAAGGCATCCCGGTAGCTAGCGATGACGATTTCGCAGGCAGCCTTACTGGCACTGTAAGGGTCCAGCCCGCCGAGCGCATCGTCTTCACGGTAGGACCGATATTCTTCATTGTTGCGATAGACCTTGTCGGTCGTCACCATCACCGCCACACGTGCGCTCTCGATCCCGCGCAACGCATCCAGCACGTGGACCGTGCCCATCACATTGGTCGCGAACGTTGCGCGCGGCTCCCGGTAGCTCGCGCGCACCAAGGGTTGGGCTGCCAAATGGAAAACGATCTCAGGGTGCGCCGCTTGGACTATCTCGGTGAGCGCCGTCGTATCGCGAATATCGCAAAAATGGCTTTGGCAAAACGCATCAATTTTTGCCTCGGCGTACAGATTGGGCGCGGTCGCCGGGGGCAGACTGATGCCCGTTACCTTGGCTCCCAGCCGATGAAGCCAGAGCGTCAGCCAGGAGCCCTTAAACCCCGTATGACCCGTAAGCAGGACGCGTTTGTCGCGCCAGAACGACGCACTTATTGCGTCCGTCAATGCCAGATTTTCCATGGCGCCTTGCCGGATGCCCATAGCTCTTCCAACATGGTCTTGTCACGCAAGGTATCCATCGGCTGCCAGAACCCGCGATGCTCGAACGCCATCAACTGCCCCATGGCTGTGAGACGAATGAGCGGCGATCTTTCCCAGCTGGTGCCATCGCCTTCGATGAGATCGAGGCAGCGCGGAGAAAGAACAAAAAAGCCGCCATTGATCATGCCGCCATCGCCGCGCGGCTTCTCGATGAATCCGGTCACCTGGTCCCCAGCACGTTCCAATGCTCCGTAGCGGCCGGGCGGACCCACCGCCGTGACCGTGGCCAACCTGCCGTGGCTATGGTGAAATTCAATGGCAGATCGAATGTTCAAATTGCTTACGCCATCGCCATAGGTGAAGCAAAACGACTGTTCGTTCTTTATGTGTTCTGCGACGCGCTTGAGGCGCCCACCGGTCTGTGTGTCTTCTCCGGTATCGACCAGCGTCACGCGCCATGGCTCGGCCTTTCGCTGGTGTACGACCATGCTGTTGTCCGCCATGTCGAAGGTGATGTCGGACATATGCAGGAAATAATTGGCGAAATACTCCTTGATGACATAGCCCTTGTAGCCGCAGCAGATCACGAAATCATTGGCGCCATGCGCCGAATAGATCTTCATGATGTGCCAGAGAATGGGCTTGCCGCCGATCTCGATCATCGGCTTGGGCCTCAGGTTGCTCTCCTCGGAAATGCGAGTACCGAGCCCCCCGGCTAAAATGACGACCTTCATGGAAACTCGTGATGATCTCGTTGTCGAACGCAATATCGGATCGACGCGCCGCTTACGAAGCTATTGCCATCACCACGCTACCAACCGATTCGTCTTATAAAACAATAACCGGTCTTGATTCCTCAAGTAAACTCGATCTTCGGCTCCATAGCGGGATAGGCCACCGTTTATCAGGCTACATATTTTTTCAATTCGTCGGCGATTTTCCGCATGTTAACGGCCGTTCTGTTGCTGCAATACAGGCACAGCGGCAATTGTTTTAGATCGGAATTGAGATGGTGCCGGCGGATTTGTTTCAAGGCCTCGCCATTCATTATCTCCGACAAAATTGCTTCATGGATATTTCCAATTGAAAGGTCTTGAAACAGATCGGCGCAACATACAGAAGCCTTGCCATCGTACTTTATAAAGATGGAATAAAACGGAATCTCGCATGCGGAATTAAACTCTCGATTCTTTTCTTTCATTCCATCTTGCATGGTAACCAGGGCATGCCCTTGAGATGGATGGTGTTCGAATTTTCGGCGTGCGATCGATATTTTTCGACGACGGCGTTTGCGATTTGCTGGGTAAACCGGTAGTCGCCGTTCATGTGCGGGATCGCATACTTTATGAATAAGGAGCAGCCGTTACGTTCATGTAAATATGAGATCGCAAATTCCAGATTTGCATCGACCTTATCGTGCAGATCGCATCCCTTGAGTTCCGCGTACGAACTTCTGTCAGCCGCATCAAGGCTGACATGAATCTCGTCAATGCCGGCGTCAATTATTTTTTGCAGGTTCTTGGGCGTAAGCATCGTCCCGTTGGTTGTCAGCCGGTGCTTCTTTGCGACGCCTCGCGCCTTTGCATAGCGGACGAAATCCGGAAGATTTTTGTTCATAAGAGGCTCGCCGTTGCCGTGGTACTGGATCTCTTTCAAAACGAAAGGAAGCTCGGCGAGCTGATCGACAATGCGGTAAAACGTCTGTTCGGTCATCTGCCCTTTTAGGGCGTCCGTTCCGTCGATCCGACCCGAATGGAGATCGCAAAACGTACAGGACAGATTGCACTTAGAACTCGGCTCCACAATCACCGTATAAAGGACGTTGTTCTTGACGGCGCTGCATACCCCATCCGCGCGGGATTTTTCCAAAGCGGGGTCCTTGGCCTGCTGAACAATAATCATGTCGAATTAGCCCAACCTGCCGAACGCTGCGGTTTAATACCGCACCGGGCGTTTAGAACTCATTAACCGAGATTTTCCGGATGAAATCTGCGAGAGCGCAAGCCTCACGCGTCAGGCGCTGGCTTTGGATGCGCCGCCACGATCCGTCGCGCCCCTGCGTTTGTCGATCGCCGCAATCCAAAAATCAAAATAGCGTTGCGCAAAGGTCTGGGAAAATACGGCCATAAAGCCGCTGATTTCCGTCAGCATGTTTTGAAACGAGAGCTGACCGGTCGATGTCAGCAATTTCGCGCACAATTTTTCGCCTTCCTCCGCGAAGTGGGAATCGAACGTGAGTCGTTGGTGGCCTTTGAAGCGGGCAAACATCGCCGCGAACCAGCGATCAGCAATAAGTTGACGCACCGAGAGCGGATGATCGGGAAACACGTCCGCGTTACGGATCAGCACCGCGCCCTCAAAGCCGCATAGGAACCAATGCAGTTTGTTGATGGCCGGGTCCAATCCCGCTTCTTTGTAAAAGTCGACGTCGCGCTTTTGCGCAGTTTCGGCCGCCCCCCAAGGCCCCACATCGTAGAGATACAGAAGCCGCTGAAGCTTCACGAACTTGCCATTGAGTAGATAGAGCAGGGAAAAAATCTGATCGTGAAACGAAAAATAAAATGGCAACTCGTTCATGAAAGCGAAGACGCGTTGGACGATTTCCCGCCGCATCGGCGCATAAACAAAGACGTTTGGACCGGAATAGCTCAAGTATCCGTCCACGCGAGCCACGACATCGTCCGATTCTGCGTTCTGATAGCTCGCGATCGATGTCCCTTGCGACCCTTCGACAGCATAGGCTCCGGTCACGCCCACGACTGAGGAATCCTTGCTGTACTTGCCGAGCACGCCAGGCAACGAGGCGATGGCGCCATCGAAGCAAAAATCATCGTCGGCCATCGGAAAAACAAACTCGCCCTTCGCAAGCCGGAGAATTTCGGAAAAATTCGTAGGACCGTCGCACGGCTCGGCAATGATGATATTGCAATGATCGCGCTGGAAATGGGGAAGCAGCTGGCGCTTTCGGAGATCACCAGAATTATCGCGAACGATGACTTCGATGTTCGGGCCGGCCCAGGAACAGACCTGCGCGATTCTGGAACACGCCAGCAGACTCGTCCGGTTCGTCGCCAGTAAAATTGAAAGTTGCATGAACTCGCCGCCGGTCTATGGGCGCGGCCGAAACCGCGCCGCTGTTCAAATCACACCGGCGCAAAGCAGGGCATGCCGGCGCGTTTACGCTTTGTAAGACTGATTCGCTCGATAAACACTATAATCTGGCGCAGGCGATTCGCTCTGTCCCTCGGGGTACGCTGGTAGTGCCGGCGAGAGGTACTACTTATGCAAAGTATGGTGGCGGCCACGCCCCTTTTTTTCGGCGGCAGTCATTTGGCGCACCGGACCCGCGGGTTCAAAAGGCCGCCGGATGCCGATCAGGCCGCGATGCTGCTGGCGGAACTGGCAACGGCGCCGTGCGCCTTTTCTCCAGTAGCGGCGGACGTGCCGCTCGCCCTCTATGGCGCGGGAAACATGGGCCGGTTGGCCCGCGATTTTCTTGCAACTGTGGGCCGCAAGCCTGTCATGGTGATCGACCGCGATGCACGGCGGCTCGCGCAAGAGCCGTCCTGGACCGGCGAGCGGCTGGTGCATCCCGACGAGATGGCGGAATTCGCCAAGGATGGACTTCGCATCGCCGTCTGCGTCGTCACGGCTCCCTATGTGCCGATCGAACGGTCGCTACAGCAGCTCGGTTTCGAAGATATCGTGCCGTTCTACGATTTGGCGGAGAGTTTCCGCGGCGTGCATCCATTGTCGAACGGCTGGTTTGCGGCACCGCTGACGGCGTTCGATCGGGAGAAGACGGCTGAGGTTTTGGCGCGTTGGGACGACGACGTATCGCGCGCCCATCACCTGCAGTTCCTGGCCTGGCGCAGATTGCGTGAGGAATGGGTTTTCGACGCCGCTCCGACACCGGATTGCGCCCGGTTTTTCATTCCGGAAGTGGCAAGGGTCCTCAACGACGACGAATTTCTGCTGGATGCCGGAGCTCACGATGGCAGCGTGTCGCAAGCCTTCGTGCGGCACACCAAGGGCGCCTTTCGCCGGATCGCCGCCATCGAACCGGACCCGTCAAACCGGGCACGGCTCGAAGCCAATTTGCAATCCTGGCTGCCGGCCGATCCGCGCGTCACAGTCTATGATTGCGCCCTGGCGGACGACGAAGGCGAAGCGCTCTTTCACGACGGGCTAGACTACGCATCGCAGCTATCGCCGACGGGACGGATGCGTGTCACGACCCGCCCGCTCGATGCTCTCGATCTGTCCCCTACTTTCGTGAAGATTCATCTTGAAGGAGGTGAACTCACCGCGTTGAAAGGCGCGCGCGAGACACTGCTGGGCAACCGGCCCATCGTCGCGGCGACCGTTTATCATAATGCCGACGGCATCTGGAAAACGCCGCACTGGCTCATGCAATTGTTGCCCAATTATCGGTTCTTTTTCCGCGCCCATTCCTGGTGCGGTACCGGCGGCGTCGTCTACGCCATTCCGAAAGAACGGTCCGCATAATGACAAAAGCAATGCCGATTGATCCGGCAGAGAATTTCCGGAACAGGGTCGCCGAAAACATCCGCAAGGCCGGACAAGACAGCGACTTCATCAACCTCTCGAACGTCTGGAACCAAACGGCGATCCGGCACGGCTATTTTCAGAATTTCACCTGGCTTGGGCGGCCGGTGATCCAGAGTCCGCAGGACCTTTACGCGATCCAGGAACTCATCTGGACATGCCGTCCAGATTTGATCATTGAGACCGGCATTGCCCATGGCGGCTCACTGGTGATGAGCGCATCAATGCTGGCCCTATTAGACTATTGCGATGCCGTCGAAACGAGCGGCGTACTCAATCCAATGGCCGGCCGCCGCAAGGTTGTCGGGGTCGATATCGACATCCGCGCGCACAATCGCGCGGCGATCGACGCCCATCCGCTGCGCCACAAGATCCAGACCATAGAGGGATCTTCCGTTGCCCCCGGCACAATGGACAAAGTTGCAGCCCAGGCCGAAGGTTACGAGCATGTCATGGTGTTCCTGGATTCGCATCATACCCATGATCATGTTCTCGAAGAACTCGAGCTTTACGCACCCTATGTCAGCAAAGGTTCATATTGCATCGTCTGGGATACCGGCGTCGAGGACTTACCGGTCGAGATGTGTGCCGATCGCGCCTGGGGTAAAGGCAACAATCCGAAAACCGCGGTATGGGAATATATGAAGCGCCTAAAGGCCGAAGGCCGCGAGGCGCGCGGCGGCGGCGCGCTGCGTTTCGAACACGATTACACGATCGAGCACAAGCTCATGATTACCGCTTCGCCGGATGGTTTTCTGAAGCGCGTTTGACAAGCTGACGTCGGGTCGCTTGCCGCAACTTTATGCGCGCAGCCTGACGTCGTGCGGCTGATATTCCGGCCTTAGTTCCAAGCCATATTTTTGCGCGGCGTCGCGCCAGATTTTGGATTCCCGAATGATGTTTTGATAATTCTGATAGTATCTATTGATCCTGGCTTTACCAGCGCCCATGCTTTCTAAACATTTTCCCATAAAGTATTGTGCGAAAGGTTGTGCGGGGTGTCTTTCCACAACCTCCCTGAACGTTTGGTAAGCCGTCTTCAGATTACCCTCTCGCAAATTTCTGTTGTGAACGAAGTTCAGATCGAGGTTCATTCCAAAAACGGTCTGCTTGATTTCGTCCTTGTCCATGCCCGGAGCGTTGATCACGTATTCCGTCATGTCGATGGCGCCGATCGGCAGATATTTTTCCTCGATCCATTTGTTTTCTTTGCATAGCCTGAACAACTCGCTGCCGCGCAACGGCGTCGCATAGTTGAAAAATGACCAATCCAGACCCCAGTTGAAAATCGCGTCTCTGGTTTCCTGTCGTTCGCTTCGTGTTTCGCCAGGCAACCCGATGACGAAAAACGCGCAGGTGAATATTCCAGCATTCTGCAGCAACTGTATGGTCGGCTTGATCCGGTTAAATGCGATTGGCTTCCTGATGATGTCTTTTAATACCCGCTTAGAGCCATGTTCGATCGCCAGGAAAATCGTATCGACCCCGGCCTTTTTCATCAGCTCGGCCAATTCCTCATCGATGTAGGAAAGCGTGACCCCATTCGGCATTTCTATTCGAATATTCAGCGCGGCAAGTTTGGAAAATAGTTCTTTGGCTCTTACTCGGTTCATCAAGATTTGATCGTCGTAAATGGTCAGAACGCTCAAGCCATATTTCTCTTTCAATCCCGCGACGTGTTCGACAACCCGGTCTACGCTTGCATAGCGCATGTTTGCCCCGTGGAACGAAGGCTCCGCGCAGAAAACGCATTTGAACGGGCAGCCGCGCGACGTCACGATGAAAAATTGTTTGGAAGACTCGGTGAATTTAGTGAACGGCGAAAATGCCTCTTTCATGCTGTAAGCATTGATATCGACCAGCGAGTAATCCACGTCGATGATATTATCCAAATCGTCGTAGACCGGCGAGGTGACGATTTTTTGCTGCAACTTTGATCTTGTGACCCAAGGATCTTTCGATGTCGCATCATGGATATTGTCGGCCTCGATCAAGTTCGTGAGTCCGACCTCGCCCTCGGAATAGCAGGCGGCATCCACATGCTCGCATTCCATGAGAACTTCAGCATAGGCTGTCGTGATCGCCGGCCCTCCGGCCACTACATAAATACTTTTGTCGGAATTTTTGACCGCTTCTGCCAAAGATTTGAGCCAAGGGTAAGATACATCGTACGACATCGAGAATCCGACCACGTCTGGCCGCATGTCTGATATTTTTCGTTTCAGAATGACATCGGCACTCTCGGCCGAGAGCAGGTTCAAATCCAACACCTCTACCCCTTTCAGATTCTTCGCAAACCGTTTGATGTAGGAAGCAAGCGTGAGCACGCCATAAGGAAATGCCAGGAAACTTCTGACGGCTTTTTTTGAAGTATCGGTCGTCGCGTCTCCCAATCGATATGGCAAGACGACGAGCAAAATCGACCTGGTTTGTTTCTTGCAGGTGTTCAAATTCTGGCCTTCGAAATCATCTGATTTTCCCGCACTCGATCGGTCCAACGGAATTTTCCGCGGCGCCAGATTCTCAGATAGACCACCAATCTTAACGTTGCGTTAACCATACCTTTGCGCCTGGCGCGTATTATGCTGATGGGCGAACAGCCAGGCGATCGGGAAGGTGCCGCGGGCAAATCATTCGTGGGCCGGCCGCATTCTCGATGATGCATTGGCC
>OCZT010004921.1_pt1 | contig 13383 bp, 7 predicted proteins | sample 1539031 | NCBI WGS metagenome assembly OCZT01 (sample SAMEA3539308, study PRJEB22396) | soil metagenome | biome: tundra; feature: field; material: soil | place: USA | collected 2010-05 | depth 0.15 m | reverse complement strand
CTTCGATCACGCGCGGCGGAGGCGGCGGCATGTCGAGCGGCGGCGCATCGGGCCCCGCCTTCGCGTGCGTCGTCGCGCAGCCGGACGCCGCGAATCCGATCGCGCCAATCAACAACGCCGTTCGCAGGCGACCAGACATGTCTTCTCTCTACGCTTGCGGCAGCAGGATCCGGAACGTCGTGCCTGCGCCTGGAGTCGACTGTACTTCAACCTCGCCGTCGTGCATCTGCACCGTCCGGTACACCATCGACAACCCGATGCCGCTGCCCTTGTCCTTCGTCGTGAAATACAGATCGAAGATGCGCTGCAGGTGCTCGGGGGCGATGCCGACGCCGGTATCGGCAAACGCCACCAAGACGCGGCGTCCGCGCGCGGCCTCGCACTGAATGCGCAGCGTGCCGCCGCCCGGCATCGCCTGCACGGCGTTCAGCGCGAGGTTGAGGAACGCCTGCCGCAGCATCGCGGGATCGCCGTTGACGTCGGGCGCGGCATCGCACGCGACGACCAGTTCGACGCCGGCCCGATCGGCCTCCGGCCGCACGATCGGCACGACCTCGTCGAACAACGTTCTCAGCTGGACCGGCTGCAGCTTCAGATCTTCGGGCCGCGAGAACTTCAGAAAGCCCTGCACGACCTGGTCGAGGCGCCGGATTTCCGCGGCGATGACGTCGACGTGCTGAATCGCCTCATCCGAATCGATGTCGGGTGGCGCGGCGGTCGCGACCGCCGCTCGTCCTGAGCCCGTTACAGGACGAGCCGCCTGCGTGGCCCTGAACTGCAGCCGCAGCAGCTCGAGGTGAATCATCATCGCGTTGAGGGGATTCTTCACCTCGTGCGCGACGCCTGCGGAAAGCCGGCCGAGCGCCGCCAGCTTCCGGGAGTATCGAATCGTCGATTGGACCTGGCTCAAGTACTCGACGTTGCGCGCGACGAGCATGATGCCGACGAGCGCGCCGTTCGGGTCGGTCACCGCGTGCGACATCATCAGGCGCTCGCCCCCTTCGCTGCGCGGCGTCGCGGGGAACACCGCGGGCATCGGCCCGCGCGACTCGCGGCTCACCAGCGTCTGCTCGGCGAGGCGGCACAGCGGATGGTCCGGCGCGATCGCGTCGTTCAGCGACGCGCCAATCGCGACGTCCGGCAGCAGCGTACGCATCGCGGGGTTCGCGAACATCACCGCGCCCTGCGGGTTGACGATGGCGACGGCGTCCTCGAGGTGCTCGACGGCCGACTCGAGATTGGCGACCTGTCCCGCCATCTGCGATCGGTCGGCCGACAACTGCTCGCTGACCGCGTTGAAGAAGGTGCCCAGCTCGCCGAACTCGTCGGCTTGCGGCAAATCGAGGCGCACGCCAAATTCGCCGCGGCCCAATCGCGTCAATCCGCCGCGGATGACGTGAATCGGCCGCAGCAGCAGCTGCGCCAGCAGCGTCGCCACGACGACGGCGATGCCGAGGGCGATGAGCGCGGTCGCGACGGCGTCTCTCAGCGAATCGTTGAGGTCGCTGCGGATCAACAGCGTCGACACGCCGATACGAATCGATCCGACCTCCCTGTCGCCGAGCGGGAGCGGCTGCCGGAACTCGAGGTTGCGGCCCCGACCGGAGTAGATGGTCTGGATCTGCGCCACCGAGGACGTCGCGATCACGCTCGCGAGATCCGCGGCCGCCGGCAGCGGCTGCCCTTCGAGCCCCACATCGCCGTGGACGAACGCGTGGCCGTCGAGATCGACGATCGCGGCGTACATCACGTCTTTCGCGAGCAGGCTCGACGTCAGGATCGATCGCAGACCGGGATCGCCGCGCAGCGCCGCGTAGGGATCGGCGCCCTTGACGACGACCTCGCTCGCGCGGTTGGCGATGGCGTTGGCCAGCAGCTCCGCGCGCGCTTTGCTTTCGGCGAGGCTCACGCGCGCCAGATTCGCCAGGTGCAGCAGGCTCAGCGCCACGACGACCGCGGCGACGATCGACGTCACGCCGAGGACCTGCTTGCCCTTGATGCCTAGGCGCATACAGAGAGTGGAACGTTGTGGTGCGACGTCACGACTCCGTCCGTTTCGGCCGCAGCTTCAGCTTGTTCAGTTTGTTGTGCAGCGTCTTCAAACTGATGCCGAGAATTTCCGCCGCGCGCGTCTTGTTGTCGCGCGTGTGCTCGAGCGTCATCATGATCAGCTGCCGCTCGGCCTCTTCCACCGTCGTCCCCGGGCCGAGCGCGACCTGCGGCTGGTGCGCCACCGCCGGCTCGCCGGCGAGCGAGGGCGGCAGGTGCTTCGGCTCGATGAAGGGTCCGGGCGCGATGATCGTGGCGCGCTCGATGACGTTTCTCAATTCACGCACGTTGCCCGGCCAGCCGTACTGCTCGAGCATGCGCATCGCCTGCTGATCCACGCCGGCGATCGATCGCTGATTCCGCGCGTTGAACTCGTTGATGAAGGACTGCACGAGCAGCGGCAAGTCCTCTTTGCGCTCGCGCAGGGGCGGCAGCCGCATCGCGAACACGTTCAGCCGGTAGAACAGATCCTCGCGCAGCTTGCCCGCGTGCACCGCTTCGACCGGATCGATGTTGGTCGCGGCGAGCACGCGGACGTCGACCGACTGTTCCGTCCTCCCGCCGACGCGCCGGAACTTCTGCTCCTGCAGCACGCGCAGGAGCTTCACCTGGGTGGTCGGCGTCATCTCGCCGATTTCGTCGAGGAAGAGCGTTCCGCGATCGGCGAGCTCGAAGCACCCCTGCCGGCGTTCGGCCGCGCCGGTGAACGCGCCCTTCTCGTGCCCGAAAATCTCGCTCTCGAGCAGCGTCTCGGGAATCGCCGCGCAATTGATGGCGACGAAGGGAAAGTTGGCGCGCGGGCTGAGCTGATGGAGGGTCTGCGCGACGAGCTCCTTGCCCGTGCCCGACTCGCCGGTGATGAGGACCGACGCGCCGGTCGGCGCCGCCTGTTCGATCACCTGATAGATCTTCCGCATCTCGGGGCTGTTGCCGATCATCGACCCGAACGTGCCGCTCTCGCGCAGCTGCCGCCGCAGCGCCTTCACTTCGCGCATCGTCTCGAGCCGCTCGACGATCTTGTCGAGGAGGATCTTCAGCCGCTGCAGATCGACCGGTTTGGTGAGGTAGTCGTACGCGCCTTCCTTCATCGCCTCGACGGCGGTCTCGACCGTTCCTTGAGCCGTCAGCAGGAGCGTCGTCACGTCGGCGCCCTGCGATTGCAGCGCGCGCAAGAGCCCGAGGCCGTCCAGCCGCGGCATCACCAGATCGGTGATCACGATGGCGGGACGAAACGAGGTGACCTTGGCAAGCGCCTCCTCGCCGTCGCTCGCCGACTCAGCCAGAAACCCCCAGCTCCTGACGAGCTGTTCGAGCCCGATCCGCGCCGCTGGTTCGTCCTCGACGATCAACACGCGTTCGGACACCGCCTTGGCGTCGGGCGCACCAACGGACCGGTCGGTCACGAGTGTCATTTTTACATTCTGAGCGGAGTCGGCCGGGTCTGCAAGTGGAACTATTGATTCCGCCTCGAACTCAGGCGGTGGCGAACTCTTTGCACCGGGGGCGGAGAAGTCGGTTATCTGGGAGGAAGTATGCGAACCATGATTGTCGGCCTGCTCGCGGCGGGCCTGGCGCTCACCGCCGCCGCGGCGCCTGCCACTCAGACTGGCGCCGTGCGCGACATCACGCTGCCCGCGGGCACACGCCTGCAGGTCGTGCTCGACACGAGCGTCGGATCGGACACGAGCCGCGTCGAAGAGGCGGTGCACGCGCATCTGTCGCGGCCGGTGGTGCTGCGCGGCGTCACGGTCCTGCCGGCGGGCAGCCGCGTCAGCGGCGTCGTCACCAGCGCGACGCGCTCGGGCAAAGTGAAGGGGCTCGCGCACGTCGCGATGCGATTCGACACCGTCACGCCGCGAGGTGAAAGCGAGCGGTATCAGATCCGCGCGCTGCCGGTCGGCCGGACGGCGCCGGCGACGAAGAAGAAAGACGCGCTCGAAGTCGGCGCGTCTGCGGCGGGCGGCGCCATCATCGGCGCGCTGGTCGGCGGCGAGAAAGGCGCGCTCATCGGCGGGGCGGCCGGCGGCGGCGCCGGCACGGCGGTGGTGCTGTCGACGCGCGGCAAGGAAGTGCACGTCCCGAAAGGCGCGGCGCTGACGCTGAAGCTGTCGGCGCCGCTGACGGTCAGGGTCTCAAGCTAGCCCCGAGGCTCGAGCCTCGAGCCTCCCGAGTGAGATACGCTCTCGGGGTGTGTCCGGACTCGACTGAGCCGCCAGCCGCCAGCCGCGAGCCACTCCCGGCCGAGCGCCCGACGCTCGTCCAGCGCGTCGTGGCGCTTCTCGAAGTCTTCATCTGCTCCGATTACGCGACGCAGCTTCCGCTCGCCGCTACGTTCGCGGCGTTCGGGTATCCGCTGTCTGACGCACACCAGAAGCTGCGGCCGGTCGCGGTGTTTGCCTTCTCCGTCACCGACACGGTGCTGCTCATCGGTCTGATCCTGGTGATTCTCGTGTCGCACGGCGAACGTCCGCGCGACGTGCTGCTCGGGCGGCGCCCAGCCGTGCGCGAAACGCGGCTGGGTGTGCTGCTCGTGCCAGCCGCCTTCGCGATCGCCTTCGGTGTGCTGCTCGCGATCCAACTCGTCTCACCCCGCCTCCACACCGTGCCGATCAATCCGTTCCAGGATCTCCTGCGGACCCATCGCGACGCGCTGCTCTTTGCCGGTGTCGTGATCGTCGCCGGCGGTTTGCGCGAGGAGATTCAGCGCGCATTTCTGATCCACCGCTTCGAGACGTCGCTCGGCGGCGGCCTCGTCGGCGTCATCGTCACCAGCGTGGCGTTTGGTCTCGGCCACCTGCCGCAAGGGGCGGACGCGGCCATCGCCACCGGTACGCTCGGCGCATTCTGGGCGCTCGTCTACATCCGGCGGCGATCGGTGATCGCCCCGCTCGTGAGCCACTCAGGATTCGACCTGCTACAGATTGTGCAGTTTCTGGTGGTAGGACACTGACGAAGACCGGTGACGGTCGTTGGTCCTTGGTCCTTGGGTTCTTGGTCCTTGGTCCGTCCTTCGTCCTTGGCGTCCTTAGTCCTCTGTCCTTGGCACGGACCAAGCGCTAAGGACCAGGGACGACGAAGGACGGACCAGGAACCAAGGACGAAGGACCAAGGACTATCGTCCTGGCAGGTACAGCACCGTGACGTCGGCGCGGCGGCGCAGGCCGGCGACCCAGTCGGCGATGAGCGTCTTGCGGCGATCCTCTGACGCCAGGCGGGCGATGTCGGCGCGCGCGGCATCGAACGGCACGAGAGCCCCTTGCCGCGTGAACGCCTGCGGGTGGTCGCGATAGTACCGCCCGAGCTCGTCGTCGGTCGGCGCCGACACGATGAAGCGCTGATCTTCGTAGGCGCGGATCCGCAATTCCTCGCGCAGTCTGCCACGCAGATGGTTCTCGTCGATCCCGGACCTCGACAGCGCGGCGGCCAGCGCCTCTGGCGTCGCGAAGCGGGCCCGGACCGCCTGCACTTCGCGATCGACGGCGTCGGCGCCGGGCTCGGGCGGCGCGTAGCGATCGACTTCCACCAGAATCAGCTCGCGGTCGACGAGCGCCGACAGGATCGACGCGATCGGATCGCCTCCGGTGGGGGCGGGCACGAGCCCGAGGTCGCGCGCCGCCGTCACATCCGAGAGCATGATCAACTCGCCGGACGCGACCGCGAGCACGCGGTCGATGATCTCCGCCGCGGACACCGACGCTGAGGCGATGGCAATGGCCACACCAATGCAAAACGCGAAATGCAGAATGCGCAATCTGCCATTACTCTGCATTCTGCATTCTGCAATCTGCATTCGCATGGCTCTCAGAACGCCTGTCCAAAGCTGATGTGCAGCGCCGTTCGTCCTTCGAGCACGCCCGAAATCTCCTCGCGGTGGAGTTTGAACCCGACGTCGATGCGAATGGGGCCGACTGGAGACTTGATGCGCAGCCCGACGCCGACGGCGCTCCTGAGCTCGCCCAGATTGATGTCGCTGACACGCGCGAACACGTTGCCGGTGTCGAGGAAGACGACCGCTCCGAGCGCGCTCCACACCGGCACGCGCAGCTCGGCGTTGAAGATCACCAGGCCGTTTCCGCCGTTCGGGAATCCGCCCACGATGGTGTCGGGGCGCCCGAGCGCGTCGAGCGCGAACCCGCGGACGGTCGTGTCGCCGCCGGCGAAGAACCGCTCGCTCACCGGCAGGTCCCGCACCTCGTCGATGACGATCTGTCCGTCGGCGCCCGTGGTGACCAAATCGCGCGGAAATCCGGTGGCCAGGCCGAGGCGCGCATCGCCCGCGAAGACGATTCGGTTCGTGTGCGGCAGCGTGCGGAAAAGCTGTGCCGTGAAGAACGACTTCACGAACCCGACCTCGGAGCCGATCGCGCGCGCCGCCACCTGGCCGTTCGCGCTCAGATAGCCGCCCACGCTCGGCGCGATCGCGTCGTCGCGCGTGTCGCGGATGAGCGAGGTCGAAAACGACGACAGGCGCACCTGAGGAAACGTCCGATCGATCAGGAGCTGATCGGCGGTCGTGATGTTCTGATCGAACACTTTCGTGCGCTGGATCTGGTAGTTCACGGTCGCGCTGAGGTCGCGCGTCAGCCGGCGCGCGACCTGAACCCCGGCGGCGCGCCGCGCGAAGTTGAAGCTCGATCGAATCTGCTGTTCGAGCGTCCCGGTCAGCAGCAGGTCGGCCGATGTGTTCAGGACCCGCGGCTCGCGGTACGTCCCGAGCACGCGGTATTCGCTGAACCCGAAGCTGCTCCCCGAGGCCGGGGCCGCCTGGCCGAGGAACACCGGCGAGTCGCTCGGGTACAAGCTGAAGCTGGTAAAGAGATTCACCGACCGGTTTTTTCCGAACAGGTTGCGCCGGCCGATCTGAAACGACGCCCGCGGCGCGAACTCCAGCTTCTGGACCGCCCCGCCCTGTTGCGCGAGACGGAGACGCACCTCGCCGCCGCCGCCGTACCCGATCGTCGTCGCGGGCGCTTCTTCAACGGCGACCAGCACGTCGCGCGAGGTTTCGTCGCCGTGCCGGAACTCGGTGATCCGCGTGCTCCGAAACAACCCGAGCGACGCGAGCCGCCGCTGGCTCTCGTCCACCACGCCGACGCCGAGCGGATCGCCCGGCTTGAACTGCAGCTCGCGTTCGATCGTCCCGGTGCTCGTGCGCACGTTGCCGACGATGAGCACGTGATCGACGAAGAGCCGCGGCCCCTCGTGCACGGTGAGCACCGGATCGGCACGCGTGAAATCGGCGTTGAAGCCGGGACTCACGTCGACGGTCGCGTTCTGATAGCCGAGATTCGCGTACTGCTGTTGCAGCGCCTCGGAGGCGGAGGCCAGTTGCGCGTCGGTGTACGGCTGCCCCGTCTGCAGGCCGACCGCAGGCCGCAGCGTCGCCTCCGGGACCGATCGGTTGCCGCGCAGCTCGACCGTGCCGACGACCGTGCGCGCGCCCTCGCGAACGGCGATCTCCACGAGCACCGGCACCGCCGCCGACAGGTCGGCGCCCGCGGCCGGACGCGGCTGGATCGACGGCTGCGCCTTGGCGGTCGCGAACCCGCGCCGATGGTAGAGCGCCTCGATGACCGACAGATCCGTGTCCAGCCTGGCGTCGGAAAACGGCTGGCCGTCGCGCAACCGCAGGTTCGGTTCGAGCTCGGCGATCGGGATCGACGCGTTGCCCGACACCACGATGTGCTCGACGCGGTACTGGCGTCCCTTCTTCACCGTGAAGGTCACCAGCAGCTCGCCGTTCGATTCCACGCGCGCGTGCGGCGCGGCCGCGTCCCGATAGCCTTGGCCTCTGAGGTACTCCTCGATGCGGTTGCTCGAATCTTCGAGCAGATCCTCGTCGGCGGAACCCTCGCGCTCGATCGGCACGAGCTCGGTGCGCTGATCCGCTGGCAGCGGATCCCCGACGAACACCACGCGCATGTGGGGACCGCGCGCGACGTCCAACGTGAGGTTCGCGACGCGGTCGCCGGCGGCAAGGGTCGCGCTCGGCGTAATCTTCGCTTCGTAGTACCCGCGCTTGCGGAGCCGCTCGATATAGCGGGCGATGAAGCCGGCGAGCGCGTCGCGCTCGTAGGCGTCGCGGGGCTGAAGATGCAGTTGCGACAGCAGCTCCGCGCGCGGGACGTCGGGCGTGCCGGTGATGTCGACGGTGCCGATGTGCGTGCGCGCACCCGGTTCGAGGGTTAGCACGAGCGTCGCGCGATCCGGCGCGTGCTGAAGCTCGGCGCGCGGCTTCACCGCCGCGTGCAGGTAACCGCGCTGCTGCAACGCCTCGGCGACGAAGCGCGCGACGTCTTCGGCGCGGCCGATGGGCGGCGACCCGCCGTAGCGATCCACCACCGCGCGGCGCAACGACCCCTGATCGACGCCGGGCGCTCTCACGTCGCCCGCGAACTCAATCTTGATGACCGGATGAATCGGGCTCAGATCGTAGCGCAGCGCAACCCGGCCGCCGTCGAGCGCCGCGTCGACGCGCACGTCTTCGAATCGGCCGAGGCTGAACAGATGCGCCACGCTCTCGCGCACCTGAGCCATCGACAGCGGCGTGCCCGCCCGGGTTTCCACCACCTGCAGGAGCGCGGAGTCGGTCGTGTCGCGCCCTTCGAGCACGAGGCGCACCGACGCGATCGGCTTGCCGACGTAGTCCGCCACGTCGGCGTGCGCCACGCCCGCCGCCAGCACGAGCCCCATCGTCGCGATCAGGCGGCGCGCGCGGCGCATCAGAACACGTGCCTCACGCGGACCTCGAGCGCGTAGCTCGAATCCTCGTTCCGCGACAGCACCCACGAGATCCGATCGGTCGCGTCGTACTCGAGCAGGATGATCTGGTCGTTCTGCGGCGAGTTCAGACTGCGCGAGAACGTCAGGTACGCACGATCCGAGATGCGCTTGCCGATCGTCAGGCGCGCCGACGGGTTCACCCGCGCCGTGTCGCTATAGGGGTCGATGAAGGTCGGCGTGAGCTGGAACGTGTCGACGCCGAATGTCTGCTCGACCACTTTGCCGACGCCCTCGGAGAGCGGGCTCGCCAACGCGAGCGTCGCGCGCGTCGTCAGGATGTCGGTTTGACGCTGGTTCGGGTCCTTCAGCGCACGCAACTCCGCGTCGCGCTCGGTGCGGCGCGCGTCGCTGAAGAGCAGCGCCACGACGTCGGCGCTCGGAAGGGGCGGATCCGATTCGAAGGTCGGCGCCTGGAGCCGCTCCGTCGTGCCCGCCGCGCGGACGGTCACGCGGAAAGTCTGACCGCCGCCCAGCGTTCCGCCCGGCACGCGCACGCTCGTCTCTGCTTCGACGTCGAAAAACGGGTCGATGCGGTTGGGATTCGTAAAGTCGATCGTGCCGCGCGTCACCTTGTAGCGGCGTCCTTCGAACAGCAGCTCGCCGCGGTCGACTTCCGCGTGCCCGAAGAGCAGCGGCCGGTCGTAGGTGCCGCGCAGCTGCAGATCGGCGCTGGCGGTCATCTTCAGCAGGTTGTTGTCGACGTGCAGCGTCGAGGGAATCAGGATCTGGAGGTCGAACTTCAACGGCACGGCCGTCGCAACCGCGCCGCCGCCAGCGGCGCCGCTGGCCGTCCCACCAGTGGACGACCGCCGTGTCAGGTCGAAGAGGCTGCCCGGCGTGTCGATCCGCCGCGTCCACTCGGCGTTCTTCACGGTGACCGTCCCGCCGAGCGTCGGCGACTTGAAGCTGCCGTGGATCGTGAGATCGGCGTCGACGATCGACCGCACGCCTTCCGGATACCGCAAGTGCATGCCTTCGCCGCGCGCGGTCACATTCAACACGCCCGGCAGGTACCCCTCGAGGCCGATGCGCCCGCCAAATTGCACGCGCCCCTCGCCCATCGTCGCCTTCACGTCGTCGAGGCGGATGCCGCGCTCGTCGAAGTAGATAGTGCCGTTGATGCCGTCGAGCGAGTTCGGCAGCGAGAAGTGTCTGATGCGGCCGTCGGTGACCGTCGCGCTGCCCGAGAAGAGCGGATCGCGCAACGGGCCGTTGACGGCGGCCGTGAGCTCCGCACGGCCCGATCCGCGCACGTCGCGGAAGAAGCCCTGCAGGATCCCCAGGTTGGCGTTGCCCGCCGCCTGCAGCGCGATCTGCTGATCGTGCAGCCCGACCGTCCCCGACACGCGCAGCTCGGTGCCATCGCCCACCAGCTGCAGCTCGTCCACTCTGATGACGCGCTGATCGAGCGCGAGGTGAATCGGCGAGGCGTTCTTCAGCGCGTAGTCGAACATCCGCACGTCGAGGGTGTCGACGGTGGCGTCGACGAGCAGATGATCGACGTCCGTGAGCTCGCCGACGACGCGGATCGTGCCGCTGGCGACGGCGGTGTTGAACGGCGACAGACGCGGCTCGTACAGGCGCACGTACGGATCGAGCGAGCTGTCGTGGAATTGGAACGTCATCTCCGCGTCCGCCTGCGGCGTCAGCGCGATCCGTCCGGTGCCGTTCACCGCAAGGCGCGGCGACACGGCAGCCACGTCGCCGCTCAGCTCCTTGCCGCGCAGCGCCAGGGTGCCGGTGACGTCGCCGATCCCCTCCTCGCCGATGAACAATCCGTTCGCGCGAAAACGGACGTCGTACCGCGGCTGATCGAAGGTGCCGCTGCCGCCGGCCGTGAACTCCACGATGCCGGAGAGCGGCGGCGCTTTCGGAAACGTGAACGCCGAGATGCGCTCGACCGGTATGCCGCGGCCGTCGGCGTTAAACGAATAGGTCGAGTCCCACCCGACATACGCCGCGCCGGTGACGGTGCCGCCGTTCTTCTCGATCTGGATCCCGTCGAGCCGTATGCCAGCGCCGTCGAACCGCAGCGACGCGGTCGCTTTCTGAAACGGCTCGCTGTAGGCCGTGCCGCCGTCGATCGTCATGCCGCCGAAGCCGATGGGCCGCTCGTACTGGCCGGTGAGGTGGAAGTCTCCCGACAAGAGGCCGTTGATCGAATAGTCGTCGAGCTGAAACGCGTGACGCAGGCTGTCGATGTCGCGCCGCACGACGCGGAAGCGCGCGTTGATCTCTTCCCCGCGATCGTCCCGAGGGTATCCGAGGGAGAAGAGACCGTCGGCATGAATCTCCGCCTCGTCGAGCCGCACCACGGCGTCGGTCGCACGCACGTATCCGTTCTCGACGACGATGTGGCTGGTGCCGGAGCCCCAGAGCGTGTCCCACGCGCGCAGGTCTTCGCCGCTGAACAGGCCTTCGACGCGCGGCCGCTTGAACGCGCCCGTCATCACGCCGTCGAATTCGCCGCGGCCGCCGAACGCCACCGCGCCGGTCCGCGATCCGAAATCGGTGATGATGCCGGCGAGCAGCTGGTCGCTTTCCTGCCAGTCGCTGCTCGTCACGTGAAACGGAAACCGCGATCCTTCGCCCCACGCCGTGGAGCCCTGAAAGGCGACAAAGGTCCGCTCGGTCGCGAAGCGGCTGGGATCGACCTCGATGCGCGCCGGATCGAGCCGATACGTCAGCTCGCCGGCAATCGGCAGATGCACCGGCAGCGGAATCGGCGCGAAGGGTCCCCACTCGTGACGCGTGTGGTTGGCGTCGGCCGCGCGCGCGGCGGCCAGCGACGCCGTCATCGGCGACACGCCAGGCGGAGGCGCCACAACGACGTGTCCATTGCCGTGATGCTCGGCGAAATGACCGGCCGGCCATTCCAGGACGTTCGTGCCCGACGCCCGGCCGGCAAACCGCTGGCCGGGGAATTGCTCGAAGTCGGTGAAGGCACCGAGGTCGACGTCGGTGTAGGTCGCGTCGAAGCGATCGGTCGGCGTCACGGCGGCGCCGAGCGGTTTGATCGAATAGGTGAAGCGCGCGGCGCCCCCGTAGAACGACGATCCGGCGTCCCACACGTCGAACGCCGCGGGCGTCCACCGCAGCGAGCCGTACAGCGACGGGAATCGATAATCGTTGACACCCGCGAGATCGCTCTTGAACGCCCCGTGCAGATCGTGGCCGCCCTTGAACAAATGGAAGACGCCGGTGAAGTCGGCGTCGCCGTCGATGCGCCACGTCTCGTGCGCGAAGAAGATCTCGCGCATGCGCGGAAAGTGCACCCGCGAGTGGACCTGATACGTCTGCTCCGGCCAGTGCTTCATGTCGACCTCGCCGGAGGCGACCGTCGTGGCGCCGTCGGTCTCGAGGTCGATGCGCGGGATGTGGATCATGCCCTTGTCGATCGAGAAGCGCGCGCGCATGTTCGTCCACATCGGCACGAAATCCTGAATCGCGACCGTCCCGCCGGTGAACGTCGCCTCGCCGTGATACGGCGCGGGATAGCGGATCGTGATGTCGAGATTGCGCGCGATCGTGCTCCAGGGCTTCTCGTGATCGTCGAACGTGAACTGCCCGCGATAGGCGTGCAGCCATTTCAAAGTGACCGTCCAGTTGCTCTTCTTGCCGGTGTCGGGCTCGTCGCTCGTGAACTTGGGAAAGTTGTGAGCGTCCTCCCACTTCTCGACCAGCATCTGCCAGTCGGTCATCTCCACGCTCTCGATCGTGACCTCCCGGCGCAGGAGCGACGCCCAATCGAGCGTTACCGCCACATGCGTGGCCGTGAAGAAGGGACGATCCGACGGCTTGAGCCCCTCAATCACGACGTTGTCAACGAGCACGCGCCCGGTGAGGAGATGGATCGACAGCCGGCCGATGTGGATGGGGCGCTTGATCGCCGTGGAACCGCGCTCTTCCGCGATCTTGCGCGCGGCCGGCCCCAGATCGATCGTCACGAGGCTGACGAGCAGCACGGCGACGATCGCGGCGGCGATCATCAGGCCGCGGCGCGTCACGTGGATCGCGCGGTGTTCGAAGAGGCGGCGCAGCCGCGAATACAGCGTCACTGAATGACGACCAACAGGGCGCCGGCTTCGACCGACTGCCCCTCCTCCGCGTGAACCTCGGCGATCGTGCCGTCGCGCCTGGCACGCAGTTCGTTCTCCATCTTCATCGCCTCGACGACGACGAGCGGCTGGCGCGCGACGACGGCCTCTCCTGTCTTGACGAGCACGCGCACGATTTTGCCGGGCATCGGCGCCGCGATGCGCTGCGGGCCCGTGCTGGCATCCGCAGGGTCGCGACGTTGGCCGAAGCGCCGGCGTCCGTTCAGCCCCTGGAACTCAACGACCACCGGCGTCGTGCCGACGCGGACGATGAGCGGCTCGGGTGCGGCGTCGGGAGCGACGGTCACTTCGAAACTGGCGGCCCCGACGATCAGCGACAGGACCTGCGCATCGATGCGCACCGCGTTCACCTGAAACGGCCGCCCATCGATCGAGACGTCGAATCGGTCGCCCTCGCGGTGGACGACCACGTGGCAGATCGGAAGAGCACACG
>OCZT010004920.1_pt1 | contig 13384 bp, 14 predicted proteins | sample 1539031 | NCBI WGS metagenome assembly OCZT01 (sample SAMEA3539308, study PRJEB22396) | soil metagenome | biome: tundra; feature: field; material: soil | place: USA | collected 2010-05 | depth 0.15 m | reverse complement strand
TACTGATATCGTTAGATTAGTTAATGATTGGTCTATTGCTATGGGTTTAGCTATTGGTAATATGGAGCGTGATGTTGCTGAAGTTCTCCATCAAGTAACTACTCTTAAAAATGAAGATAGAACTTTCTTTGATAATTTAGTAGTGAAGAAGATGTTTAAAGAAGCTGATCATGAAGTATTGGATATGGTAGCCTCATGTGGTCATGACCATAAGAATTAAGATATTAGTTACTAGGCCCTAAGTACTTTATATATTGAGAATATAAGAAAATGGTAGTATCAGTTACCCAAAAAAATCCTAGTTCCACTAAGTTATATCTAGGAGATTGCTTGGATGTCATGCCAAGCATAAAAGATAAATCTATAGATGCTATTATCTGTGATTTACCCTTTGGAATTACCCAAAATTCTTGGGATATTGTTATACCCTTTGAGGATTTATGGCCTCATTACGAAAGAATTATTAAAGACTCAGGCGTAATTATTTTGAATGCGGTACAACCATTTAGTAGCGCCTTAGTAATGAGTAATCCAAAGTTATTTAGGTATGAATGGGTGTGGGTTAAATCAAAAATTACAGGGGTCTTAAATGCCAAGATAATGCCTGTAAGAAAGCATGAAACTATTTTGATTTTCTATAAAAATCAACCTACTTACAATGCTCAAGGATTAACTCTAAAAAATACTGAAACAAAGCAAGGGGGTTGTAGCACTAATTATGGTGCTAGGAATGAAGAAAGCTATATTCAAGAATATGAGAATTGGCCTAGGGACGTTCTTGAAATACCTAGTGAAGGATCATTAACCCACCCAACACAAAAACCTGTTGCATTATGTGAGTATTTAATAAAGACCTATACAAATAAAGGCGATTTAATACTTGATAATTGCATGGGGACAGGGACAACGGGTGTTGCCGCACGTAAATTAGGCAGGGATTTTATAGGCATAGAAAAAGTTGCTGATTTTTTTGAAATATCAAAATTTAGAATAGAGCCTAATATTTTAAAGCATGCAGATATAGTTTATATAGTCTAAATATAACTACTAAAATATTGAAATTAGAACTACAGTGATGGAAAGTAATATGATATGGTAATGACTACGGGACAGAAAAATTATTCAGATGTTCATTTTACAAATAGTATATTAGCTAAAAATATTATTGATCATTTTTCACCTTCTGGTAAATGCCTTGAGCCATTTAAAGGGGAAGGTTCTTTTTATAAACACTTACCTTCTGGTAGTGATTGGTGCGAGATTACTGAGGGCAGGGACTTTTTTGAGTATAAAGAACAAGTAAATTGGATAATAACTAATCCCCCTTTTTCTATAATGACTAAAGTATTTGAGCATTATTTTATATTAAGTAATAACTGCATTTTTCTAGTTCCTATTAGTAAATATTGGAGTTCTGCCTCTCGTCTTGCAGCATCTAAAAAATACGGGGGTCTTAAAGAGATATATCATACAGGTACAGGTAGAAAAATTGGATTTGATATAGGTTTTCCATTTGCAGCATTGCATTTTGTTAAGGACTATAAGGGGCCAATTACTGAAACTTATTTGGGTACGTGATGCTTATATCCAGTATTATTGCTGTAGAAAACAATCTAGCTAATATCCTAGTAAAGGCTTGGCAGGGCGTTTTTACGTCTTATATGACTCGCCTTCTTGTGGCGTTAAAAGCAGGGAATACTGATGCTGCTAAGAAAATCGTAGAGGACTTTTCTCTAAACTTTATGTTGAATGATTTACATAAGAGTTTAGATGCTTATACGACTATGGCCTTTAAGTACGGTACTCAACAGATAGCAAGCACCTCTACAGCAACGAATGACCTTCATAAAGAATCACTTATTCTATTTCAGAATTCTATTACTCAAAACGTAGTGGTTCAAGTTAAGAAATCCTCTTTAAAGGTAATAGAAAACTTTGGTAAGGTACAGAAGGCTGAGAGTATCTTAGATGAATTTAAAAGCTTTGCAGGCTCTGTAACTAGTGCTGCTGAACGTAATTTACGTATGGCTACCCAGCTTCATACTTCACGATTAGCTGCGTATGGGGCTACGGCTGAAATGACGGTATTAAACATAACGACTTATGTTAATAACGCACAACTTGATAAGAGATTATGTCCTGTTTGTAGAGTTGTTCATGGGCGTATTTTTAAGGTAGCCGACGCTAGAGCTAATCTACAAAAAATATTGCAGTTGAAAGACCCAGACAAGATTAAAGAATATGCTCCGTGGCCCCATGTTAATGAGGCTGAGAATATTTCTAGAATGTCTGCTGATGAAATGGTTATGGCAGGGTGGGCACACCCACCATTTCATGCCAACTGTCTTGTAGGAGATTCACAAATAACGTCCAGTAGTGCTATCACGAGTGCGTTTAAGCACTGGTTTGAGGGGGAGGTTATCACTATCGTTACTAGCCGTAATAAGAAGATTACCGTTACCCCCAATCATCCTATATTGAGTAGGGTTGGGTGGAAGGCTGCTCAAAATTTCACAGTTGGTGATGATGTGGCTTGCTGTGTCGGAACAAAATGGCCTACTGATGGCGCACCAGACAATCAGCAAATGCCTGCCACTATCAAGAATATATTTGACACGTTTGTTATGTCTAGCGGCGTGTGCTCCGGCCATGTGCCACGAACCTCCATAAATTTCCACGGCGACATTCCCCAAAATAAAGTCCACGTTGTAACCACCAATAGGAAATTGAGTGTCGAAACTTATTCCTTTAATTTCAAGCTCGGATTTAATGGCTTTCTCAATAGTGCTAGAAGTCTTGTTTCTAACATAATTAGTTTTGGCTTTTTTAAGCCATTCTTGCTCAGTAATAACATGACCGTCACAACTAGCGAGTTGTGCGTCTTTGATTTGGTCGATTCTTTGGGTAGGGGTCATATTAGCCCACTTGATAATTTCAGCGGCACTTTTATTTCTAATAGGAATGCCGTTTCTCTTGAGCAATCTAATGAGGGCAGTTCTGGAATATCCGAAAGTGCTAGAAAGCTGTACAACGGAGACTCTGGTGAGATAGCTTTCGATAATATCGTTAGTATTAGTAGGAACTATTTTAGCGACCATGTGTATAACCTTGAAACAAAAGAGGGGTGGTTTGCGTCTAACACCATCATAACACATAACTGCCGTTGCCTCGTTGTTAAAGTCTCTGACGTTCCTGAGCTTTCTATGGAAGCTAAACCATCTTCTATAATTTCTGGTGCTAATAATAAAAGATATGTTCCTAATAAATGGGACTTTGTTTCTACAGGGTTAGAAGACTCCCCCGAAATATTAGCAGCATGGGGTAAATCTTTTAATATTTCACCCATGCAGTTACTTTCACAGTTGTTTGGGGATGCTCCCGGTTTAATGACTCGTGATCTATTACAAACTCGTGGTTTCATGGCTAGTCTTAATCATAGAGATTTAGAGTTTGAAGTAAATAATATGATATTTGGTTCTACACATCCTATTGGGTTCAAGGGATCAATAAGTTTAGAAACTAAATCTGCGGTGTTAGATATGCTTGAGTTTGCAGAAGCTGATGCAGCTAAAGGTGTTGCAGTCCTAGGGTCATCTATAAAAGGTTTTGAGCTAGCAGGAATCACTGAAGTAAATATTAATGCTAATGTGGGACAAGGTTCTTTTGCTTTAGCAAGATTAGGATGGTGCCCACGTACCCCTGCTGAATGGGCTGATTTAAAAAATAATTACCTCTTAGAATCTTGGAAGTCTTTAAAACAAGATGTTCCTGATATGGTTAAAAATGCTGTAGATTCTATTCTTGCCTCTAAAGACCCTCAAGCCATTTGGGAACTTGCTGATATCGGGTATCAAGTAAACGGTAAAGGCCTTGGGCAAACGTTATTAGAAGATACCCAGTGGTGGGGTTCTCTTGATTTAACAGATACACACGCTATGCAGCGGTATCATACATTCATTGAATAAAGGTTTATATGGGTCTATTCTCTAAGTTATTAAAGAAAAAAGAAGCTCCAGATGAGCCAAGTAACTTTTTTCATTACATGAGTTCGGCAACAAAGAAGAAGTCTGACTCTAAAATATATGAAGCTATTTTTACTAGAAAAGTAAATCTAGATCAATATAACGATTTAACTGTAGCTAGATTAAGAGCGCGATCCGGTATCTCCTTAGAAGATGCTAAAGTATTACTGGGTTAATTAATTAGGAAGCCTATAAAGATAGTAACATACTAGACATTAAATTGGGGTTAAGATGGTTGGTAAAGTATTAGATTTAGTAGGTCAAAAATTCAATAGGTTAACTATTATTGAACAAGTGCGCCTAGAAAATCAACAACAAAGGCATTGGTTATGCCGTTGTGATTGTGGTACTGAAAAAGTGGTTGGTTCTAAGGAATTAAAAACAGGCAATACTAAATCTTGTGGTTGTCTTAATACTGAAGTACGTATCTCTTCAATGAAAAAACAGTTTACGACACATGGGGGGTCTAAAATTAAGCTGTATAACCTTTGGAAGTCTTTATTTAAACGTTGTTATTCTAAAACAGAACCAGCATATCCTAACTACGGTGGTCGTGGTATAAAGGTATGTGAACGGTGGCATGACTTTCTAAAATTTAAAGAAGATATGGGTGAAAGACCTGAAGGGTTATCTATTGATCGTATAGATAATGATAAAGAATATTCCCCTGAAAATTGTAGGTGGGCTACCCGTAGGGAACAAATGGCAAACATAAGGTCAAATAAGAATTTTAGACTTGCTTCAGGTGAGATACTTTGTCTAGCTGAAATATCTAGACGTTTAGAAGTTTTAAGGGCTACTATTAGAAAATACCTATCGAAGTATGGGCATTATTATGACTTGGTATTTAATGATGCTGTTCCCTATAAAGAAATACCTGTTCCTAAACAGTCTATGCTCGATAAAGCGTTAACAGCTAGGGACAATATTATTAAAAGATGTACTAAGCCTAATACTACACAATACAAAGACTATGGGGGTAGAGGCATTAAAATTTGTGATACTTGGTTAAGTTCTTCTGAAGAATTTGTTAAGGATGTTGGATTGCCTGCTGATTGGAGATTATCTTTAGATCGTATTGATCCTAATGGTAATTACGAACCCAGTAACGTCCGTTGGACTACTAAAAAGGTTCAAGCTAATAATACAACTAAAAATGTTAAGGTATGCTTACCTGATGGTAGTATTGTAAATATAGGACAAGCAGCTAAAGTGTTAGGTATTGGACACCATGCCTTACGTAGTAATTTGAAAAAATCCTCTAAATATTTAGGAGTTAGTTATGCCAAAGTATAATAAAGAATGCGTATTCAAAGCAGTAGATGAACATGAACACCTGATCTATGGGGAGGTCTATAGTCCTATGCGGCCCGATTCAGATAATGAAATAATGACCGCTAGTGATATTAAGAAAATGGCTCATGATTTTCTAAAGAATCATAAATTAGATCAAATTGATGTTCAACATGATAATAATTTGAACCCCGGTGCTTCAGTGGTGGAGAGTTTTATTGCAAGAAAAAATGATGACACGTTTATTGAAGGCTCTTGGGTAGTTGGAATCCATGTGCCAGATTCTGATACATGGGGACGAATACTTAAAGGTGAAATCAATGGTTTTTCCATTGAAGCGATGGTTACGAAGATGCCCCTGACTTTAGAAATGGAAATACCACCTGTTGTTAACGGTATAACTACTAAATCTGAAGATCATGAACATAATTTCTTTGTCACTTTTGACAATGATGGTAAGTTTTTAGGTGGTCGTACTAATGTAGAAAAAGGGCACTTTCATACTATCCGTGCAGGTACAGTAACAGATACTGCACAAGACCATAATCATAGATTTTCTTTTGTAGAAAATGCTTATACAAATCCTGTTCAAATGGCTAGCATTATGAAATCGGCTGCTGAATGTGGTGTGTTTCCGCATAAAGTGGACTTTGAAATGGTGCCTGAGGTGCAAGTAATTGCAGCCGTTGAAACACCTGTTGAAGCTGCTGAAGCAAGCACTGAGGTAGTCACTGAAATTGCTAAAGCGCAATTCCCTTTAGCTAATGGAAAGGGCGCTGATACGCCTAAAGATACAGAAAAAGACGGTGACGGTGATGATATTAAACTTAAGCCAAAGAAGTTTAAATTAGCTGTTAAAGAAGCTGTTTCTGAAGTGTTAAAAGCTATGGGTATTACTCCACCTGAAGTTCCTTCTGAAGTTGTTGAAAAGGGTGGTGCTGGTTCTGGTCGTAGAAATAAGAACGCTGCTCCCGGCCCTTGGGTAGTTCATAACACTGATACAGGTGAACTACATGCCGTACATCCTTCATATGGTAAGGCTATGAATCAAGCTGATTCTTTGAATGAAGCACACTTTAATCACCCTGATACAGTACCTGATAAGTATGGCATGGTCAGTGGTAAGTATGGTGCTATGGCTAAATCTACATGGGATGCCCAAAATCCTGTATCTAAGGAAGAATAATGTTTCTAGATCAATTAAATGCTAGATTAGCTATTCAGAAAAAATCTAAAGAAGTTTTATCCCCTTTAGAAAAAGTTACTAAAGCTATTCAATCAGATGCATTAGCTAATTCTTCTTATTTAGTTCAAAAAGATTGGGCTAAATGGAATGAAGAAAAAGCTCATAATGGTGTAGGTGGTAATGAAGCTAATCCAACTGCCCATAAAGAGTCTATCCCCCGTGGTAAGCGTGATGAATCTAACCATCAAAAAGAATTGAATTCTGATAATTGGCATACTAAAACTATGGCTCAACACAGAGATAAATCTAATGATGCTTTAAGATTTATTCAACGTGATGCCCATGATGCTGAAAGAGCTAATCCTACAGGTCATAAAGCTGGGCAGTATCTTGACGAAATGCACTATGCTGGTATGGAACTATCCGCTAGAGCTAAACATGCTTCGGGTAAGAAATAATCTAAATTAAGGCATTAGGAAGCCTGATATCCTCGATAATGTTACTTGTTTCTTATAAGTCACATTAAGAGGTATATATGTCCCAGAAACCCCACGTTGTAGACGTTGGACTTGAAATTGATGGTTTAGATGGAACCACTACTCAAGTTCTAAACGGTATAGCTGATCCTACAGTTTCACCCGGTGTAGAAGCTCCAATCAGTTCTTCTTATACTCGATCTGTTTCACAGGGTAATGGTATGTTTACCATTACTGTGTATGACAAGATTGGTCCTTTAAACACAGATTGGTTAGCTCGTGTATCTAGTTCTGCAACGGGTAGTATTGATACTATCGGTACTCCAGATGATGGTACGTATTCCGATGGTTTATTCCAATGGACACCCTCAACTAAAATCGCTAATGCTGAGGCAGACATTAACGAATTTTTAGCTTTGATGGCTCCAGCACCTGCACCTAATTTAGCAAGTATTTCAGCTAGTTCTTCTGGTGTTACTGGTAAGTTAAGCTTTGATACTACTCATACCATTACTGGTTATGCTTATGACGCTACAACTATTAATACACAAGTTGCTGCTTCAGGTAATAACTTAGGTATCTTTAATGGTAGTACAGCAGTCTCTGGTATTCTTAATAGTGCAGTAGTGGCGCAAGCTGCGGGTTCTTACCCTGCTAAAGCTTTTGGTAATGCTAATACTGGTACTTTAGAAATTCGTGTTAACGGTGTTCTTCAGCATACTTCAGCTTCTTTAGCTACCTTTGCTTCTGGTGATACAGGTTCAGGAACTTTCTTTACTTTATCAGCGGCTGCTGCTTGTCAATTTAGTAACGGGAATACTTTTGCAACTTTGCAGTATAGAACAGGTACTTTCACAGTAGCTGCTGCTCAACAACGTTTTGGTTATAACTACGTTGAAATCAGGCATGTAACTGCTGGTGGTACGTTCACTACTAATCAGTTCTATTGGTATAACAGTATGGATCAGACAGCTATTGCGGCTGCTGGTTTAACTGCAACGCCAACAATGGGTACGACTCGTTATTTATCTGGTGTTCAGTTTTATAATGCAGGTACCGTTACTTTAACAGGTACTGTAAATAATGCCTATGCTGACGTTTATAGTGCTTCTGCTTCTACGGTAGCTTATGCATCTTCACAAGCTACGTTTGCTCCTGCGGCATTACCTGCAATTAGTATTAATACTGCTAGCTACACGGTTAATGTGACTGGTACATTGTTTACTACTTTGCGTTTATTAAATGTCTCAGCTAGTGCTACGATGGCTGTACTTCACCCTGTTAAGGCCACGTATAACTCTGCTGCTATGAGTACAGCAACGATGTTATATGACCCTATCACTTCTGGTACGGTTCTATTTGAAGACTTCAACGTTGAAACATGGCGTACCTCTTCAGTACAAGCAAGTGCAGCAACTGCTCCTGCTTCTTATGATAGTACTGTTAATGTGTCTACTGGTGCTGGGTTACAGTACTACAACAGTCAATTACGTTACCCTACAGGAGATTTTAGGTCTGTAGCTAACGGGGGTTCTATTACTTTTGCACCTGCTGGTAATCCAAATTACACAGGGTCTACAGGTACTAAGACTATTATTCGTGCTGTTCAAAACACCTCAGGTGCTACGAAGGCTAACTTCAAAATGAACCTAGCTGGTTTGACTACAACCTTCGCGGCTGTAGGTACTTTAACAGGTAATAACCTCTCTGTTGAAATGAAGTTCCCAACAGGCTCTTTAAATGCTGGTACAGGTTGGTTGGATGCTTACGCAGACTTTGCAACTGGTGCTTGGGCTGATGGTAACGGATGCCGTGCAGGTTCTTATGGTAATGGTCGGTTATTAGCAACTGATTGGGGGATGACAGTAGGTACTAAATCTATCGCAGCTAACGAATGGGTTTATTTCCGAATAACGGCTCCTGCTAGTTGGACAGGGTATCTCGATTCAATTACCTTTACATGGCTATAAGGAGATACCAAAATGTCTTTAACTACTGCAACAATGGCATCAGCGGCTCTTAAAAAAGCCTTAGGTTTCGCAAACACTGATGTATCTAAAGCTATCTCTAATGAACAGTATAGAACAGGGTTTTCAACCTCGTTATCTTCTGTATTTGGAGATGCTGTTCCCGTCAACCCCGCTAAGACAAATCTTTACGATACTACCAATGGTGTAGTTGAGTTTGTGCGTCTTCAGATGACACTTGATCCTACCTCTAATGGTCATGCCTACTTTGCATCATTACCTGCTGCATATACTACTAGTTCAACTAACCCTCTGAAATCTTCAGATACAGTTAATTACGCTAATGGTAAACGTCTGGTTGATACTGCTGGTGTGATTCAAATTGTTCCATCTTCTTTTGATCCTAAATATGAAGTTATCCCCTATTCTGGTGGTACTGCTGTAAAGGGTTCTGGAACAGTTATCCCTCCTGCTGATGCTCGTGATTGGTTCATTGATCCATATAACGGGGTATTCTTCCAACAAGGTTCAGGTGCTGACTCTGTAGTTAGCTACATTGAATGCTATATCTGGATTGGTGGTTTCTTAACTGACCGTCTTTCTTTATTGCATTCTGGGTCGTTCACTAATACCTCTACCGTGGCACTACTGAATACTCAGTATTATGTAGTTGACTCTCAGACAGCCATCCTTGATCCTAATTTCACTGTAGCATCTTGGTATGTATCTGCTCAGTACAACGATCAAGCTTTTATTACTCAAGTAGAAGCTATTCTGCGTAATGGTGTGGTGAAATTTAATATGTACGGTACGTTATCTGTCGGGGCACCCCTATTTAAGATTGATTGTCAGGTATTTAATAACTCTACGATTCAGTTAGTAATAAAACCTACAGTTAATAATCTTACAGTAAATGCAAAACGCCTTGCCGTTTACTGATTTTAAGCTAGGTATAGTCAATATTAAATATTGACTAATAAAATCAGGAAGTCCCATTATGCTGTAAAGTGTCATGGGACTTTCTTATTTGTGATATTAAATGTTTGCTTCAATTTTAAAAGGTAAGGTACAAAAAAATGGCGGTGGCTGGGCGGCTTATTGGGCGCATCACCCGCATCAGGTAAAACAAAACCAACAAAATAGTCAAGAAGCATTACAGCATTTACATGAACAACATGCTCGGCAAGCGGCTGAGGATATCGGTCATTCTCCTATTGAAGATTCACAAATAACGCATAGTGGTAATTCCACTAAGATAAAAACGGCACAGTCTTATAAACTAGCTCAAGGTGTTATTGATCACTTAGCTAGTAAAGGTTTTGAGAGGAAAGAAATGTCTAGAAATGGTACAGATACCATTCAGACTATGGAGCATCCAAAGACCAAAGAAAAGATTAAAGTTGGTCACTTTAATGGTTTTAGCAGTGCTTTAACGGGGAAGGGTATGCCCTCTCGTGTAGAGATTTCACATGTGCAATAAGGAATAATTATGAGTAACTGGGCTGATTGGGACGCAAAGCATAAAGATGTTAAACAAAGAGCTAAGAATAACTTTGTTGGCTTTAAACGTAGAGAAGGTATGCCTCAAGAACATGCTGAATCTGAGTTTGATCGTATTCATGCTGCTGGAAGCCCTGAAAAATATATTGCCTCCCCACGTATTGGGGCTAAATTCCCAGCTAATAGGCAAGAAAAGCATGGTCACGTAATGCACTTCGAGAATGCTTATAACCATGCCTCTTTTGAAGTGCGTAAGATGGAATTTGCTTTGCTTATGAAGGGTGTTAAACCTGAGGTACCAGTGCAGGTAATTGCATCCCCTATTGCTAATCCAGTATCTGAAACTAAGCCCGGATTATCGGCAGCTTTTAGTAAAGAGTTTGATGATTTTAAGTTTATTCTTAAAGGTACTGAAGGTAAGCATTGGAAATGGCACGGTAATAAAGGAAGTATTGCGGCTAATGTGTTTGGTGGTGCTTATAAGGGCACTCATAATGCTGACGTGAGTAGATTTACTAAGACATATCCTGCTGGTGAAAATGGTGCTGCTTTAGCTGCAACACATGCTCAACAACTTCATACTCATTTAACTGCTAATGGCTTTCAACATACTGGGACTACTACTGAGAATATGCCTTGGAGAAATTCTACAGAATCCAATTATCAACATCCTGACGGTACACAAGTACAGTCTATGGTGAATCAGGCTAAAGATGCTAGTACAGAAAATGGGCATGGGTTTTCTGTGTATCATGCTGCTGCACCTGACACACCTGCTGCACCTCCACCTGCAAAATCCCCAGCAACGGCTCCTGCGGCTGCTCAGGGCGTTAATCACCCCTCTGACCATATGGCAGTAGCCAATACAATTTTGTCTCAGTATGGAGGCAATAAATTTAGAGCTATGACAGGAGCGCACTCTTTTATTGCAGGTAAAGAAAAGGGTGGCTCTTTAACCATGAAGTTACCTAAAACTAATGGTGCTACAAAGGATGTTAAATACGTTAAGACCGTACATGATCCGGCTACAGATACCTATGATGTTCATATGCTTGGTCGTACTGGTGATGTAAAGCATAGTGCCTCTGGTGTATATGGTGATCAACTGCAAAGTCACTTCACACACCATACTGGTTTAGAGACACATCTTTAAGGATTGCCATGTTTTTAGAACAATTAAATGCAAGACTTAGTGCTAAGAAACAAGAAGAGATTAAACCTTCTTTATCTTTTAATTATGTGCCTACAACAAGCGATTTAGTACAAAAGTTTGGTAAACCGGGTATGCATCATGGGGTACATACACAAACTAATTGAGTACGCTCTGCTGATAAGGTTAAAAACCCTAATGATAAAGTTTTAGGTAAAGGTACTAAGGTTTTTGTGCGTGGTTATTCTGGGGTCGGTGAAGTGCATCATGTTCATCATAGTGAGGCTGTTAAAGTGAAAATGCCTAATAACCTTCATATTGAAGTCCCTATAGCTCATTTAGAACATGCAGGTAATGCCTCTTCTAGTACTCGCGGTATGAATGGTTAAGTTAAATAATGTACGCCAAAATTCTTAAGTATGGTTTATCTGGTGCAAAGCCGGGGGTAACTCGTCCTGCTGCTATGGACGTGCCTACTTCTGGTGCGGCTCCTATGTCTGCGTCTAAACCACAAAGACCGGATTACGCTACCCAAGGTGGTTTACCACAATCCCCCGTTAATACCCTAGGTAGCCCAAAGCCTAGAATCAATAATAGAAGTTTAAGCGGGTTAATGACTAGAACCCGAAATAATACCTTAGGTGGTAGCAACAGGAGTAATAATACTTCTCAAAGCTCTACTCAAGGGTCTGGTAATAATGCAACACATCCTACTAAAGCTACGGAGTAAATATGTATTTAGATCAATTAAATTCTCGTCTTGCAGTTAAAAAGCAAGCATCATTAAATAACCTCGATAAATTAGTACAAGCTGTTGAAGCTCAAACATCTATTGAATCTACGGTTTTTAAATCTGGTATTAAAGGTATGCATAAAGGGGTTCATAGGGACTCTCTTGCTAATCTACATAAACGTGCAGATGTAGAAACTGGTAATAGCCAACGTCTTATGGCTGGTAACTACCCTACAGGGGATCATGCAAGTCAATCTAATATTCATGAAGATTTAGCTGCTGCCTTTAGATCACATGGCTTAGAAAATCCTGCTGGTTATCATGATAGATTAGCTGTTGCTCATGATAAAAAAGCTGGTGGTGATGGTTCTGGTTTAGCTCAAAATAACGTGGCTAAAGAAGAAGCATTTAGTATCTGGAAAGGCTTAGGTAAAGGCTCTGGTCGTGGTCGTCCTGCTGGCAGTAAGAATAAAGCTAAAGGTGGCTCACCAGCTACAGCGGCTGCATCTACAGAACCTAAACCAAATATCAATAATGAATCTGGTTATGGTCATAATGCTGAAGATGTTGCGGATGCTTTTAATCATAGTGGTGGAGTTATGTTGGGTGGTACTAATTTCACCCCTAATGTAATGATGCATAAAGATAAAGCTCAAGCTCAACTTCATGAAGGAGCTATGCATGGTCATTTACAAGATTCTGGTTTTAAGCAAGGTAAAGTTGAACAAGATGGTGGTGTAACTCGTACTGAATATACACATCCAAATGGAACTAAAGTAACATTAAATGCTGGTTCTTCTGGAAGTAGAAACTTCGTTGGTTATCACCACGAAACTCCAGAAGGTCGTGCTGCTGATTTTGGTAGTAAGCCTAAAGCTACTGCACCAGCTAAAGAAACACCTGTAGCTAATCCTACTGTAGCAGCAGGTAATACTCCTAAATCTTTGCCAGCGGCTGCTAAACCTAGAAATCCTTCAGCGGTTAATGCAGATGGGTCAGTAGATTCTGTTAAGTTTAAAAAAGGCTTAAGCAAAATAGCTGGTCTTACAGATATTAA
>OCZT010004919.1_pt1 | contig 13384 bp, 16 predicted proteins | sample 1539031 | NCBI WGS metagenome assembly OCZT01 (sample SAMEA3539308, study PRJEB22396) | soil metagenome | biome: tundra; feature: field; material: soil | place: USA | collected 2010-05 | depth 0.15 m | reverse complement strand
GAATTACTATTATTTAACTAAAATAATTACGGATGAAAACTCATTTTTTTCTTTTTCTCCTGCTTTCAGCCATAATTTCATCAGGTTGCGGTCAAACTAAAAGTCCGAATTCTGATTCATATACTGAGTCGCAAATCGAAGAAGATTTTTTGATAACCAATTTGGAATTACTGGGGAAGATATGGGGTTTTTTAAAGTATCATCACCCTGAAGTTGGAAAAGGTAAATATGATTGGGATAATGAACTGTTTCAGTTTTTGCCAGAATTCATGAACGTAAACGATACCAGGCAGCGGGACGAATCACTACTTCGATGGATAGAAAAATACGGTGAATTGCCTGTATGTACGACCTGTAAGGAAACAGCCGATGCTTATCAAAAACCTGATTTTTCATGGGTTGAAAACGGAAATATGAGCGCTGTCTTAAAAAAAAAGATAAAAGAAATCTATCAAAACAGGCACCAGGGAACTCATTATTATATTAAGAAGGCGTACTATGATGGTAATCCTGAATTTATAAACGAACAACCTTATTCAACTTCTTTTCCCGACAAAAATCTTCGTTTATTGGCGTTGTATCGGTACTGGAACATCATCCAATATTTTTTCCCGTATAAGTATTTAACGGACAAAAATTGGGATGAAGTATTGAGAGAATATATTCCTAAATTTATTAATGCAAAAACGGAATTGGAATATCAATTGACCGTACTTCAACTTGCTGGCGAAACCAATGATACGCACGCAAGACATTTTCTAGGAGCAAATGAAATAGACTTATTGAGAGGAACAAGGTATGCGCCTTTTCGGACAAATGAAATAGACTCATTGAGAGGAACAAGGTATGCGCCTTTTCGGGTTCGGTTTATTGAAAATAAATTAACAGTAACTGACTATTTCAAGCCGGAATTGAAAGAAACTGCAGGTTTGGAAATTGGCGACTTCATAACCCATATAAACGGCAAGGAGATAGAATATATAATTGACAGTATCAAATCATATTATCCGGCATCGAACGAAGCAGCAAGAATGTATTACATCGCACCCGATTTGGTACGTTCGAATAATCATTCAATTCATATTGTCTATAATTCTTCAGGAACAATAAAGCAAAAGGAATTAACATTGTATGAAAGGTCTGATTTGAATATGAACGAAATAAGTAATAAATTATCTTATGACAGTATCATGATTGATAAAGATTCTATGTTTATCGGATATATTACACTTGAAACCATCAATGAAACAGAAATATCCCATATTAAAAAGTCTTTTATGAATGCGAAAGGAATCATCATTGATATTCGGAATTATCCTGCCACTTTTGTACCTTTTTCATTGGGGAATTATTTTACTTCGAAAAGAAAGCCTTTTGCGAGATTTACAACAGCAAATTTAAATAATCCGGGAGAATTTAATTTTAGTCGTAATGTGTCGTTTTTAGATAATAACGCAGGAAACCGATATAGCTCTAATATTTTTGAAACACCTAGATCAGAAAAATATTTTCAAGGAAAATTAGTCGTCATTGTGAATGAAGAAACCATAAGTCAAGCCGAATATACCGCTATGGCATTCAGGGCTGGAGATAATACTGTTATAATTGGCAGCCAAACGCAGGGAGCTGACGGAAATATATCATTTATCCCGTTACCGGGCGGATTAAAAGCCGGGATTTCAGGTATTGGTGTTTATTATCCGGATGGGAGAGGAACTCAGCGTATTGGCATAGTTCCGGATATTGAGGTAAAACCTACCATTCAAGGGATTCGGGAAGGACGAGATGAACTCTTGGAAAAGGCGATTGAAATTATAAAAAATGAGTAAAGTATGAACCTTGTCCGGTCCGCGGGAATACTTGTCTTCCGCCTAGGCAAACAAATTGATGCTTAACGATAATGTCGTAGAGTCAAGCGCTCAAGACTTATTGTATCTTGATTAATTACAAATTCTTAAAAATAGCCAGGACTGAAAACCTTGACAAAATTCTCTCTATAAAAACCGATGTGTAGTTGGCAGCGTTTTTTGCTCTCCGTTTATAAAATGTACTGTGACAAGTAACTTCGTTTTTACTACCGGGACTCATACGTAATCGGCTTTACTGAGACAAGACAACTAGAGTCCGCTTATCGGGACTATCAGAATAATTTCAACAGCCACTAACCCTAACTCCGACGGTATGTGTTATTGCCTTCGGCCAAGGCCAGCCCCCGCTCAAGTGGTGTCATGTTTTTTGAATCTGGATATAGCGACGATTTAATGACGTAAACTGTCCTTCTTACCACCCTTTCAAAAAACACGCCACCACCCGCAGTTGACGGCAACAACACATACCGCTTGACCGTTAGTGGCAAGCGTACCGATATGAGAATCTGACTTTCACTTTTGGCACCAATTTTGTGAACTTATATTAAACCCTGAATAATGAAACGGATCGTATTTGTAATCAGCATTTTCTATCTTTTTCAAACTTGTACTAAAGATAACAGCAACCAGTTAAAATGTGATTGTTCAAAAGGCTATCCCCCACCTGAACCAATTTATTGCCCGGGACAACTTTGCCAAAGTGATAACTGTCAGACATATTTCGGCATTTGGAAGGAATTATTTCTTAGCAAAAATCAAATGTCCCAGGAGTACTTTGATAATCACATAATTCTATGTAGCTCCACAATTCATAATTGGAATGATGGAGCTTCATTTGAGATTTACTATAAGGTTAAGATTGGATGGGTAGAGTACAGACTTTACGATCAATTCATAATATATATTGCAAGCAATATTTGTCCGGGATTAACTGTACCTCGATATGTCCTTCTTTCTAAAAGTCAGATAGATACTGTATTAAATGGAAATTATTTCAGTTCACAATTAGGTAGAATTACTCCAGTAAATGAATTGAAATTTCTCTCGGCAGTAGATGCAATGAATGCATTAATACGTGCATCTAATGTTGATATGTTTTGTATTGGTTCGGTCTCTTTTCAACAAAGATCATTCGATAAATATACTGCTGGTCATCCGTATTTTATAGCTTCAGGCGTACTAAACTGGAATGAAAATAGATGTATCGAGGGTTCAATTGACCTAATAACTGGTGAAACTTCTGTCAATGAGAATACTTGTTATATTTTATTTTGTTTTTCGAAAAGAACCCAAATAATGCAACCTGATGGTCGGACAAAATCCATTGACAAAATAAAAAGCGGCGATAAAATATTATCATTTAATTTGAATACCATGAATGTTGAAGAGGATATTGTTCAAAAGGTAGATTCAGTTATTCATAATGGCATAGTTACTAAAATGTTCAATGATATGACAATAAATGAGAACACCTTTGACCACCCATATTTTGTAAAAGGAAAGGGTTGGTGTTCATTTAAACCCAAAGAAACGGTGGATAAATATAAAATCAAAACCTCTCAACTACAAATTGGTGATACTTGCTTCAAATATCATAACAACAAATTAAACGAAGTGTATGTAAAATCAATCACTGAAAAAACTGAATCCACAATGACATATAATATTAGTAGCTTAAAGAGGAACAATAGTTTCTTTGCTAATGGGATTCTGGTGTCCAACGAGGACAAATACTAATAAAAGCAAGCCACTAACTCGGACGGTTTAATTAATTGCCTTCCGTAGCCCGGACAGCTCCGTAGTTAGCCCCCAAAGTCTATGCGATTAAACTCCATTCAACTTATTAAATTCTGTGGCACCTTGACTGTTTCGTCTCGGGACAGAGTCAGTAGGGCTACGGGCCGACGCGCAGTTGTCATGGTTTTTGCATCGCCATCTGGACAGTTTTATCGTGTCGTAACAAATCCTGCCCACTTATCGGGACCACGCCGTCAAGACAGTTTTATCGTGACACCAAAACTTATCCCCACTTACCGGGACTGGCAAAAAACGCAGCACCTCGACGCAGACGGCAACTCATTAATGCAACTTGTACCATCGTTGTGTTTTGATACCTTACCACACAAAAAAGCAAGGTCGGAAAGTCTACCTTGCTCGATGTTAGTTGGTAACTTGATATTGGCATATTATCAACCTCGACTTTATACGAGCTTGATTTTCTATCACCACCTTAGTAACTAACCTCAGTTGTAAAACCTTCAAAGTCGGTTGACCGACTTTGAACGATCTTAGTAACTAACCTCAGTAAGTAATAAAAAAAATGCCTACCTATTATGGTAAGCATTAAATAATAATAAATAATTCTATTAAACAATTTTGGATAAAATATAAATAAAATTACGAATCATTTTTTTCTCTATTTTCTCTATTCTCTTTAGCTCGTTCAGCTTCTTTTGGGTGTGCTTTTAACCAGTTTTCCAAATCTTTTTGATATGCTTCGTTATACTTTATTTTTTTAATTTCTGCATCTGTGCCGTATTTCATTTTAAATTTTTTAAAATATTCTTGAAAATCGGAATCATTTTTAAATTTTAATGCATCGTATCGGTGATCCCACTTATAATTTTTATCATTCTTTATTTCGGTATCATTTGTACCGAATTTATTTTCAACAATCTTTTTTTCTAGTTCTTTTATGTCAATTTCAAAATTTCTTACACCTACCGAAGTATTTGAATAAGCACCGTCTAACACAGGTGCAACATCTGAAATCATAACAATTTTTGATATTATTCGGCATATTGTTCCATCAGAATCCCTGTAAACTTTTTCACCATCAGGTGCAACCTTAAAACTAAAACTGCTTTCCGTAACCTCATTAGCTTTTACCATTTCTAAAACCTCATTACCCAATGCAGTATCTTTAGCAATAAAAGTATATTTTAACCCTTTTGAATCAACTGTTAGCTTCAAAGTGCCAATGCCTTTATTACTTCTTGCTAAAATACCTTGACTATCAGAATGCATCCATCTGCATTTTACATCTTGACTATCAATAAATTTTTGTGTACATGCTTCAGGTAATATCATTTCTTTAAATGATCCTAATCTGGTGCTCCATGTATTAAACACTATCCCATAACCATAAATTTCTCTTCCTGCTGCTGCTAGTCCTGTTCCTGCTCTTACTTCCATTTTAATATGTATTAATTCTGGTGCTTTGTCCAAATTTTGGACGCAGCACTTTTTAAGTTAATTTTTATAAATATTTTCCAATATTTTCTGTCTGCATTCAGCTTCAGCCATGGCAACCCAAACACATTTGCTCAATAGTGTTTCAAAATTGATATCGTCAAAACATAAGTTTTGACTTGCTAAGATATCAGTCAATATATTTCTTACTGAATTTTTATTTAATTCATACCTGCACCTTATTTTTTTATCATTCATTTCAGTTAGTTATTATAATAATTATTTAAGAATAATATTGAATCTCGTATCATGTCCGAATATGTCTTGCTGTGATACTTTTTGATAGCTCTCAAAGCATTATATTCACTTTCAGTTAACTTTATACATAAATTTTTACTGTGCTTCTCAGCTGTTGTTTTATACCTTTTATCAGAAATAATTTTAGTCATTTCAATATCAGTTATCAAAGTCGTTGGTTTCGACTTTGATTTTTTATCATTTTTTACCATTTTGTTAAAGTATTTAACATATTGTGTAATCTATGTTCGTCCTTTTCCATTGTATAAGTGTCCAAAGCAATTCGTATGCTGTAAAATTCATTTGTGTTCGGTGCATAATCTTTATACAAATCATCAATTAATTTTTTTACTGTAGCTGTGTGTTCCTTTGATTTTTTTGTCACCAATTTTTCAGAATATTTTTCATTTAATAAATCTGAATAGTTTTTGCATTCTAATAATTCGTTTATCTGTAAACCCTGCACAAAGTTCTCATTTGTAAAATTATTTAACCACCACTGTATTGAATCATAATTAAAATTCTGGGCAAATCCCCATTCAATAGGATAATATGTGTTTAAATATTCTCTGATCACTGCACCACTGCCTATAAATAAATCCTTTGCTTCCCCTGCTTTCATTTTTGCCAACCAATCAATTTTACTATTAATTTCATTAAATGCTAAAGTCCACATTGTTTGTGTATTGTTTTTTACATCACTTGTTAAGCTAATATTATGATCATTCTTTAATTTTAGCAATACCACCCTTGTCTTGGTGTCTAAATTTTTATTCAAATAATCCAATAATTCTTGAATCTTATTTTTGCTTAAATATCTGTTATCCGGCATAATTGTAATTTTTTATTGTTTTAACTCATTATTTAATTCTGCTTGTTCTGTTATCAGTTCTTTTAAATGCTTATCAGCATTTGATAATTTATCAATTATGTTAACATTTTCCTGTTCTAATCCCTTTAGTTCTTTTTCAGCAATTCTAACCAGTTCATTTGTTAATTGTAATTGCTGCAAATTCTCAATATTTTGCCTTATTTTTGCCTTTTCTTCAGGACTTTGATTAATAATTCTATCCTGTTCAGCTTTTAACTTATCTGCTAAAGTTTGCCTTTCAGCAATCTTTTTTAGTTCTGCCTCTAAATTTGCTTGTGCTTCAGCTTCTGCCAGTTCTTTATTAATCTTATCCTTTGCTGCCTGTGCTTTATATAATTCTTCTTCAGCTTGTTTAGCTATCAATCTAGCTTCTTTTAGTTGTGTTACTGTTATGGTCATAATAATAATTTAATTGTGTTATATTTTTCAAGTTCATCCAATGGTGAACTTGATATTTTAATATAAATATAAGCAAAACAGAAAATAATGTAATTATTCTAACAAAAAATGATCATTACGTTAATTGTACGTATGTAATTTACGTACAATAACACTTTAAATTTCAAATGTTCAATTGTGGGGAAGTTGCCGTTGGTCTCATTTGGACTAACGGTGAATTTACCATCAGCACATTTCAGATTCCCCTAAATTTAGGGTAATCGTTTTTACCTGCCAGTTTTACTGATCCGTTTTGCAGCTTCGAAGCACTCATTATGATCTGAAAATGTTAAAATTTTGCCTTTATATACCAAATAAAATTTAGTATCATTTTCAAATACCTGCACTCTTAATCCGTTATTTCTATCATCATATATACGGTTATATTTATACACTTTTTCTAAACTGATCTTTGGTGCTTTTGGTGGTGCTGGTATTGCATTTTTATTATACTTTGTCATTTCCCGTTCTGTATATTATTAATTGCTTCAAATGTTAATCTTAGGTATTCTTTTGTTATTTTACCTGTGTTAAATGCTTCCAGCACATCGTTAAGACTTTCCATAATTGGTGTTTTGCTTCTTTTTAATTCTCTTTGTGCATAATCAATGAAAACAGTAATTAAAGCATATTGGTTTTGAATGTTAAAGCATATATTATTAATCTTTTTTAGTTCTGCCAATAATTCAGCATTATTTTTGAATGTTTTACCACTTAATTCGTTAACTATTTCGGGAAATGCTTTTTTAAATTTAAATCCTTTATGTTTTTCAATTTCTGTTTTATTAGTATTACTAATAAGTTTATGTGCAGCATTAATTGATATTTCTTTTTTATCAACCCTTTTTATAAGTTCTTTATCTCCCGAATTATAAATTACTTTAATTTTCCACAATGTATCGTGACTTGTATGAGTATACAAACAAGTTAATTCGTTTGGTTTTTTTTGCCGTTCATCAGAATCAGATGAACGGATAAATTTTCCTTTATTATCCCTGTTTTTAGGTAAATAGTTGCTCATTTGAACGCATTATCAACTATCATGTTATTTGTAATTTCTTTTAACATTTTGCTATATTCAATATTAAAATATGCTTTTGCACCCTCACTTTCAGGATATTTAAATAATCCGTATTGCTTATTTATGATATTTGTAACATTCCGTTTTAATTCAACTTTTTTAGTTTCATTCAAAAATTTCATTTTATCCACCGAATGCTCCAATGATATTTGCCTGTTTACGTGTTCAGGTGTTTTTTTAACCTTCTTGTGCTTGTAACTTTTGCCAATTTTATTTATTGTTTCCATTGCTTAAACTGCTATTAATGTTCTTTTTATAATTTTTTATAAAATAATTTTTAACGATTTTTATAATTATAATATGGGTATACTTTTATTAAAATCTTTAGATAATTTAATAGTTAGTATAATTTCATCTATTAAACTTTTTGACCATAATTTTATTTCAAAATTATTTCCTATAATTTCCCATCGTTCTCCCTCACTTTTTCCAATATAATTAAATTTTATATCTTCAATTTCTGTTTTCTGCTGGTTAAAATGTTCTAATCGTTTTTTTTCGTTTTTAAAATATTCTAAATAACTAAAACATATATTTTCACTTATTCCACCTAGATAATCACCATTACGATTTATATGTTTTGTTATTATTGTTTCTGTCTCGTTTTGCCTAATTTCTGTTCTTTCCATTTTCGTAATTATTAATAATTTTATTTTTATTCACAATTGTAACCGTATACTTTAAAAATCATATAATTAGCAATTGCCCTTTTGCCGTTATTTATAAAATTTTCAATGCTGTTTTTGCCGTTATCAAAATTTTGTAACATATAATCAAATTTTTCGTCACATTCATCCACTGTATATTTATTTGATACACTGCTAATGGTATGGTAAATTTCCCGTCCTGACTCTCCTAAACTTGCCAAACTATATCCATAACTAATCCAATCACCATAATCATTTGTAATATCAATGCTATTTTTATTTAAAAAATCCGCAACATATCTACTTATTAAAAAATCATTATCGGAATTAATTTCTGCTAACCTTGTTGATTCTGAGGTTAGCACTTTTTTATATTCAAAATCACCTTTATACTGCCAAATAACACTATTATCATTTTTATATAAGTTGTCCATAAAAGGCAAATAACACATTCTTGGAATATCTTTGCCAGACTTATCTGATACTATCCCAAATCTTTTTAAATAGGAATCTTCTAATTCAAAGTATAAGTTTTGCCATTTTAACGCATCTTTTAAATTATGTTTTATAATCAGCTTTAGACCGTCCCCAGAAGGTGAAACAAATAATAAATATGTTAAATTATCATTTTTTAATTGCTGAAAAACTTCTTTTAAATTCTCTAACTTATCAATGTCCAGTACAATAAGTCCACTCATTTTTTTTATATCTTCAGCTTTACCAGTACCGCCAAAAGTACCGCCAAAAGTTATTGCTGGAAATGTTTCTAATTTCTTATCACTAATTTCTTTTTTTGTTGCTTCGGGGTGTGCTTTTAAAAATGCCCTGTAATTTGTTGTTTTTAGTTTTAATTTTTCATTAGTTGTTACCCATTTCAATAACCTTTCTAATGACTGTGGACTATGTGTGCCCCTGTTATCAACCTTTTCAAAAAATTCAACTTCAATTGTTTTCATAATTTTATTTATTTAATATTTTCGTTATTTATTGTTATCATAATTCGTTGTATTTGTTTCAAAAATGCTTCCCGTTTTTTACCATTACCAAAGTTTATATGTAATCTTTTTGCCACCTCATAAGTGCCAATGCCTTTATTTCTTTGTATCATATTAATTATTTCTGCTATTAATGCTTCTTTTTTATCTTTATTGCTCTGACTTATTTCGTTATTTTCGTTAAAATATCCACTAAACACAAATCCTTTATTACCGTCCAGTTTCTTTTTAAATTCAATTTCAATTACTTTTTCTTCACCAAATTCTTTATCTCCGAATCTATTTTTAAACTGTTTCAAATATCTTATTGCATTATCTTTTGTTGTTTCAGAAATACAAAAAATACTCTCTGCAAAATTTGCAAAGTTGCTACTGCCTTTTAACATATCTTCTGTTTTTATTGCCAGTCCGTCAATCTTTGGGGTGTGTGCTAAAATGATCAATGTTAACCCATACTTTTCTTGCATATCTTTCAGCATATTCATAACATTTGTGGAAGAATCGGCATCCTCACCTTTCATGCTAATGTTAGACATGTTATCAATAAAAACTATCTTAATACCTGACTTAAAAATGTATTCTTCAATACCTTTTATATATAATGTTTTATCAGCAAAACCCCTGCTATCAAATTTTAATATTTTTAAATTTTCATTGTGCTGATATACTATTCTATCATTTTCAGTTTTATGTGAATACCTGTAAGCTATTTGCTCACCACTCATTTCAAAATCAACATAAAGCACTTTTTGTGGTGGTGCTTCGTTAATTAATTTGTAATACTTTTGCTCACCATTATCATAGTTTTCAATATTGGAATCGTCCAGCATATCAAAAAAATTTCTACCCGAAGCTATTGCTTCAGCTAATTGATAACCTACTAAACTTTTGCCAGTGCCAGACTTACCGAAAAAAATACATAGATCACCTTCAGCAATCAGACTGCCGAATATTCTTTTATAATTAAATGCTTTATCTTTTTTAGTGTTTAGGAATTCATATAAAGTAAATGCTTTATATGTTGGAATAACTAATTCTTTTTTAGAATAACTTTTTTTAGTGCTTGTTCTACCAACTAAAAAAGTGCTTTGTGTTGGGGTGGGAATCGTTGCACCTGATATGTTGTCATTGTTGGTGGTGGTGCTGCCTGTAATTTCAAAATTCATTCTTAATCGTTGTAAGAAGTACAGGTAACCTGTACCTATCTTATCTTAATCGTTAAACCTTTGTTAGTGTGGTGGTAACGATTAAGTAAACCCACCACACCAAAGGTGAAAGACCGAAGTCTTTATACTAAATACTTTGCTTTAGTACTTTTTGCATTATTTTTTTTATTTTTAACATTTTTTAACACTTGCCTTAGTTTTTGCTATGTTGTAAAATTCATAACACAAAAATATTATTTATAATGAATATAAACAAGACTTTTTAAAAATAAATATATGCATAACATACTAGCAACAACACCACCCCTTATTTATGTCCATAGTGTCCATAAAATGATATTAATATACTGATATTCAATGCTTTTGACTATGGACAAACTTATGGACAACCCTATGGACAAACTATGGACAGTGTCCATAATACTAATGTCCTAGTATCTATACTATGGACAATGTCCATATACTTGTCCATACTTTGTCCATATACTTGTCCATACCCTAACTATCTAATATATATATATATAGGTATGTATTTATGGACAAAATAAGAAAAAAAGGAAAAATATGCATTATTTTGCATCAGTATCAGTTACCCCCATACCCTAAAATGGAATTTTTATAAATGGACTACAGGTGTGAGGATATCACGGTGATAATCAATACAATAGCACCGTATGGGGGTTGTTATAAAGTATTATATAACAGATAGTCAACAGGTTACAATATGAATGCAATATAATAACTATCTTAATAATTATATAACAAAGTCCTTATCATATAACAAACTGATTATCATTGATCAGTAGTACTTTGATACTATCCTTATACACTGTTATTGATTTGATAATAGTATGCAATGTGTTCTTATCAATTGATAAGTTACTATACTTGTACTCACCATCCTGTAATGTTAACTTACCTGTAACCAGTGTTAACTGTGTTATCTGATTTGTTTTTATCTTTTCTTTAGTTTCGGTAATGTTTACCATAACGTTATTAAGTAATATATCAATTTTATTATACTGTTTATCATATTGAATTTCACCAATTCTGCCTTTGATAAATGATTGTGTTAGTCTTGTTTGTTGTTCCTGTTGCTGTGTTAATTCCTGTTGCAATAATTTAAGGTCTATTTCTAATAGTTCTGTTTGTGTGTTTAATTCTGTATTATCCTGAATAAGTTTAAACCAATTAGTTGCTAAATATCTTTGTATTTCTAATTCTATCCAGTCAATTTTTATACTTCTATTGCCACAACCCGCATGATATTTACCTGATATGCATTTGTATATTTTATCCCTGTGAATACCAAAATAATTTTTATCGCAAACAGAACATTTTATTAAACCACCATCAAAAAGATAATCATAAAGTTTATTAAATTTATAACCTGTGTTTTTGCCCTGTTTTAATCGTTTTCCGCATGTCTCAAAGATTTCGGTATCCAGTATCCTTAAAGCAGGTGTTTCAAGCTGTTCACCTTGCCATAATCGTTTACCGATATAAATCGAATGTCCCAACATTTGGTTAATAGTACTTCGTTGCCATTTGTAATTTAATTTTGTCGGGATATTATTTAAATTTAGCCAATTCGATATTTTAACACTGCCCCAACCCTCAGAATACTTTTGAAAAATTGTTTTAACTATTTCAGCTTCTTGTGGGTTAATTGTCATTATTCCTTTAATGCTATCATAACCAAATGGCAGATATTTGCCACCACTCCAAACATTTTCTGAAATAACTTTTTCATTCAGTCCTGATTTGATACGATATGAAATCGAATCACTTTCTTTCATGTTTATACCTGCCAGAATATTTGTTAATAATATCTGATCAGTATCTTTTGAAAAGTCTTCTTTTAAAGTTTTTATGTTTTCTTTCAATGTTAAAACACAAATCTGTTTTTCAGTCAATTCGTCAATGATATGTACTACTTCGTTTGTCCGTCCTAATCTGCTTAATTCACTGCAAATCAAATAATGAATATCATTTTTATTAATATAATCCAAACATGCTGTCATTTGTGGTCTGTTCCTGATAGTACCACTTATTTTTTCCCTAAATGTTTCAATAATTTTATATCCTTGCTTTTTGCATTCAGCTTTTACATCTCTTTCCTGTCTTAAATCACTTTGAATGTTTCTGCTAACTCGATAGTAACACACTGCATTTTTCATAATTGATAGTATTGATTAACAATGCAAATATAAAAACATTTTCTGTTATTGCTGCAAATCCGCCGGGCCGTTAGTTGTCAGGTTATAGTGCAACTCTCATAAATACCAAAGACAAATTTGTGCTATCTTTGTAAAAAATAATTACCATGACGGTTTCTGATTTAAAACTTAAAATATTCAGACAAATTGACTCTCTTGAAAAGAGTCGGCTTGAAGAGTTTTACGGATTATTATTGAATTATGTCAACGGAAAGAAGGATGTTTCTGACTGGGACAAACTTACCACAGGTCAAAAGCAAGGAATATTGGATGCAATCGACGAAATGGACTCTAAGAAAGGAGTAGCAAATGAGGTTGTAATTGATAAATTCCGTAAGAAGTACTTTAATGCCTAAGCAGATTATTTGGTCACCTCTTGCTGAAGGTGATTTTGAAAAAATACTAGACTACCTTGATAAAAATTGGGAGAAGAAAGTTGCTGGGCACTTCATCGAACTGACTGAGAACTTAATAAATCAAATTTCCTTAAATCCGCGGCAATTTCCAATCTGTTATAAAAGAAAAAATGTGAGAAAGTGCGTACTCACTAAACACAATACCTTATATTATCGTGACACCAGATCCAATATCCAAATATTAAGGATTTACG
>OCZT010004918.1_pt1 | contig 13384 bp, 7 predicted proteins | sample 1539031 | NCBI WGS metagenome assembly OCZT01 (sample SAMEA3539308, study PRJEB22396) | soil metagenome | biome: tundra; feature: field; material: soil | place: USA | collected 2010-05 | depth 0.15 m | reverse complement strand
AACGCCAAGCCAGGCGCGCACGCAACCATGCGCGATAGCACACGTGGCACAGCCGAAATCTACGCCGAGCTCAGACCCGTAAAGCGGTCGACGAACTGAAGCGGCCGCCCAGGAAGTCTCTGATTTCAGGTGCCGATGCCAATTTGGCCACGCCCAGGCAGTCGCCGTCTCCTTCCATGAAAAGGCGTCCACGCACGTGCAGTTCGACATACCGCGGCCCACCGGCTTCCCGGCGTACACGGCGATCTGGAAACCGTGACGACCGCTGTTGTATTCTTGATATGTGATATTTTATAGCGGACGAATGAGGGACTGCGCGGTGCTGGCCGTGCTGGCCGTGCTGGCTATGATCTGTGCGTGGCCCGTGGCGGCCCAGCCGGCGCGGTCCGTTGCCTCGCTCGACAGCGGCTGGCAATTGTACCCGGTTTCCGACTTCCAGTTGTGGCCGGCGCAGGCACGCCTCACGGACAGCCAGATCCAGCAGTTGAAATGCCCGGCGCCCGGCAAGGGGTGGCAGCCGCTTCAAGTTCCCAACGATTACGTAGTGGCAGGGGAATTCGCCCCTGAGGCGAACGCATCCATGCTGGCGAGGGGCGCCGTTTGTCCACTGGGCGCCCGGGAATGCGGACTTCCAAACGCGGAGCCGGCGACGGGGCAGGCAGGCGCACTCAACAGGCCGGGGCGTAACGCCTACGCCGGACATGGTTATCTGCCGGTATATCCAGCGTGGTACCAGCGGAATCTCGCCATCCCTGCGTCTGCGAAGGGCAAGAATGTGTGGCTCGATTTCGGCGGAGTGTATCGCGATGCCGTGGTTTTCATCAACGGGCGTTTCGTCGATCAGCATGCCAGCGGCTATACCGGTTTTCGACTGGATATCACCTCCGCCGTCAAATATGGGGCGGACAACAGCGTAGCGGTGTTCGTGGATCCGCGCTGGTTTGAAGGCTGGTGGTATGAAGGCGGGGGCATTTACCGGCACGTTTCGCTGATCGTCGCGGACCCGTTAGAGATTGCGCCCTGGGGGACTTTTGTCGAGTCCGAGGTTCCCGGCCCCATCAGTTACGGCTCGCCGGCGGGAGACCGGGCTGCGGCCGAACTGGCCGTTCAAACCACAGTCCGCAACCACCATCCAACCAGCCGGAAGTTCACGCTGGTATCGCAGGTGATCGACTCCGCGGGAAAGGTGATCGCTTCCACCTCCAGCCCCGAGGAACTTGCCTCCGGCCAGGAAGCCACGTTCAGCCAGCATCTTTCCTTGCGCGATGCGCTCCTGTGGTCGCTGGAACACAGCAACCTGTACAAACTGGCGAGCACGATCCGTATGGGAGACACGGCGATAGACGGGGAGGTGACCACGTTCGGCGTCCGGACCATCAGGTTCGATCCCAACCAAGGCTTCTTTCTCAATGGGCGGCGCGTGGAAATTCAGGGAGTGTGCAGCCATCACGATTTTCCAGGAGTCGGTATTGCAGCGCCGGATGGTCTGTGGTCGTGGCGCATTTCAAAGCTGAAAGCGATGGGGGCAAATGCATACCGAACCGCCCACAACCCGGCCAGCGACGAATTTTATCAGGCTGCCGACAGACTGGGCATGCTGGTGATGGACGAGAACCGGCACCTGGGAGATACGTACTTCCCGAAGGCGGTTGATGCCACACCCTTCGCCGACCTCTCCGATGTCAAGGCAATGGTGCTGCAGCATCGCAGCCACCCCTCCATCATCATGTGGTCGTTGTGCAACGAAGAAAGCCAGGGGACGAAACCCTATGGCGCGAAAATGTTTGCTGCGATGAAGGCTGCCGTCAAGAGGATCGATCCCACGCGTCCCACGACCGGTGGCATCAACGGCGGGTACACCAAAGAAGGATATATCTCCGTCGAAGAGATTCTCGGCATGAACTACCACAATGCGGAATTCGGCAAGATACACGCCGAATTTCCGGGTCTCATGATCTACGGCAGTGAAGATACCAATGCAAAGAGCTCGCGGGGAACGCTGGAAACATCCCGGGCGACGGGACTCTGCTCGGCGTACAGCGATGGACCCACCCCGGAGACCTCCGGCGGGCAGCCCTGGAACTCATGGGTCCCCGTGGTGGAAAACGCCTTCGTGGCCGGCGAGTTCGTGTGGACCGGATTCGATTATCGCGGCGAGCCCAATCCTTTCAGTTGGCCGGCGGTCACGAGCCAGACCGGCTTCATGGACCTTTGCGGCTTCCCGAAACCGGTCTACCACTACTGGAAAGCCGTGTGGCAGCAGACACCTTCCGTGTATATCTTTCCGGACTGGAGTTTCCCGAAGGCCGATGTGGGCAAGAGCATTCTGGTTCGCTCCTACTCCAACTGCGACCGGGTCGAACTGCTGCTTAACGGCAACAGCCTGGGAATCCAGGACATGCCGCGGAATCTGTATTTGGACTGGCACGTTCCCTATGCTCCGGGCAGTTTAACTGCGATCGGATATAAGAAGGGGCAGGAGGCTGCCCGATACGAGCTGCACACTGCCGGTGCGGCCGCCGCTCTGCGGCTCACCGCGGAGGTCCACAGTCTGCCGGCCGATGGAGAGGAAATCGCGCCCATCGAGGTGGCAGTAGTGGATGCGGATGGCCGTGTCGTCCCCAGGGCCGACAATCTGATCCGGTTTTCGGTTACGGGAGCCGGGACACTGGCGGGCGTCGCCAATGGGAATCCCGCCAGTCACGAGCCAAATGTTGCCAATCAACGCCAGGCGTTTCGCGGTCTCTGCATGGTCATGGCGAAGGCTACGGATCGGCCCGGCGCCATCACGATAAAAGCGGAGGCTCCTGGATTGACGCCCGCGACGATTGTAATTCCCACGGTCGCAGTGAAAGTGACGATGTAGTCGGAGGAAGAGACGATGCTCAACCGCAGGCAGTTTCTCATTGAAGTCCCCGCCGCATTCGCAATCGCGAAAGCTGCCAGCGGGCAGGCACCGGCGAAGATACAGCACATCGATATCATTCACAGTACACACACGGACGTGGGATATACAGCCCTGCCCGCGGTGGTTCGCGACCTGCAACGGCGTTATGTGGATATCGCGATCGACGCCTGTCAAAACGACAAGAGCTTCCGCTGGACCGTGGAGGCGCTGCTGGGGCTGGACGATTGGTGGCGGGTTGCGACGCCGGCCAGACGCAATCAATTACTGGACCTGGTCAAAGCGGGCCAGATCGACGTGATGGCAATGCCGTTCAATCAGACGCCCTTCATGAACGCCATGCAGTGGCGGCAGGCGATGGCGTGGATCCCGGCGGACATGTGGCGATCGCTGAACATCAGGGCGGCGATGCAGAATGATGTAAACGGGTTTCCGCGCGCGGGCGCAATCGCATTGCTTGACCGGGGCATCAAGTACCTCATGACCGGGATCAATAACGATAGCGGCGGTCCTCCGTTTCAGCGGCCGGCCGCCTTCTGGTGGAAGATGCCCGATGGCCGCCGGATGTTCGTCTGGCTTGGGGAGACTTACACAACGGCCATACGTTATTTGCAGCCCGCGCTGGAGGGTGTCCGCTTCCGTTCGGACGAGCAGTCGGTTCGGGCGGCGCAAGCCGAGCTCGTAAAGCGCCTGCTGGCGATGGAGTCGGAGGGATACAGCCACGATCGGCTGATCCTCAGTTTTACCAATCCCCTGCATAACGATAATGGTTCACCCTATCCCACGCTCGCTCCCTTCATCACTGCCTGGAACCGGCTGGGTTTGCAGCCGCCGCTGCGCCTGGCAACCGCGACGGACGCGGTACTTGAAATGGAGAAGGCCGCGGGCAGCCGGATCCCGGTGCGGGAAGGAGAATGGACCGACTGGTGGGCGAACGGCGACGCGTCGGCTCCGCGAGAGGTGGCCGCCAGCCGCTTCGCGAAGCGTTACCTGACGGCGGCCGTATCTCCGGTATTTGGCCCAATGCCACAGCAGGCGCAACCTTTTGTGACGGACATTCTGAAAAACCTCTGTTTGTTCGACGAGCACACATGGGGCGCGAGCGCCAGCATATCCGCACCGTACAGTTTACAGACCCTGGGGCAGTTTGTAGAGAAAAGCGATTTAGCGTTCCGGCCGATGGCAATGGCGGAGGCGCTGCTCTCACGCCGCGTGCGTAGCAGGATCGACGACATGCCGGAAGGGATCTACGCAATTAATCCGGCGGCGGTGGAAGTGAGCGGTTGGGCAAACCTGAATGATCGATCTACTCCGTTTCGCAGCCTCGTGGATTCCAGGAACGGCAGCCGGGTCGAGTTGAGCAAGTACGATGGCGGCATTCGTTGCTGGCTGGAGAAGCTCGCGCCGAATTCGATACAGGCTTTCCGGGGCGATACCGGGATATTTTCGGATCCGGCCTCGGAAGGAACTGTGCATCTCGACGCGGATGCGTCGGGCTGGCCGCGATCCGCGTCCTGGGCGGGCATGGCGAAGCCGCTGTTCGAGGGCGCCCTCGGCGACTTTGTGTGCGTAGGCACTGTGCCGCCGGCGGACCGGCGGACCCTTAAAGACCTGCACGCAAACCCCGATGCAGAGAAACGAGAAGCCATTCGGAAGACGGCTTTGCGCCAAACCATGGCGGCATACGGTGCAGCGGTCCGGCAGGAAACTCCCCACACGCTTGCCTATACGCAGGAGATCCGCCACGAGCGGCTCGCACAGGCGAGCCGAACGCTGGAGATCTGGAAAAGGGAACCTCGCGTCCGCCTGACGGTAAGGTTCGATCGTCTCCCGTCGCTAGCTCCCGAGGTCCTCTACATCGCCTTCACGTTGCCCGAAGGGTTGCCCCTGCCGGTGGTCTCGAGCGGAGGAGTTCCCTATACGCCCTATCGCGATCAGCTCGGCGACACTTGCAGAGACTACTTCGCGATCGATGGGTGGGCACATTGTCCGGCGACGGACGGCCACTGGCTCTGGGTATCGCGCGACGCTCCGCTCATCGCGATCGGCTCTCCTCACGTCGGCGAACTTCATCAGGTTGAGCCAACCGATCACCGCGGTATTCTGGCGATGGTTTTCGACAACAGCTGGCATACCAATTTCGTCGCCGACAGTCACGGCACCATGGAGTTTCAATTCGAGCTGGTTTGGAGGCGAGAGATCGCAGGGCCGGCGGAGCTCGCGGACGCTCTCACGTCCGACCCTATCGTCCTGGTCAACCCGGCAGTGCATGAGACACCCGCCGAATTGAAGAATCTGTACCGCTGAGAACGGGCTCAGGCGGGCAGGTCGGTCCACTTCATGATCCGGCGTTCGCGCAGGCTGCGTTCCGCCATGAGCATGATCTTGACTGCCAACTTGCCGGCCTCGGGAGCCACGGCGGCAGGTTTGCCGGAGTTGAGGTCGCGCGCGAATTCCTGATACTGATAGTACGTTTCGCGATCGTTGGCCACCTTGGCCTCCGGTACTACCAAATCCACATAGCGCACCTCGCCTCCCTGCCGCTGGCGGACGGCGATCTTGCCGTTCTCCGGGTACATGATGCCTTCGCTGCCGATGAACACCATTCGACGGCCCTGCGGCCCCGCGTTCGCGCCGAAGAGGCAGAAATCGAAGCTGAGTTTCACTCCGCTCTCGTATTCCACCATCATTGCGGCATGATCGATGGTCTCCCGCTGTTTGAACACGTTGTTGCCGCCGGTGGCGGTCACATATGCGACGCGGTCGTTGACGATCCAGTTGAGGATATCCATTTCATGGATGCCGTCTTCCAGCAGGGCGCTTCCCTGGGTGTGCGTGAGATAGCGCCAGTTGGTGGCGACGCCGGTTTTCGGGTCGGTGTACTTCCAGCTCAGCGGGTTCCAATCGCCGCGGAACAGGTTGGCGCTGATGAACTCGATCTTGCCGATGGCGCCTGCAGCGGCCAGTTCATGCAGCTTGGCGTGGGCCGGAACGAAGCGCTTCTGAAAGCCGATATAGAGGAGCTTGCCGGACTTTTTGGCGGCATCGATCATGCGATTTGCGTCCTCGATGCGGGTGGCGATCGGTTTTTCGCACAATACATGCAGGCTGTGATTCAGTGCGGCAACCGTAATGTCGGCATGCAGGAAACTCGGCGTGATGACGATCACCGCGTCGAGATCCTTTTGCTCCGCGAGCATTTTCTGGTAATCCGAATATGTCTTCGCGCCGGGGACCAGGGTGGCCGCCAGGTCCAGGCTTCCCGGCGTGGGGTCGGCCAATGCGACAATCTGAAACTGCCGCGGTAGAGCCTTGATCGCCACGATATGGGCGCGACCGCGATTGCCGGTCCCAACGATCCCCAACCGGATCGGTTTCTCTCCCTGGGCGTAGAGGGCGGAGGCGGAAGCTACGCCGGCGAGAAAATTGCGTCTGTCGATTCTCATCGTGCGTACTATATCATATATCAAGACCGTATTCCCGGGGCCTTTCCCTTGATTATGATATGTAGTATATTAGGGCGATGAATCGAAGAGAGTTCCTGGTTTCCTCCTTTTCAGCCGCCGCCGTCGCGGCTGCGGGGCGGGCAGACGCGGCAGCGCCGGCGGCCCTGCAATTTGGCCACCGGCAGGCGAACATGGTCACCGAACCGGGACCGGGCGTATTCGATCTCGCGCGCCAAATCCCTGGCCTTTCCGGTGTCGAATTGCAGGTGGTTTTCAAAGGCACCAGTCTTTGGGACAAGGAGACACTGCTAGGTTACAAGCGGGGGGCGGAAAAAGCCGGTTTGAAGCTTCCCTCGTTGGCCGGGGTCTGGCCGCCAGGCGCCAACCTGTTCAAGCCCGAGGCGGAGGACATTCTGCGCAAGGCGATCGGCTGCGCGCGGGAGGTCAAGGCCGCCACGATCCTGGTTGCCTGTTTCGAGGCGAATTGTCCCAAGATGGACGACAAGCAGTCCGTCGGCCCGGTGGTGGCGCTCCTGAAGAAAGTGTCGTCCGAAGCCCGTGACGCCGGTGTGACCATTGGGATGGAAACGTCGCTGACGCCGGCCGAAGACCGGAAGCTGATCGAACTGGTGGATAGTCCCAACGTGCGCGTCTACTATGACCTGGACAATGCCGAGCGGTACCACGCGGGTACGGCAGTGCCGGGAATCCAGACGTTGGGGACTGCCTGCATCCGGCAGGTTCATTTGAAGAATGACGACCGTCTGCTGGAACAGCCGGGACGCGTGGGTTGGGCCGCCGCGGTGAAGTCACTGGCGAAAGCCGGTTACAAAGGCTGGTTTGTATTTGAGAGTTCGCACGCGGACGCGCAACAGTGCATTGACGCTACGAAGAAGAATATCGAGTTCGTGAAGCGGAACTTCACGTAGTGCGGCCAATAGAACCGCTCCCTCAGAACGCGAGAAATAATCAAACGCCGCTGGCTCTAGCCTGCCAAGGTCCGCTTGCGGATGTATTCTTTCTCAGCTTTTCACGGTCGCGGCTCCGAATCAGAGCCACGACCGTTAGGGAGTGGTTTCAGACGCCAAATACTTCTTTCATGGTCTTCCTGGACGGACCGGTTGCCGCCTTACCAGGCTTGTGCGGCTCGTCGGGCCGTTCTTCCTCGTCGATGAGCCAACCCCGCCAGCCGATTTTGCGAATCGTCTCGGCGAGGACTTTCAGCGGGAATTCTCCCTGCCCAAGCGGAACCGACACGCGATTGTGAAAATCGCGCACGTGAAGTCCAAAGACGCGGGTATGATTTGCGGCGAAGAACGATATGACGTCCGGGTCGACCAGCCACGCGTGTCCGATGTCGAGCATCAGGGAGACCAGTTTAGGATCCGTGCCCTTTACCAGGCCGGACTCCTCGGCCGCATTCTTTCTGAATTCCGGTTGATGGTTGTGATAGGCCATCGTGATTCCGGCGTCGGCGCAAGCCCGGCCCGCGAGATTCATCATGCGGACCTTGGTTTCGATCGCCTTGGAAGCGAATTCGCCATCCTGGGATAAACCCGAACCGCTTACGACGAGAGCCTTGGCTCCAAACAGGCGGGCCTGCCCGGCAAGCTTGGCGATGTCGGCAGCGGCCTTTTCGAGCCCGGCCACCTGATAGTTGCCAAGCCCCGTGTGGGCGCCGACGAACTCCAACCCGATGGCGTCAAGGGCGGCCTTGGCCTCGGCCAGTCGGCCAAGTTGGGGCTGCAGGAACCGGATGTTGGTTTCAAAGCCCTGGAAGCCCAATTCCTTCATTTCCTTGAGGGCGGTTAACAGCAGATCGAAACGATTCGGATCCAGATCCCAACCGTTCGCCTGGCACCCAGGCAATAGGGACGCGGCGTTACCGGCCGCTCGGGCCGCGAGAGCACCTGCGAAGCCCGCTAGAATCGTTCTGCGACTGACTACCAACATTTTCGGGTATGCCTCCTCGGCGGTTCCGTTTTCTGGGTTTATAATATATTATATGTCAGGCAGAGGTCAAGAGAAGATGACAATCCGGCCGCGATGGGGACGAACGACCGGCCCGATTTGAACACTTAAGATATCAGGAGATAAAAGGTAAACGATATGCTACCGAACCGACGTTCATTTCTCATGACTGCGGGGGTATCCGCGCTGGCGGGTGTAACCTCGCTCGAGGCGCAGAGTGAAAAACCAATCCGATTGGCAATCATCGGAACCGGGTATCGGGCTTGGGCTCACCTGGCGATTCTCAAGTCTCTCCCCGGCTACCAGGTCGTAGCGCTGGCCGACCCCACGCCGGAGAACCTCGACCGTGCGGCCACTCTGGCCCCGGGAGCCACGACGTATACCGACTACCGCAAACTGCTGGCGGAGCGAAAGGACATCGACGCGGTCGTGGTGATCACGCCGAGTTTCCTCCACGCCGAAGTGACGGTCGCCGCCTTCGAACACGGCCTGCCGGTACTTTGCGAGAAACCGATGGCCACCAAAATCGAGGATGCCAATCGAATGATCGAGGCATCCCGCAAGGCCAACAAGCTCCTCTATATCGGCTTCCAGAAACGCCTGGTTCCGGTGACTGCCAAGATGCACGAATTAGTTGCGGCGGGTGAGATCGGACCGGTCCAAATGGTCAGCGCCAATCTGTTCCGCGGCGACTGGAACCCGAAGAGCTGGAAGTACACGAACCCGAAAACCGGGGTAGCCACCAACTGGCGTTATCTGACGTTCACCGAAGGCAGCGCCCTGTTGGAAGACGGCATTCACGAGATCGATTGCCTCAATTGGATCATCGGCGGCAAGGTAGCGCACGTCACCGCCACTGGCGGCAACAACGTATTCAAGGATCGCGAAACCGTCGATCACGTAGCCACCATCATCGAATACGAATCCGGCGTAAAGGTGAGCTTCGAGCTTTGCCTGTTTGCTCCGAATGCGGGACCGGAAAGCCGCCGGATGATGCTGATCGGCAGCCAGGGCGTGATGTACCCCGAGAATGGCAGGGTGGCGATCCGCAAGCGCGACGAACACACGGTGCGGTACGTGGACGTGGTAGACCCGACGCCCAAATCCGTCACGGCCAATGCGGTGGGTTCCGCTCAGGATCCCGAGACCTATCGGCAGTACCAACTGTTTGCACAGAGCCTTCGCGAAGGGAAAGCACCGCTGGTTGGTCCGGACTCCGCCAAGACTACAATCAAAATCGTGCTGCTTGCCGAGAAAGCTCTGCGCGAGCATCGCATCATGAACTGGAACGACCTGCCCGCCTAACGCAAGAAAGCCGGCGGTTTCCGTGGGACGTACTGCCACGGAAACCGCCGGCCTGGTTGAATCTACCTTCCTATCAGAATACGAACCGCGCCGAGATCTGCACGTTTCGCGGCGGCCGGGCGCCATTCGCCTGGCCCAGCGCTGGATTGAGCTGCTGCCCAGCCGCATTGAATTGGAAGCTCGTGTTATAGCTTGAGATCTGCGTGTGATTGAATGCGTTGTAGAGTTCACCCCGGAACGAAAGAATCCGCGCTTCGGAAAAGACCTTGAAGCGTTTCGTTACCGAAAGGTCCCAGTTATTGATTCCCGGCCCGTACAGGACGTTTTGGCCCAGGTTGCCCATCGTGCCGACGGCGGGGAGTGCAAAGGCGGCGGTATTGAACCCGCGGTCCAAGGTGCGATCTCCGGAGGAGAGGTTGGGATTGGCGATCAGGTCCATGCGGGCGGCATCCGTCGATCCGGAGATGTCATACTCGGTTGTGTGCTGAATCCGGGAGTGGAGGGGCCGCCGGATTGCAGGGTGGTGATACCGCTTAACTCCCAGTTGTCAAACGCCCATTGGGCCGGCTTAAATTGCAACCCCGTCTTCGGCAGTTCATAGACGTAGTTGATCGCAATGCTCTGCCGGCGGTCGAACGACAATGGTCCGTAATTGCGCGCGCGCGCCGGCATGTAGGAGCTGACGCCATCGCCGTCTCCGCTACCTATCCCGAGGGACTTCGAATAAGTGTAGGACGCGCCGACCTGCAGACCCTTCGTCAGGCGGCGGTGGAGCGAGGCCTGCAGCGAATTGAAATTGCTGGTTGCGCCGAAGTTTTCCGTAGTGATGTTGCCATACCCGATGTAGGGACGGAGGAAATTGTCGGGCAGGGGGCTGCTGGCGGTAGTGGTGTCGCGATTCGCAGGATTGAAGTGTGCGTACAAGGGAATCGGATTGATGTTTAACGTCATCAGCAGGTGTCGCGAAGTCATTCCCACGTAAGACACATCCGCGATCCAGGAACCGATCTGATGCTGAATCCCCAGGTTGAAATTCATGATCTGGGGCAGCGGCTGCTTTCCGTACCATTCGGTGATTCCCGCGGGACCAATCAAGCCGGCACTCAGGGTGAACGTGTTCAGGCTGCCATAATACTGGGTCGGCGAGTAGTTAATCGGCGGGTTGCCGGAAACGTTGTAAATCTCGTTGCCCTGGGCACGATCCGTGTACATGCCGAATCCGCCCCTGATCGCGGTCTTTCCGTTCCCAGACACGTCGTAGGCGAAACCGATTCTGGGGCCGTAAGCCACCGCGGGTTGCGAGATCAAGCCAGCCGGATAGCCGTTCTGGCCACCCACGAACGAACCGTCCGCCGGATTGCCCACACCCGGCACGAAGAGTCCAATATACGAAGCCGGATAGAGGACGCCGTTGGCCGGGTTCTTCGCCACGCGCTTGCCGGTGGAATCCAGCGCGGCAGCATACAGCAGCGGCGCATTGGCCTTGCTGTACAGGCTCGGATCCATGGCGGCGACATTGTGATTGCGGTCGATGGTCGGCGGCAGGTGATAGAAGCGCAGGCCGTAGTCCACGGTCAGGCGGTTGCTGATGCGCCAATTGTCCTGGATAAAGCACTCGACATTCCAGAACAGGTAATTGCCGATCGGCCAGCCTGTCGACTCTTGATAAGTGTCAAAGTATCCCAGCAGAGCGTTGGAGAATCCATTTCCCGAATTGAAAGGATTGTTGGCGTCGACGCCGAAGTTGAACGCGCCGCGGTAGGGGGCGGCGGATCCCTGAATCTTACGATTGCGCTCAACGTAAATGCCGGCTTTTATCTGGTGTTTTCCCCACACCTTACTCAGATTGTTCGTGAGGACATAGCCGTCGTCCGGTAGGGAATACGGCAACTGGTTGGCGAGCGACGAGTTGATCGTGCTGACCGGCGTGCCGCCGAAGGCGACGTTGGGAAGCCAGTCCGCGCCCGGCAGGTTGTCCTTATAGAGTTGAGGCGGATTTCCCATGGCGGACCGCTGGAGCAGACTCGGATCGACTGGCGAGATGATCACGTTGTTGTAGATCTTCTGCACCATCATTTCGTCTACCATGGTCGGCGAGAAAGTCTGGGTCAGGTGGCCGCCGTACATGTGCGACGGCCGGTTCCAAAGTACGGGAGTCAGGTTGTAGTTCACGCTCCCATTCACCCAGTTGCCCCACGGTGTGTTCAGCGGGCTCGCATCGTTCATGACCCGGAAATAGAGTTGGGTCTTCGAAGAAAGATTGAAATCCATCTTGCCCATCTCTTGCGTCCTCGGCCATGAGCCGCTGAAGTTCGACTGGAAGTTATCGTTGTAGCGATAAGCAGGTCTTGGATCGGTAAAGTTGGGTAGAGGGTAGAATTTCAGGATCGCCTGTCCCAGCGTGTTGAATTGGCTGGCCGGAATCTTGTTGCCCGGGTACGTCACTCCGGTTGTGGGGTCCTTAATGGTGATCAGGCTGCCGTTGCTGTTGAAGCTCTGGGAGAAATCCCCCAACCGCTCCAGCGCCGTCGGCGTGTTGACCAACTGCTGTGCGAAGAGCACCTTGGAACCGAGCAGTTCATTGTTGAAAAAGAAATAGAGCTTGTGACGCAGCTTGGGGAGCGGTACCGGGCCGCCCAAACTGTAGCCGGTAATCCGATAGCGGTAGGGTTGCCGCGCGGTGCCGGTAATATTGTTGAAGTAATTGTTCGCGTTCAATTCCTCGTTACGGTAATACTCGTACGCGGAACCGTGGAACCGATCGCCGCCGGATTTCGTGACCACGGAGACAAGACCGCCTCCATTGCGTCCATATTCCGCCTGGAAAGCGCTTGTCAGGACCTTCACCTCGGCAATCGAGTCCATGCCGGCCTGCTGTGGATTACTGCTGTTGCCGGCGTCCATGCTGGGGGTGCCATCGATCAGCATGAGATTGCTGCTGTCGCGGCTTCCATTGATATGCAGTCCCCCCATCGCATTCCGTCCCGGCGCATCGCGGCTGAGAGCGTTGGTGTCGATCACGCCAGGCAGCGTTTGCATGTAAGCGAGAAAGTCCCTCCCCTTCACGGCGATTTCGCTCAGCGCCGTGCCTGTGACAATATCCGATCGTTCGCCGCTCGCGGTTTGGATTGGTGCAACCTTCTCTTCGACCGTGACCGACTCCGAGGTTCCACCAATCGTCAGCGTTATTTCCTCAATCGCATGGAACTCACTGGAGCTGACGATAATGTTGCTCAGATTGTGCGTCTTGAAACCGGCTGCGCGCACGCTCAATTCATAGGTGCCTGCCAGGACGTTCAGGAAGACAAACGAACCGTCCGAATTTAGGTTGACCGTAGCCTTCAGATTCGTAGCCACATTGGTCAAAACACATTCCGCACTCGGCACGATCGCGCCGGTCTGATCGTGAACGGCGCCTTTCACCGTACTCGAAGTACTCTGCCCGTAGAGAGAGACCGACAGGTAGCCGGCGAGGATCATAATGGCGCAGACACACCGCCATGCACATCGTTGCGCACACCGGCGCAATAATGCCCGTTTCCTAAAGTTGAGATGCATTTAAACTCCCACGTGACCAATTCAATGGAGTCCGACTGCCCGCTTCAGGCCCCCCTGAAGATTTAATATATAATATATCAGGCTCCGATAGTACTGTATTCCCGGATCGCCCCTCGTGTCAAGTGGGGGATCGGCGTGACGCCGAACCGACCTCCCGCTCGACGTGGATGGCGACGGATTCGTGGACATTGTCAGTTCC
>OCZT010004917.1_pt1 | contig 13385 bp, 15 predicted proteins | sample 1539031 | NCBI WGS metagenome assembly OCZT01 (sample SAMEA3539308, study PRJEB22396) | soil metagenome | biome: tundra; feature: field; material: soil | place: USA | collected 2010-05 | depth 0.15 m | reverse complement strand
ATTTTGACTTGATAAGAGAGAATGAAGGAATTAATAATAATTTAACATTTCAACTTATTTTCTGCTTCAATTCAGACTTTTTGTCCTCTTTGGTAGTCAAGCCAGACTTTATTGAAATCCGGAGGAGAGGTTATTTGGTTAGACTCAGGGTTTTGAAAGGTAGTATTTAAGGAGTTGATCGAGAAGCATGGTGCGGATTTACAATTTCAACTTCTCCGCATTTTCTTTTACCAGATCTGTATACTGCTGTTTCAGATCATCCGAAAGAAAACCGATCGAAATAAATTCAAGTAATTTTTCTTTTTGCCTGCTGAATCTAAAAAAAACATCTTCCTTTTGTTTATCTGTTAGTCCAAGCGTTTTCCCGAACATATCAAAGTCACTTCTTTCTATCCTATTTTTTTTTGCGTTAATGGTCAATGCCATTTCTTCTTTATCTTCAGGAACAGCAATTTTGGTAGAAAGCAGATCGTAACAGGGAGCAAGTACATAATTGTTATTCTCGTCCTTAAGTATGGAAAAATTCTTAAGATGCATATCCGAATTTCCTGTCAGAAAGGAGAATAAAGAAATTTCAAAAAATGATAATACATTCAGCATCGGGAAGGTGGTAGATTGTTTTATTGTTTTTCCAACTCTTTCCATAGAGCCTCTGTACTTGTGTTCAGTAAGTTCTCCCGCTAACTGACATAGATCTTCACAGGGAAGCTTCCCGTTCTCTGTTCTGTCAAAACGTTTTATAATATAGGCAAGCTCTCCTGACTGCAGTCGTATCAGAGAATGTTTTCCCGTTTTTATTTCCAGCAACTCTGCTAAATGCATAGTAAGGTCTTCATTTTCAGGCATAGCAGGATGATTTTCAGAGGGTGGTTTCAAAATAAAATTCCCTCCCATCACACCCACAATGGTCAGCCTGGAACTCTTATGATCTCCGGACCTTGTTTCAAGTGTCAATGATAACTTAGGCTGAACCCCGGTAACTGCTACGCTGCGTAAAACCATCTCATTGGCCATTTCTTCTATCTTCTTTTTGTCCAGATCCAATTCGGGAGCATGAGGTACCCCAAAAAAAATTACACAGCATTTCTCATGAAAATCTTTTTCATTGTTCTCCAGAGGAAGATAACAGTATAAACAGCGATTATTCATTGTCATTTCTTTGTATGCTTACAGCCCCTATGCAATCCTTACAAAGCGTTAAAAGCAAACCCATTCTGTCCCGCATATCCAGCTTCCAGTTCTTTGCTGCAATATTCAGAAACCATCCTTCGGGTATCAATCCGTCAAAGAACGGAATCATAGTTTTTTCGAAGTAAGGTTCTTGCCTCAAAGGCAGTGTCAGACTCACAGGACCGTGAACAGGATCGGAAAGATATTTTTCATCGTATGTAAATCCAAACCCTTCCGGACTCTCCCAAACGCTGCCTGCTACAATATCCTTTATATATACTTTACCTGAACGCATTATTTTTTCTGTAGTTCTATGCTTGCTATATCTGCATTTTTAATTATATTTTTCAGTTTCGAATTATTCGTTTGCTGGTATTCGATCATATCCTTATTAGATATGAATTCCCAAGCAACGATTTTTTGATCCATGTCTTTAACTTCCTTTATAATTACCCCATACCTTGTTTCTTTATTCTTAAGTACGATCAGAACTCCTTTATTAAAGTAGTTCATCCAGATTTCATAAGGATCTACCGATCTTTTTTCAGCGCGCATTTCATAGCCAAAAAGAGAAAGAAGCTGATTGATCTTGTCCAGACGCAATGTTTCCTTTCCCTGTTCAACATCACGTACAAAGCGTATTCCAACCCCTGCTTTATTAGCAAGTTGTTCCTGCGTTAGTCCCGCTTGCTCTCGGTAATACTTTACAAAAGCAGATAGATTACTTGTGGTTTCCATACTATACCCTTTCGGGTACAAATATATAAATAATGTGCATAAATATACCCCATCGGGTATAATATATTTTGTTTATATATTTATTATACCCGAAAGGGTATAATAAATAATTTAATTGTGTTTTTAATTAAAGTTTAAAGTTTGGATGAGATATTACTTCTGAAAAACTTTTGAATAATACATAAGGGATGTTATGTATGGGCAGTGGATAAGGAAACAAATAACTGGTTAAAAGAAGCCGTTAAAGGTTAGTATAAAATCATAAAAATTATGGTAAATTCATTTAGGCTTTTCCGCCAATAGTTAAGAAATATTTAAATATTATTCAATAAATTTTTCAAATCTCTTCCAGTGTTTCCCTAACTCACGCCATGCCTTGTTGAAATCAGGAATCGAAGTCATTTGGTGAGCCAGATGATCCTTCCAGTGTTTTGCAAATGTTCCTTCTTTTTTCTCAATAACTTTCGAAAAATCTTTTGGGTCTAATTTTTTAAACTTTGCCTTTTCCTGAAAAGTAAAAATGCAATCTTCAATATCATATCCGTCCATTTCAAACAGATACCAGAGATCATAAACATCTCTGGGCATTGTTCGTTGCATGAGTGACCGCATCTTTTCTGCAGCTATTTCATCCAGCGAGTAACAAAGTATTCCGTATGTTTCATTTGCGAGGTCGGAGTATTCATTGATAATTTTCCTTTCCTCCGGCTCGTTATGTATCAATTCATCTTTACAGATATCAACTTTAATGTCTTTACCTGCGCCTCCACCTCCCATCGGACCCGTGTATGAAATGTAAAAATTGAAATTTCCTGTCTCGTGCTGAGTTTCATCTTTCAGGGCTAATGTTATCCTCGAAGCATCGTATACTGATTTTATCAGTTCCGTAAAGGCAGCCTTGATCGCATCGATATTAAAATCACCTTTGAATGTAAAATCAAGGTCTTCAGAAAAACGATAATCCGTGAAATAAACTTTTTTCAAAACAGTCCCGCCTTTGAATACAAGATTTTCTTTCAGAAAAGTATTTTTGGCTATACCATACAGAACCCATGAGATAACATAATCTTTTTCTATCTGGGTATCTTTAACTCCGGCTTTACCTGCAAATGCATTTATTTCTTTGGGTTGTATCATGTATTTAATGAGTGACGCACTATTCGGAAGTCAATATTATCAATAAGTTTCCACCTGGAGTAATGATTTCCTTTTTTAGGAAGCGAAGGATCCATTGGAGTATAGGAGGATGTTATTTTACCTGCAATATAATTCCGCAATTCAGGAAAAAGGCCAAGTTGCTCCAGCATAAAGCCAAGACGTTTATTTACTGCCTGTACATTGAACTTCTCAAGATATTCCTGCACGCGTTCAGGATTAATTTTTTCCCTGCATTTATAAAATGCTTTGGCAATTTCGGTAATTCCGCCTCCGTGACCGGGTATATACAGGCAATCAATAAAAGTTTTTTCCGGATCGCTGCAATTCACTTTATGAAAATCATCGATCCATGTTTTAGAATAGCCGTAGAAACGTTCTTCCCCCAATGTTATGAATTCAAATCGGACATTTTTTACCAGCTTGTTTTGCGGATGCATTTGTTCTTTGGTTACTACCTGCTCTACCAACGAAGGCTGCGTGATCAATCCGTGAATAGCAAGTGCGCTGTAAAAACCAATATAATATTCTTTGGGCTGCGCCATCGCCTCTGCTGTTAAATGCCAGTTGGGGAAATATGTTTCAGCGTTTTGTTCGTAGGGAATGCGGTGATACACTCCATCCTTTATGCGCATGATAAGCCCTCTTTTTGCCATATCGTAGAGCAGCTTTGCAACGGATGAATTTTTTTTCTGCAAAAGAATGGATTCAGCATCTCTTATGCTGAAAAAATCCTTTCCTGCTTTACTTAGCCCAGTAAGGAGCTCGGACGACCTGTATGAAATGAGTTTTTGCATTGTTTATTTTCGCTTTAAGACCCGATAAGCAAAAATACAAAATAATCTCAATAATTATGTTATATATATTAAATTACTTATAAAGTAATTAATAGTATATAATAAATCAAATTAGACACAAATTTCCCTGTTTTTAGGCTGCTGTAACAAGGAATACAGGAAGTCTTTTTGGGAAATTAAATTATCTCAAACCCAATCTGCTTTAAATATTCAAAGGTAGAATCATAAAATTCGGGAGGGCGAGTAGCATCAGAATTATCACCAGGAGGCACTACAATTGCCATTCCTTGCCGTGCCCGCGTTAATAGAACACGATAAGCATTTTTTAAATATTGTTTTCGTTCATCTTTTCGAATAAAATTCCATCGATCACCGACAAATGAAAAGAATCCCCAACCTTCTTTTGAATAACGAAAGTCCGCATCCCATGTAACACAACTCCAATCTAATTCCAGCCCCTGTACATGAAACTCTGTGGCCACATCTTCCAAGTAAAAAGAAGAACGAACGTCTTCCTTTCCATCCAAGAACCAGTGAATAGGGTCCATTGGGGATTTTACATCAATTGCATATGGTTTTAAGCGTTGCGCTTGTGAAGAAACTACAATGCCATAACGCTCGCTACCACGAGCTTTCTGTATCAACCATTTTTTTGCTTTTGTTAAATCTCGAGTAATCACCAATGGATATTTCATTTTTACTTTCTGATAATTTTTTCTTGCCTCAGTAATATCTAGATCTAATAAATTTTTAATCAGTGAGGAAAGATGCTCTACTCTAAAAGAGCGCAACGAAACTGATAGATGTAAATCATCTTTATGGTAAACATGTTTTCTTTTTTCTAATTCTTGAAACGATTTCTCCGCTGCATATTCACTATCCGTAAGTTTTGATGAAACATAAACATGCCATTTTGGAAATGAACGATTCAATGAATCAATCCACTCGCCAATTCCTGCTTCACCTGTATTTATTTCTTGGCCTCCACCAACTAAACAAACTACTACCGCCCAATCTTTATGTCTATTTAACGGAATTATAAAGAGTTTGGTATTTAACTGATTTAATCAGTTATTTTAACCTACACCCCAATACACTCCGAACATTTTGATATTTTTTAGATTATCTCAAGTCTAAATTGTCATTATCGAACTTAAACTTTAGTTTTTACCTTTTCCTTTAAGCCAGTGCCAAATGACTAAAAGGAATACATATGAAGCCATTTTAAAACCAAGATTTTCGTATTCTTTTTTAAGTTCATTTATTTCATTTTTTAAAGATATATTTTCATTTGTTAGTTCCCCTTTTTCGTCTATCAAAAGTTTTATTGTTAGGTTATCCGTCATTTTATATGTTTCGCTCCCATCTAAAGTTTTAACTACACGAGAATCTAAAATCATATATTTTTCCTGTTTATTTGGTCTTTTAAGCATTCTCTTGATGCCAATCAATATAATAAGACTGGTACTAATAGCAGTAAGTAATATATTCCATATGCCTATTGAATCCGTAATGTCTTTAGTGTTCATTTTATTTTTTGTTTTTATGATTCCTAAACATATTTATAACAGAGCATTAAAAGCATAGAAGATAAATGCTTTGGTCAAATCATATAATAAACCTATATTTGTATAATAAACCCGATAGGTTTATTATTGTATAATAGGTTTATTATTAAAAACAGATGCGGCAATTAGAGAATTACATACACGACACTTTGGGAACAAACATTCATCCTGAACCCATCCCAAAACAAAAATTGGGTGGCTTGCCTATGTATATTAGTGAAACCTACAGGCTTTACGATGCAGTTTTATTTAATTGTCAATCAATGCTGGCAGAACCCAAAGGAAATCAGGAACTAAGCATACTTCAAACTCAAAAACAATTTGAGTTATTGAAAAATACATTTCATAAGAAGGTGGTGTTGGTGGCAGCAGACATGACAGCTATTAACCGGAAACGGTTGATAGAAAACGGCATCAACTTTATTGTGCCGGGCAAGCAAATGTATTTGCCTGATTTACTGATTGATTTGCGTGAGAATTTCGGCAACACCAAAAATAAGGATCGCAAAACTCATCTGTTGCCTTCTGCACAATTTATCGTGTTGTATCACCTCCTGCACCGCAATTATAAAATTGAAGAGTACAGTTTTAAGGAACTTGCACAAAAATTTGGCTACACACAAATGGGAATTACAAAAGCCATAAACAATTTGAAGCGTCATGGGTTGTGCAAAACAGAAGGGACGAAAGAAAAATTTATCCACTTTAATTTTGAACGACACGAATTATGGAATGTTGCTTTACCTTTGATGGTAAATCCTGTTTTCAAAAAAATATACGTGGATGAAAAGCCTAAGGGGTTTATGCTTCATAGCAATGAATCTGCTTTGCCCGAATACACTGATATGAATCCAAGCAGGCAGGAATATTATGCCATAGAGAAAACGGCATTTTATAAACTACAAAAAAATAATGCGCTGGTAAACGCCAACGATTACGAAGGAAAATACTGCCTTGAAGTATGGAAATATAATCCATTAACTTTGGTGGGTGAAATGCCAAACGACAACCCTGTGGTTGACCCGCTATCTTTGTACTTAAGTTTAAAGGACAATCCTGACGAACGCATTGAAATGGCATTGGATAAAATATTAGAACAAAATATATGGTAAGGGGCTTAGATAAATTCAAAGAATACTTTAAAGAATATCCCGGTAATTATGTGATTATTGGCGGCACCGCATGTGATATGATTATTGGAGAAGCGGGCTTTACACCGAGGGCTACCAAAGACATTGATATTATCCTGGTAGTGGAAGCTCTGAGCAAAGAATTCGTAAAACAGTTCTGGAAGTTTATTCAAGACGGCAATTACGAACGCAATGAAAAAAGCGCTGACGAGCGGAAGTATTACCGTTTTATGAAACCGGCAAACGCAGAGTTTCCTTTTCAGATAGAATTGTTTTCGCGCAAGCCAGGTGTGATTGATCTGGAAGAGGGGGCGCACCTTACACCCATACCGGTGGATGACGACCTGTCAAGTCTCTCAGCTATTTTGCTGCAGGATGATTACTACAAGTATATGCTGGAACACAGCGTATTGGAAAACAACCTGCACCGCTCCAATGTCGAAGCACTGATTTGTCTGAAAGCGAAAGCGTGGCTGGAAATAACGGGCCGGATTGCCAAGGGAAGCAAAGAAGATCCGAAACAACTGCGCAAGCATAAGGCAGATGTATTTCGCCTGGCGGTAACACTTGCTGAAAAGGATGTCTTTGAATTACCTGAAAGTATAAAGACACATTTACAGGCTTTTGCTGATGCCATAACCGGTGACCTGCCTGACAAAGCAATCTTCAAAGAAATGGGGCTGAATAATATGCAGGTTGAAAATGTATTCGAACAGATTCTCAAAAGTTTTGGGTTGAATAAAAAATAAGCGACTATTTCTACCAGCATAAGTATTATATTCGCACCTCAAAAAGTTCATTTGCCCCGATGGCGGAACTGGTAGACGCGCACGACTCAAACTCGTGTATCTTCGGATTTGTCGGTTCGATTCCGACTCGGGGTACAATAAGATTTTTTTAGTTATATTAAATTTGTTGACGGAAAAACGTATGAACAAACTAGTTGCATTCCTCGTAACAGGAATTTTCTTCGGCTGCTCTCAGCACACTGTTACCACCCAAACGTCTTCTTCAGCCATCGACAGTTTAGCTGCCCAGGTGCAGGAACTGAAAGAAATGTACCGCCCCGGCCTAGGCGAAATAATGGGAGGAATACAAACACATCACGCAAAACTTTGGTTTGCAGGAATAAACAGCAACTGGAAACTGGCTGATTATGAAATAAAGGAGATCAAAGAACGGCTTGCAGAAGCAGCGGGAATCGAAACCAACCGGCCGGAAGTAAAAGATATTCCGATGATGTATCCTGCCATTGACAGCGTTGCAAATGCAATTAAGGAGCAAAACATTCAAACATTCAAGGCGGGTTTTCAATCACTCACCAATGCCTGTAATAATTGCCACCGCGCAATAAATTTTCAGTTTAATGTAATTACTGTTCCAACAGCGCCTCCTGTTACCAACCAGGATTTTAAGGCGAAATAAACCACTCTGCACTGAAAGTGCAGAGGTTTTAAAAATAAGAATGAAATTCTTAAATAAAAAGCAGACGTCATTGCGAGCGAAGCGAAGCAATCTCACAGAAATTTTTGGGAGATTGCTTCGTCATCCCGACCTCGCTTCGCCAAAGCGCTTCGCGTAGGCAAGAACGGGATTCCTCGCAATGACGGCAAATAATAATAATTTGTAGAAACTGAAAGTCTTGCGCTGAAAGCGCATAGTTTCAACTAACGGACTGTAACAATGATCTGTACTGTCAGAAATCAACGCTCTTAATGTTCCTGTCCGCAAGAAGTAGTTCTGTCAGGCGCTCATGATTTTTTTGTGATCCCTGTACTTCCCATGAACCGCTGATGATATCTCCTTCGCGGCTTTGTTTTCCGCGCCTTGCCTGAAGCTTGTATTCCTTAAAAACTTCTTGGTAGTGGTAAAGGTTGTGTTCTTCAAAAGGGCAAACGATCTTGTACGTGCGGCTCTGGTGCATCCGGTCAATGATGTTTTCAAAAAGCGTAAATGCAAATAGCACAAGCATGACAATACCCGTGGCAATTCCGCACAAAACATATTCACCTGAACCGATACCCATGCCCAGAGCAGCTGTCATCCAGATGGTGGTTGCCGTGGTGATTCCACTCATACGGTTCTCGCTGCGAAAAATCGCTCCCGCTCCCAAAAATCCAATGCCGGTAATAATATTTGCTGCAATCCGGTCCGCATTGTTGATACCTCCAATACGAATTGAAAAAATTGTAAACAAGGTGGAGCCAACGCAGATAAGAATAAGCGTGCGGAACCCTGCGGATTTGGTGCGGTACTCGCGCTCAGCACCAATGATGCTGCCCAGTGCAACAGCAATAAGCAGTTTTAAAATATCTTCGGGAATGATATACATTGAAAAAATTTTATGCAAAGATAAAACTGAGGCGATAACTGAAACAAGAGATTTTTTTCTACCCAGGTTTCAATAAAACATTCAAGTATTATTTCATTGCCTTTATCTTATCTAAAAGTTCCTGCGTAGAACCGGAATCTGCTCCGTCCTTCTGCGCAAGTTCAATTGCTTTTTCTGCAGCTGCCTGTGCTTCCTGTTTTTTACCGAGTTTATAAAGCACGGCCGCATAAGTATCACAGTTAAAATATCCGGGCTGTAATTCCACGGAATGCTTTGCCCATCCTTCTGCCTTTGCAAGCAGTGTTTTGTCGCTAATGTTCTCGTAAAAATTCCATGCAACACTGTTCAGCAGGCTGTAATTTTCCTTCGCATATTTATCAATGTATTTTACTGCCGTTTTCGCATAATTGCTCCAGTCTTTTGTTTTCGCATACAAATTAATATCGCCATTTAAAATGATCTTTTCGGAAGAAGGAAGATTCAATTTCAAAATCTGTTCTTTCATTTTTTTGTATCCTTCCACATCGGGTTCTTTTTTTCGGGTGAAGCCCACTAATGTGGAAGAATAAACGTCTTCTGTTTTTTTACTGACCGAGTCAGCAGTATATAATTTTTCAAAGTCTGTTCTGTGAGAAACAAAATATTTAAACTCCCGCGAGTTCGGGTCACCGGCAAAATCCCAAAGGACTGACCAGTTTTGCCTGCTGATTAAATCCTCGTCTTTCTGCGTATTGAAGTATTTTACGAGTTCAGTCTCCACCGGCATACAGGAACCTGAACGCATCGTGATATATTGGAGCATATCAGCAGGAGAAGAACTGCCGGCATCAAATTTTTTCTTGTAGGAAGCGAATTGTTTTGCGGAATTCATTGCATCGGTGCCGGCCTCAATAAATTCTTTTGCTTTCATTGAACCGCTCATCCGGTGCAGGAGCTGCCCGTTCTTGTCAATAAAAAGAAAGGTCGGATAACAGGTGACCTCGTATTTTTTCGCCAGGTCGATCCCTTCGTTTTGTTCCATGTCGATCTTTGCACTGATGAAATTTTGATTGTAGAATCTTGCAACCGTGTCATTCGGGAAAATATTTTTCGCCATCCACTTACAGGGGCCACACCAGCTGGTGAATGCATCCACCAGGATCATTTTATTTTCTTTTTGCGCCTTTAAAAGTATTTCCGCAAAAGTTCCGTGTTCAAAATGAATCCCGGTTTCAGTTTCCGGTGCCTGCGCAAACACACACAAAGGACTAATCAGGAAGAAGTAAAATATTTTTTTCATGAAAAATAAATCAGAATACGAAGTTAATCAATTTACAATAAAGAATGTCCGTTCATTTTTCCAGTGAAGATTTGTCAGGAGATTTTTTCCGTTTCGTCATAGAAAAAACCCGTGAAATATTAAACCCGAGCTTGTAGCCGCCTTTTAACCAGGAATCGGTAGTGTTCAGAATGAAATAATTCTCCGTAATTCCGGAAGCGTTGGTAACATTAATGTGAAACACATGTCCTCCGGTTTCGATTTCAATTCCAACAGCAAGCGGATTGTAAAAGGATTGATAGGGATTATTTTTTCTGTAAGCAGAAATCACATAGAAGTAATCGGCAAGGAGGGAAAAACTGCGCGTCAGTTTCAGCCGGATACCGGTTCCGATGGAGTATATATTCGTTTCATCCGCGGCATTGTTATTTCCATTGATGCGGGCCAGGACATAATTGCGATGCGTGTACGCAGGTGCAATTTCAAACGATAAGCGGCTGCCAAATTTACGGGCAAAAACGATTTGAGACGTGTAGGTTATACGATCCTGTAAAACCTGGTGGCTGGCATTTGCGTTCGCGATCCACATGCTGTCGGCACCTGAATACAATTGCTTTTGGCGCATGGTCGTCAGCGAAGCAATGCCGTAAACGGCTATGCTCAACGGAACTTTATTGTCAATGGTTTGTTCCAGGAATCTCCACTTCAGCGAAGCATCAATATTTTCCAACATTTTGTTCCGCGCGATTCCGATCTGAAGTTTATCCGTGATGCCGTAATCAAAAGAAATGCGGTAATCCGAAATGGCATCCAAACCGTAAAGCATGTGCGCTCCACCGTTACTCATACCTCCTATGTTCCCAAAACGGTGCGTGATGCGGAAATCCAGTTCACCCTTCCTCATCGTAGAGGTGGTTTGCAAACTGATAATCTTCGTGGTTTTAAAGGTGGCGGTTACTTTGTTGATGGATTTGTTTTGCGGTGCAATCGTATCCAGCATTTTTAAAAGATCGTCTTGAGCAAAAAGCGCAAGCGATGCAAATGAAAGGAGTACGCTAAAAATAAATTTCATAAAATTGAAGATTATTTTTTGTATTCTGCTAAAGTAGATTTTATAGTCACCTGGACAATTTCAGCAACGTTCTGGGCAACAAGGGTGGGAATAGTGATATTGTGATCCTTCAGTGCAACATTAAATTTCGAATTAAAAGAAATTTCTCCTCTTTTTATCGTTACTATTCCTTCAATAGTTCTATCTTTTTCCACACCATGTATGCTTAATTTTCCGGTTACGGTTGCTTTATAGGTGCCGTCCTTTTTGTAATCGATCTGCTCATTTACTTTTCCGGTGAAAGTGGCATACGGATATTTATCGCTCTCCATGTACTTTTCATTAAAGTGTTCTTCCATCAGCTTTTTATCGAACTCAAAACCTTTAATGGTAATTTTTATGGCAACTTCACCGGTGGCTGCGTTGAAAATCGGTTTTGCCGTTTTATTAATGGCTGAAATATCTTCGATCGGGCCGCTCGAGTAAAAACGGATGTCGCAGGTTTTACCGAGATAGATTTGTGCTTTCAGCATATCGCCTCCCAACACCATCAATACAATCAGAAAAATGTTTTTTGCTTTCATACTGCTTTAATTTTTGTGGCTTGAACCATTAATTATTGGGCACCCCGTCATTTTTCTTACTTAAAGAAAAAACATCTGCTCTTCAGAGGATGAGCAGGTCGAGTAGTTGAACTTGTTCTATAGAGATAATTGCACATACAAAGAAAGAAAGAAAAATGAAACAAAAAAATTTATTTAACTAGGTATTCTCAGGTATAAAAAGGGCTTTTGTTCCTTGATACCGGGTAAATTCTTTTTCTCTACTTTTGCCACAAGAGTAAAGAGCAGAGAACGAAAAAGAAAATCCTCCAATTTGTAGTTTTCTGTTTTTTCTTACTTCTTAATAAACAGTATGGCAGCCGACCTTTTTCAATCACCCGATTATTTTCTTGTTGACGATCTGCTCACAGAGGAGCATAAATTAGTGCGCGACACTACGCGTGCTTTCGTCAAAAAAGAAGTCTCCCCCATCATCGAGGGATTTGCCCAGCGCGCTGAGTTCCCGAAACAAATAATAAAAGGCCTTGCGGAGATCGGTGCATTCGGTCCGTTCATTCCGCATGAATACGGAGGTGCAGGGCTGGATTATATATCGTACGGGCTCATGATGCAGGAACTGGAGCGTGGCGATTCAGGCATCCGTTCCACTGCTTCTGTGCAGGGCTCATTGGTCATGTTTCCTATTTACACATTTGGAAGCGAGGCGCAGAAGAAAAAATATCTTCCGAAACTCGCCAGCGGGGAATGGATGGGATGCTTTGGTTTGACGGAACCCGATCACGGCTCCAACCCGAACGGAATGATCACCAACTTCAAAGATAAAGGCGACCATGTTATCCTGAACGGAGCCAAGATGTGGATATCCAACGCTCCTTTTGCCGACATCGCTGTGGTGTGGGCAAAAAATGAACAGGGCGAAGTTCATGGTTTGATCGTTGAACGCGGAATGAAAGGATTCACTACTCCGGAAACTCATAATAAATGGTCTTTGCGTGCAAGCGCCACAGGAGAATTGGTTTTTGACAACGTAAAAGTACCGAAAGAAAATATTTTGCCGGGTGTGAAAGGATTGAAAGGCCCTCTCAACTGCCTTAACTCAGCACGTTTCGGAATTGCCTGGGGAGCTGTGGGCGCAGCAATGGATTGTTACGATTCTGCGCTGCGATATTCAAAACAACGGATTCAATTTGGAAAACCGATTGCAGCTTTTCAGTTAACTCAAAAGAAACTGGCGGAGATGATCACCGAGATCACCAAAGCTCAATTATTATGCTGGCGCCTGGGCGTTTTGAGAAACGAGCACCGCGCAACTCCCCAACAGATTTCCATGGCAAAAAGAAACAACGTGAACATGGCAATCCAAATAGCGCGCGAGGCAAGACAGATACACGGAGCGATGGGAATTACAGGAGAGTATTCCATCATGCGGCATAGCATGAATTTAGAATCCGTTATCACGTATGAAGGAACGCACGATATTCACCTGCTCATTACAGGTTATGATGTTACTGGGATAAGTGCTTTTGAATAACCTTGCATTAAGACCGCTTATGTTTCAGTCATGACTTTACAGTTTTTTTTCATTATCTCAAAAAAAACAGTGGACTTATGCTTGGTTAATTC